>Ga0208878_1000141_pt1 | contig 24109 bp, 25 predicted proteins | sample Knorr_S15_td_Sur_FD_185600 | JGI IMG/M metagenome (GOLD analysis project Ga0208878, IMG submission 185600) | Marine microbial communities from Southern Atlantic Ocean transect - Knorr_S15_td_SurfaceA_ad_5m_LV_A (SPAdes) (version 2) | ecosystem: Environmental > Aquatic > Marine > Oceanic | place...
ACCGATAATGGATATCATATTCAAATATGGAATATGGAAAGTTTGGAACTTCTTTCTACAGTAAAGTTACCTAATGTTAATGGCATGATTAATGATCAAAATCCATTTGAGGGCCGACTATTGACTGATGGAACAACAGTTATGTTTCAAACATTCTCTTGTGGCTTATTTGTTCTCGATGGAGTTGAAACATTAAATCCAAATATAACTAAAGTATTTAAGTTTGCAGATAAGCCATTTTGTTCAGTACCGGTTAGACTTGAAAATTATTGGATTCAAACTGTTGCCAGTGATAGCGGTGGATTTAACGGGCTAGTAGTCTTAGATATTTCAGACCCATATAATCCTGTTGAAACTTACAGACTCAATACAGGAGAAGATATAGGTCCTCACTGGTTAAGTCCGAATGTAACTGGCAACAAAATTGTAATGACTGGTTTTTTTAAAGAACTTGAAAAGAAAGTTTTAATGTTAAATTTTGATTCTAAATCTGGAGAGTTATCAATTGATGACAAATTTGGTATCGGTAATCAAAGTGGTGCTGGATTTATGATTGATCGAGAGGAATGGCCTCATGGTGGTAAAGGTCCGGCAATGGCTCATGGAGCAATATTTTGGCCATCGGCACCTCCTGATTGGAAAAATTAATTTAGTAATGGCACAAGGCACTGTAGTTGAAACAAATTGGTTATTGTTTAAGTGTTCAATTTCAAGAGTTATAATTCTTGCCACGGAGGAGTGTCTGAGCGGTTTAAGGTGCGGGCTTGGAAAGCTCGTGTGCGGAAACGCACCGTAGGTTCGAATCCTATCTCCTCCGCCATCAATTTAGTAATAAATTATCTTCTTATTGATTAAATTCTCTAAAATTATTGAATAAGATCTGTTTTTTTGTCCCACGAATTGGATTAATATCAATTCCTCCCCTTCTTTGAAATCTTCCACAAACCTCAATATGATCTGGCTTAAGCTTTGAATACAGATCTATAAAAATTTTATCAATACACTTTTCATGAAATCCTCCATGCTCCTTATAAGACATTAGATATTTATTGAGATAACCCACATCAATACTCTTATCTAAATACAGATAAATGTTTGCAAAATCTGGTTGAGATGTCACTGGGCATATAGACCTAAATCCATTGAATTTGATTATTGTGTTTGGCTTGGTTTTTTTTAATTTTGTATTATTTAAATCCAAATATTTAGGCTCAGGTATGAATTTCTTTAGAACTTTAATTTTAATAGGATGCTTAATGGTTAATTCTAATTGTGATTTTATCTTTTTAATTAAAACTTCCTTATTTGAAAATGATTTTTTATAGAACTCATTTAAATATAATTTTAATGATTTAGACTCGATAATTAGATCTGATTCATAAGGGATTACAATTTCAAGGACAACAAGTTGGGGAATTTTATTATGATTGAGATACATAAAATCATATACATTCCAAATATCAATTCCATACTTAATATTATCCTTTTGTCTTTTGATAGGATCCAACAAGCTTAACCCCTTCTTACAAGGATTTATTTTTTTACCCAGTACTGAAGTTTTCAATCTCTTATGCCAATGCCCTTATTTAACAGATATAAAGAGCTAACTGTAAAAAATATTATAAAAATCGATATCATTGTCAGAGAAAATGATATTGAAACATCGCTGATTCCAAGCATACCTTCTCTAAAAGTATTTACCACATAAAGCATAGGATTTGCTAAGGATATTGATCTCCAGAATTCAGGCAAGATGTTAATCGAATAAAAAACCCCACCTAAATAAATGAGTGGAGTGAGAACAAAAGTAGGTATTACTGAAATATCGTCAAAACTATCTGCAAAAACTGCATTAATGAATCCCATTAAAGCAAATAATATTGAAGTTAAAAATAATACTAAAATAGTTAACGCCGGATTAGCAATTGAAAAATCTGGATAAAAGAATAAGCTTACACAAAATACAATAATTCCTACCATAACCCCTCTGCAGACTCCACCTAGAATAAATCCCAGTAATATTGTCCAATTTGGCATAGGTGAGATTAAAAGTTCTTCAATTGATTTTTGAAATTTTACAGAATAGAAAGAAGATACAACATTAGCATACGAGTTTGTTATTACAGACATCATTATTAATCCAGGTATCATAAATTGCACATAATCAAAACCATCCATTGAGCCTATTCTTGGACCAATTAATGATCCAAATATTACAAAATATAATGTCATTGTTACTGCAGGAGGTACTAAGGTCTGAATCCAAATTCTCATAAATCTTCTGATTTCTTTGGATGTTAAAGTCCATAGCGTTACTGAGATATTTATATTTGTTTCTTTATCCATATTATTTTTTTACCATTTCAATAAAAAGTTCTTCAAGTCTATTTGATTCATTTCTCATAGATTTAACTTTTATGTTTAACTTATTGAGTTCATCAAATAAGTTATTGATTGACTTTTCTTTATTTACAGCTGCTATTAAAGTCAAAGGATCTTCTAATCTTAATGAATAGTCTTTTATAGTTGGCACTTCTTTCAATGGATCTTCAAGATCTAAAACAAAACCTTGAACGTCCAGTTTTCTGAGCAGCTCTTTCATACTTGTATCAACAACTATCTCCCCATGATCAATTATTCCAATATTTCTACATAACTGCTCAGCCTCTTCTAGGTAATGTGTTGTAAGAATAATGGTTGTTCCATTAGAATTAATTTCTTTCAAGAAATCCCACATTTCTCTTCTTAATTCAATATCTACCCCAGCAGTAGGTTCATCAAGAATTAACAACTTTGGTTCATGAATTAAAGCTTTTGCAATCATAAGCCTTCTTTTAAATCCACCTGATAATGTTCTTGCTTGATCATGCCTCTTATCCCACAGGCCTAGCCTTTTTAACATTTTTTCTACTTTTGGCTGAGCAATTGATTTTTTAATGCCATAAAAACCTGCTTGAGTAGTAACAATATCTAATACTTTTTCGAATTGTGAAAAATTTATCTCTTGTGATACAACTCCTAACATTGACTTAGCCTGTGCAACATTTTCGTCAAGATCTATCCCAAAAATTTTTACATTACCAGATGACTTTGTTACTAGTGTCCCTATTATTCCAATAGTGGATGATTTGCCTGCACCGTTTGGACCAAGTAAAGCATAAAAGTCACCTTCATTAACTTTCAAAGATATGCCTTTTAGAGCTTCTGTTCCACCAGAATATATTTTTTTAAGATTATCAATTTCTAGTGCGTAACTCATGACTGGTTTGAAGATGTTTGTTTACCAACTACAAAAATACTTAAAAATATTCCAATAAGAAGACCTAGCCATACATATTCACCGGTAAATGCAATCAGTAAAGATATAAACAATGCCGATGCCATTTCTGCATTCGTTTTTGGTATAGCCAATGCAACATATGCGCATGCAAAACCAGTAAGTACCAATGTTAAGTTAAGTGCAATATTCATCAGCGGTTCCATTAAAGTAATGAAAGGTAACGTTACATATAAAAAAGGTATTGCCATAAGATAATAAGAGCCCAGTCCATCAAATATTGATGGCATTTCATTTGGTCCCTTTTTCCATCTTTCTGCTACTACAACATGAACACCTGTCCATAATGCACCTTGAGTTGGAAAATTAGGATTAAAAATTAAACCTATTAGGTTTCTTACTGCGATTGATAGATGAAACCTATTAGAGTCAACTTTTAAAGGCTCATCTGGCCTCTGTTTTTGAGCATCATTCAGAATTTCTTGACCAGTAATAATATCGCCAAACAAAATAATATAACCAATAATTACTAATGGGATTGCATCTAGATACATACCAAGTGATGGGAAGCCGATAGAAAATGGAGAGGTTCTCTCAAATAAAGTAACTACATCTGGAAATGCAAATCCCCATGTAACATTTAAAGAAGCTTCACCTATTGAATATGCAACAACAGCAGCAATCAAAAAACCTGGTAAAAGTCCAAGAGAGCTTATTTTTTGAAAGAAAACATTATTGCTTGCTAATTTTTTAAATGGATCTGAAAATGTTGTAAGTATGCAAAGAACAATTGCAATTGTCATAGCAATCGGTTGGTCCATATATTTTGCATCGAATTCCTTAAAAAAGACTTGATAAAACGCTGCGACTGCGGCCCCAAGAATAATTCCAGATTTAAGTGCATTAGGAATGTTATTTACAATCTTTTCACTTAGTCCAGTCATACCTAAAAAAGCGACCAAAATGGTAAATTCAATACATATTGCTGCCATGAACTGAAAAGTTTCGACTTGATACTCAGCTCCTGTAGGAAGGTAAAATCCCATTGTTGCAAAAACACCTATTACTATTGGGTAAGCTGGAGTTATCCAGCCAGGTGCAAATGGAACACCAAAAACAATTGGACCAGCAGCAATTAAAGTTCCTGAAATAAATGATAATGCAACACCCTCTTCAAATGATAATCCCATACCCATAGCAATTGGGATGCCTGCAAAAGCTGTAGCGCCAGAAATAATCATTCCTTGAAGGAATTCAGCTGTTCTAAATTTTATGTGAATAAAAGGGATTCTAAGTCTAAATGGGCCCCATTTAATTCCATTTATCTTAACTTGCTCGACATTCATTTTGACAGATCCGCCATACCATCTTCTAGTCCTTTAAGGGTGAGAGGATACATTCTGTCTTCAAATAAATCTCTTAATATGCATATTGATGAAGTATAGTCCCAGTGGTCGTCTGGAACAGGATTCAACCATGCCATATTTTCAAAATGATCTGACAATCTTTTGATCCAAACATGTCCAGCTTCTTCATTCCAATGCTCAATACTTCCACCAGCATTAGTTATTTCATACGGTGCCATTGTTGCATCACCGACTACAATAATTTTATAGTCAGATGAAAATTTGTTGATGATATCTTGGACTAAAAATCTTTCCTGAGTTCTTCTCCTATTATCTTTCCAAACAGACTCATAGATACAGTTATGAAAATAAAAATATTCTAAATTTTTAAATTCTGTCTTGATTGCAGAAAAAAGTTCTTCACATAATTTTACATATGGATCCATTGATCCTCCAACATCAAACATGACAATAACTTTTACAGAATTTAGTCTCTCGGGAACCATTTTTATATCTAAATAACCTGCATTTTTAGCTGTAGATTTAATAGTGTCATCCATATCAAGCTCTAAATCATTGCCTTGTCTTGCAAACTTTCTTAATCGCCTCAATGCCATCTTGATGTCTCTTGTTCCTATGATTACAGAATCATCAAGATTTGAATATTGCCTTTGTTCCCAAACTTTAACTGCCTTTTTTTGACCTCCTTCACCACCCACTCTGATGCCTTCAGGATTTTGACCACCATGTCCAAAAGGCGAAGTACCATTTGTGCCAACCCATTTATTGCCACCTTCATGTCTGTCTTTTTGTTCTTCAAGTCGCTTTTTAAATTCTTCTAATAATTTCTCTAAGCCACCTAAAGACTGAATTTTTTTTAACTCGTCTGGATCTAATTCTTTTTCAAAAGCTTTTCTAAGCCAATCTTCTGGAATAAGTGCTTGAAACACATCTTCTAACTTTTCAATTCCTTTGAAGTAAATATCAAAAGCTTTGTCAAACTTGTCATAATGTTTTTCATCTTTTACCAGTGTGGCTCTTGATAAATAGTAGAAATCATCTAAATCAGCATAAACGAGTTGATTTTCTAGTGCTCCAAGCAGATCTAATAACTCTCTTAGAGTACATGGCACACCCGCAGATCGAATAGTTTGAAATAAATTTATTAACATTTATTTTGAATTAGCTTCTCTTCTAGACATAAATGCTAGTCTTTCTAGCAATTGAACATCTTGCTCATTTTTTAACAATGCTCCATACAATGGAGGAATTGCTTTTGATGAATCAGCATTTTTAAGAATTTCATCAGGCATATCATCTGACAAAAGAAGTTTTAGCCAGTCTATTAACTCTGACGTAGAAGGTTTTTTCTTCAATCCAGGTATTTTTCGAAGATCAAAAAATATCTCAAGTGCTTCTTTGACTAACTTCTTTTTAATTTTAGGGTAATGTACATTTACGATCTGATTCATAGTTTCACGATCGGGAAATTGAATGTAGTGAAAAAAACATCTTCTTAAAAAAGCATCTGGTAGTTCTTTTTCATTATTAGATGTCATTATGATTAATGGTCTGTGTTTTGCCTTAATTGTTTCTCCTGTTTCATAACAGAAAAATTCCATACGATCTAATTCTTGTAATAAGTCATTAGGAAATTCGATATCAGCTTTGTCAATTTCGTCAATTAATAAAACTACTTGCTTGTCAGATGTAAAGGCCTCCCATAACTTACCTTTTTTTATATAATTTGAAATGTCTTTAACTCTTTCATCACCTAATTGAGAATCTCTAAGCCTAGTTACAGCATCATATTCATATAAACCCTGTGATGCTTTAGTTGTTGATTTTATATGCCACTCAATTAGATCCATTTTTAAGGCTTTAGCAACCTCTATGGCAAGCAATGTTTTACCAGTTCCAGGCTCACCTTTCACTAATAGAGGTCTTTCTAACGATCTTGCAGCATTAACAGCCATACTTAGATCATCGGTCGATATATAGTCTTTTGTTCCTTTAAATTGCATTTAACTTCCTTATTGTTGTGATAATTTTTCCTCTGACTTTAGTATTCTAGTTAGTTGTCGGCTCGAAGCAACTAAATTTCCATTTAAATCCCATAAATTACAATCTTGTTCAAAATATCCTTTATTTATATCAGTTGCTTTAAAGTCAGCATAAATATCTTCTGTTGTTGGTAATTGCCTAATATGAGTGGTTAACGTAATTGTAGGAACCCATCCCAATGCACCGTATTTATTACAAACCACAGGAGGTAAAATATCAGAATAAAAAGATAGGCAAAATTGATCTGGTTTACCTCCACCCATTTTTAAGTAAGCTGAACATCTTGCATCATATTGAGAAGAATCGGTATCTTTTTCTCTTTTCCACCAAACATGATCTGGATGAATTGAACATTCAAGTTGATGAATAAAAGATGGAGTGAAGCCTTTAGTGATTTCGTCATAATTTAATGCTACATAATCACTTTTGTCTTTATCATTAAAAATCTTTGGTAATGCTGTTTCAAGGCCATCAAAACCTTTCATATGATTAAAGTCTGAGCATGTTCCAGTAAAAGTTGTGCAAACTCTATTATTTTGTATCAATTTTACAATACCTGATGAACTACCTCTTCCAGCTTTGAATGTCTCAACCTCTAAAGTAATAGGCTCAGGATCAATTCGATCAAGGTATTGGACAGAAGAACTGATTGCTGTTGAGTGAGGCAAAACATTAGTCAGGGCTCTGTGCATTACAGCCATCAAATATCCTCCATGTGGTGTATTTCCAACAAAATAGTTTGTATTAGGAATTAGAGTAAAGGTATTTTCACTTTTTTGTTCAATCTCTAATGCCTCTTGAAATTTTTCAAAATGATTCATGTTGTATAATTTTAGTTCATAATCTTATTTTTAAAAACATATTCATATATGCATACTATCTTTGACATTGCTTGCAATTTTACTAATGAAAGGTTTGATAAAGACCTCAATGATGTGATTTCAAGATCTTTTGATAATAATATTACAAAGTTTGGGTTGATTTGCAGTCAGTTAAAAGATGTTCAAAGGATTATTGAAATTAAAGATTTGTACCCAGATAGTATATATTTTACTTTGGGCGTTCATCCTCATAATTCTAGTGAAATAAATGAATTAAGTCTTCAAGATTTACATGATTTCATTAAAAAATTTAATCCAAATGCTGTTGGTGAGACTGGTCTTGATTTTTATAGAAATCTTTCAACATATGATGAACAAACTTTTGCATTTGAAGAGCAAATCAAAATAGCTATAGAGTTAAATAAACCCTTATTTTTACATCAAAGAGATTCACATGATGAGTTTATGAAAATTATAAAAAAATACTCCTCAGATATTCCTAAGGCTGTAGTTCATTGTTTTACAGGCACTCAATCTCAGCTAGATGATTATCTAGAACTGGATTTTTATGTAGGCTTAACAGGCTGGATCTGTGATGAAAAAAGAAATATTGATCTTCGTAAGGCTATAAAAAATATACCTCTCTCTAAATTAATGATTGAAACAGATTGTCCATATCTTATTCCTAAAAATCTTCCAAATAAGTCTAATAGAAATGAGCCATCAAATTTAAATCATATAGCCAATGAAATTGCTTTTCTTATGGAAGTTGATGAAGATTCTTTGAGAAAAGAAACTTATGAGAATAGTGTAAATTTTTTTAATGCTTAATTAAAAACATCAATTGATAAATCGAACTCTTTACATATATCTTCTAAATCTGTGCCTATTTTTTTTGCATTATGTCTGATTTCAGGTTTTGTTTTTGAATATCTTGGTGATGGACTTGGTTGATTAAAGCCATCTACCTCAGTAAAAGCATTTCTGCTCAAATTATGAGCGTTTGTTTGAGCTTCTGACATATCTAAAACAGGTGTTACACATGCATCACTGTCTGAAAAAATTTTTTCCCATTCTGATCTTGTTTTTAGTTTTATCTTTTGAGCCATTATTTCTTTTAGTTTTGGCCAATTATCTTTGTTATGCTGATCCTGGAATATTTCGTCGGTAATTTCCAGTTTCTTAAGTAACTCAGAATAAAATTGAGGCTCAATTGAACCAACAGCAATATATTTCTCATCCTTGCATTCATAAGTATCATAAAAATGAGCATAGCCATCTAATAAATTAGATTCTCTACCGTCTTGCCAATGTCCCATTTCTTTAAGAGAGTAAAAAAACGACATGAGAGATAATGAGCCGTCAACCATTGCAGAGTCTACAACTTGTCCTTCATTTGTTTTCATAGAATGAATGAGGCCTGAAACAATTCCAAGAGCAAGATGCATACCTCCTCCTCCATAATCTCCTATTAAATTTAAAGGAGGTGTTGGAGTGGAATCTTTTCTTCCTATAGCATTCAAAGCTCCTGAAAGACCTATGTAATTGATATCATGACCCGCTAGTTGCGACATTGGTCCATTTTGACCCCACCCAGTCATTCTTCCATATACTAATTTTGAATTTGCTTCTAAACAAACTTCCGGTCCAAGACCAAGCTTCTCCATTACACCAGGACGAAAACCTTCAAATACAACATCTACTTGTTTTATTAATCTAAGAAGTTCATTAACAGTAGCTTTGTTTTTTAAATCAGCAGTGATTGTTCTTTTAGACCTATTGTGAACGTCGTATTTACTCTCAAGACCTTCTGTCTCTTTTCGACTAATTCTTATAACGTCAGCGCCCAAATCAGCTAATAACATGCCACAATACGGGCCAGGACCGATTCCTGAAAATTCTAAAATCTTTATATCTTTTAGTGGTCCCATGTATTTATATTATTGAAAAATCTTATGTTTTGCTAATAGATTTGGTAGTAATGTGAGAGATGATACAAAGGCAAGAATCATTGCTATTGCTGTAAAAAATCCAAATAAAATTGTTGGGAAGAAATTTGACAGAGATAAAATTAAAAATCCTGCTGATATCGTAGAAGCTGTATAGAATATTGCCCTTCCTGTTGTTGAATGTGCATTACACAAAGCTTCATTTACTGAACCAGTATTTTTTAATTCTTTTTTATATCTGTATATGTAGTGAATTGTATTATCGACAGCCATGCCAACACTTATTGCAGCAACTGTAATAGTCATAATGTCTAGTGGAATATTTAATAATCCTAAGAGTCCCATTACTGATGATGCAACAAACACATTTGGAATTAATCCAATTATCATTACTTTAAAAGACCTAAAAATAATCAATAACATGAGAGAAATTACTGCAAATACTATCATCAATGATCCTACTTGAGACTTAAATAGAGATTGAAGCATATTGTTATATAAAACTGCTAATCCAGTAATTTCAAATTGTGAAGGATCTAGGTTGAACTTATTTTGAAGATCATTATTTATCTTTTTTAATAAATCATTTCTATTAAGTTCCGATGCTGATTCGTTGACCCTGGTTGATATTCTCACAACAGAATCATCTTTATTTATATATGAATAAAGAAGACTCTCTCTAATATCTTCAGGTAATACAGATCTTAAAAGTGCCAACTCAAGATCATTGAGATCTTCGCCATTATTAATTTCTCTTGCCAATTTTACTCCACTTGCAACACTTAATACTTTTCCAATTTCTGGAATTGAATCTAGATAATCATGAATTTTTTCTAATTCGTTTAATGAATATATATTCCACCAATAACCTGCAGCAGAACTAGTTTCGTCTTCAAAAAGATCATCGTCAAAAATATCATCTTCTATTTCAATTGATTGAAAATCATCTTCTGGCTGCGAAATGATGATATCTAACGTTGCTGTTCCGCCTAACTTAGAATCAATTTCGTACATCCCTTTATAAATTTCAGTATCTTTATCAAAATAATCAATAAATCTATTTTCAACTTCTAATTTAGATATTCCAAAACATAAAAGAACAAATGTTAAAAAGAATGTTGAAGAGATTGATTTTTTATATTTTTTTGAAAAATTTAAGAGAAAGTTTGTGATCTTATATAACGAAAGATAATCTTTACCAGAAATATTTTTAATTAAATACAATAAACAAGGAAGAAATGTAAAAGTTAAAATAAAGGCAATTGTTATACCAAAAGCCATCATTTTTCCAAATTCAATTACTGGCTTTAACTCACCAAAAGTAAGTGATAGGAATGCCACTGCAGTAGTCAATGCAGCAAAAAAGCATGGAGCAAACATTTGATCATAACCTTTAATTATTGCATCCTTGTAATCAGCTTCCTTTTTTATTTCATTAATCTTTACAAGCAGATGAACAGTTAATGAAATTGTAAGAATTAACAACAGAGCTATAAAATTTGAAGACACAACACTTATCTTCCAATCCATAAAACCTAAAAATCCAGCTGTTATAAATGCTGCCATAAATGCATTTGATAAAGGTAATAAAACCAACCAAAATGAACCAAAGAAAAGATAAAGCATTATTGCAAATATTAATGCGACCGCTGAACCAAAAACTACCAAATCTGATTCAATATAATCCATCATATCTGTAGCAATCATTGATGGGCCACCCAAATATATTGTGGCCTCATCTCTATATTTATCTAAAATTAATCTAATTTCAGAAATTAAAGATTTGCTAAATTCAGACTCATCATTGTTTAGTTGACTAATTCTCTTATTGATCTCGCTGAGTTCTTCATAAAGAGCTGACTTATTTTTGCTTGTAAGAATTTCTTTAGAATCTAATTTTTCAAGAATATTATATCTTTGAGATATTAACTCATCATATTCATCGTTACCTCTCAATACGACCTGCATTGCAGTCACTTTTCCATCATTACTAATAATAAGCTCTTTATAAATTGGATTATTTATTATTTCCTCACGAGCCTCAGTGAGATTAATGTTTTCATCGGTTAAGTCTTTTAAATTATCAGCAACCTCAGTAAGACCTACTCTTGGTTGAAAAAATATTGGAGCGTCTAAAATTGATAAAACAGAATCAACGCCGTCTATATTTTTAAGATCGTTTTCTAGATTAGCAATCCTATTTAAAGAATAATCAGAAAATAATTCTTTATTTGGTTCATAAGTAACTATTAAAAAACTTGAATCTCCAAATTCATCTTCTGCTTCTCTATAAGTTTTTAATGATTCATCACTTTCAAGAACCAAAGCATCAGATGAAGCATCAAGTTTAAAATTATTTAATCCAACAGCCGAGGTTATAGTTACCAAAAATGTAATAAAGAGAACAAGCAAATACTTTTCTAAAAGAAAAGATGCAAGGTTTTTAATATCTATTCTCATTATTTATTTGCACAATTTGGAGAATCTATTACTGATGGATTCTTTTCTATTTCGTCAAGATCAAATGCATAAATTGAAAGCGCATGTATTTTGTTCATCACATTTTCTAAACTCTTATAAATCAATTGATGTCTTTTAACATTTGATACGTCTTTAAAACAGTCAGATGCCAGAATAATCTTAAAATGACTCTCTGAATTCTCTGGAACGTTATGCATGAAGCTTTCATTTTCAATGATTAATGTTGCAGGATTAAATTCAGTATTTAAAAGATCTTTAATAGTATTTTTAATTTTCCCCATAAACTAGCGAATCTTAGTTATCTTTTCCAAATCTTATTGTATATCAAAGCAAAAATTACTATGAAGGATGCTCCGATAGCAACAGGCATTATAACGAACTCAAATGACTTTGCTCCTAAAATAGCAATTATAGGATTTGCACCTGCTGGAGGATGAACAGTGTTTGTTAGTATCATAAGAATGATTGCAAAACTTAATCCAAGCGCGATAGCAATTGGAGCATCTCCAAAAAAATAATAAATCATAACTCCAGAAGATGCAGAGAGAACGTGACCAAAAAAAACATTTCTTGGACTAGCAAGAGGACTATCATGCACCGCCATAACAAGAACCAAGCTCGCTCCAAAAGGAGGAATTAACCATACATTAGTCTCATCAATTAAATTTAAGTATGCAATAGCATAAATACACAAAAAAGCTCCAAGTGAAGATATCACTATAGTCTTTATTTTTTCATTAAATATTTTCATGTTTAATTCAAATTAACCATCTAGTTTAGGAGATTCGTTCATTGAGTGAATTTTTTTAATTATGTTTTCCCACTTAATCCATTCTTCATTATTCAAATCAGCAGCATATTCAGCAGCTCGAAGCATAGCAACTGCCTCGGCATCGTCGCCATATTGAGATATGAGAGTGTTTGCTATTGTCTCTATGCTTTTGTTATCGCTCATAATCAAATAATAACTAATATTGATAACATTATCCCATGTATAATTCTTTCTATACACACTGATAAGCTTAAATGAACGTACTTTGGGTAAAAGATAATAATATTGGGCATGAGAAACAAGTAGATGTTCTTTTAAAAGAGTTATCAAAAAAACTTAATTTAAAGATTGATTCTAGGATAGTAAAAAACAGTTTCCCATTTCAAAAAAAAATTGATAACGTCAAAAGCAATTATTACGATATTTTAATAGGTGCTGGACATAAAACACACTCAATATTACTCAAAAATAAAAAAAATCAAAAAAAAACTACAAAGGTGATAGCGATATTGTCTCCTACATTTAATAAATCTAAATTTGATATTATTTGCACACCATCTCACGATAAACATAAATTTAATTCAAAAAATAATGTCATTTTCTATGAGGGATCTTTAGTAACTGTATCTTTAAAAGAGACGAGAGAAGATGTTGTTATGATTGCTATTGGAGGTAAAAATAAACATTATATTTTTGATCAAGATCATATATATGGTCAGATGGAATATTTTTTATCCATTAATTCAAATAAGCATTGTTATATATTCAATTCTAGAAGAACTCCAAGAGAAATATCTAAAAAAATATCATTGCAATATAAAGATAATGAAAGAATTACATTTGTAGATTTTTATGACAATAAGTCTAATATTTCAATAGAGGAAATAATGCATCAATCACAATCAAAGCTTATAACAAGAGATAGCGTAAATATGGTTTATGAAAGCCTATCTTGTAAGGGTGATACATATTTATTTGATATGCATGCTAAGAGGGGCAGTACTAAAGTTGTAGAAAATATAAACATGCTAATTAAAAATAGGAAAATAGGTTTTGTAGACTGTTCAGAATTAACACAAGGATTTTCTAAAATGAAGCTTGAAAAGCAAAATATACACAATGATGTTTTTGCTGAAGTAGAAAAAGTGGCTTACGAGATTCAAAATAAATTATGAAAATAGTTCACTTTGTCCTTAGTGAAAGTTTTGCAGGAATAGAACAGCACGTCGATGAAGTTTTAACAAATTTTTCATCCCACAAATTAATCCTTATATGTAATGAATCTATTGCTAGCTATTTTGATAAGAGTATAAATATTTATAAAGTAAAAAACTTTGGAAGAAGATCATTTTTTGGCAAGTATAAATTGAAAAAACTCATAAAAGATATAGATCCAGATATTATTCATACACACGGAAGTAAAACCTCATCAATAATCTCTTCCATAAAAACAAAAAATTATAAACATGTTGCAACCATACATGGTGTGAAAAAAAATAAAAAAATTTACGAAAAAGCAGACTTAATTATTGGAGTTAGTGATAAAGCGCTAGAAGGCATAAATCATGAAACGATTTGCATCAACAATTGGTGGCATCCGGAACTAAAAAAGATACAAAATAAAAATAATAAATATGCTCTTGCAGTAGGAAGATTAGAAAAAGTAAAAGGCTTTGACTTGCTTATAGCATCTTGGAAAAACATTTGTACAAATTTAGTAATCATCGGATCAGGTAAAGAAAGAAATAAACTTAATGAATTGATAGAGCAAAATAATTTATCTGAAAAGGTCAAAATAATAGATGCTGTTAAAAAAGAAGAACTTCTAAACTACTATCAAGATGCATCTGTCCTAATAATCTCTTCAAGAGATGAAGGAGGACCAAGAGTTGCATTAGAAGCTTTATATTTAGAAATACCTGTAATTTCCACTGATGTAGGACACATGTCACAAATTTTACCTAAAGAATTGTTAGCAGAAAAAAATAATCAAAGCGCTCTCCAAGATATGCTTGAAAAATATGTTGATAATATTCATCTTTATAATCAAAAAGCTATCTTTAATTTTGTTGAAACAGAATTTTCGATAGAAGAAAAAATGCAAGAACTTAATGACGCTTATAGTCTTTTAGCTAGTAAATCTTGATATAAACTAATAGTCTGATTTGTCATTCTCTCTGAGGTAAATATATTTTCTTTTGGCATATTGTTGGTCATATTTGATAGATTTATGACTTTTTCAGCCAAATCATCAATATTATCAAGCTCCACAAGACCATCAGGATATAATTCTTCCAATATTTCTTTAGTGCCTCCATGGTTCCAACCAATGACTTTACTGCCACTACTAATTGCTTCGATTGTTGTTCGCCCAAATGGCTCAGGTTTAATAGATAAATTAAAAACAAAATCAGAAATTTTATAAATATTTGAAATATCATTTCTTGACCCAGTTATTGTTATCTTATCTTCAATACCATAATTTGAAATTTTGTTTTGTAATTGTTTTAAATAAGATTTTTTTGATTTAGCTGTCGGCCCAACAATCAAGGCATGATAATTATCATCATCAAGTAAATTTACAAGATCAATAAAACTATCAACACCCTTCCATTTAGATATTCTTGTTGGCATGGTAAGAATGATTTTGTCTTGTGTTTGTGGAAACTCTTCATACCACTTTTTAATCCATGTTTCTTCAACAGGATTTTTATTAAATATTTCTGGATCACAGCCCCTTGGAATAACTGTAATTTTTTCGTTGGGAACCTTGTATGTGCCTTGTATGTAATCTTTTACAGTTTTTGATATAGCAATAATATGATCTACTTTTGACATTACTTGGCTGTATAAAGGTGTGCTGTATAAACCATGAAATGTAGAAACTAGAAGAGGTTTATGTGATAGCTTTTTAAAGGCAAAATAATTTATCCATGCTGGCATTCTTGATCTTACATGAACAATGTCTGGTTTTTCAGATAAATATATATCTCTTAGGTCTGAGGCATATCTAATTGAAAATAGGCTTTTTTTATGGATCGGTAAGTTGATATGTTTACCTCCATCTTCAATTATGTCTTTTTCAAAAATTCCGCCGTTAGATATAACTAAAGAATCGTGCCCTCTTTGAACCAAAACTTTTGAAAAGTCTTTAGTTCCTCTCTCAACACCACCGATGTTTAACTCTGGAAGTAACTGAATTACTTTAAATTTACTCATACCTCAAAGAAACGGCTGGATCTAGTTGAGCCGCCCTTTTTGCTGGCCATATACCAAAAAATAATCCAACAAGTGCTGAAAATGTTATTGAGCCAATAATTGCACTAATTGGCATCGCAAATGGCCAATCATTAAAGGTTGCAAATAAATATAACAATGAAGTGCCTATAAATACTCCAATAAGTCCTCCTAAAACACAAAGTAGCACTGCTTCAATTATAAACTGCATCATTATAGATTTATGCGTCGCACCAAGTGCTTTTCTTAAACCAATTTCTCTTGTTCGTTCGGTAACGGAAACCAACATTATGTTCATAACACCAATTCCTCCAACAATAAGACTTATTCCAGCAATTCCAGCAATCAAAGCAGTAAATATTCCCGTAGCTTGTCTTCTTAGATCAGAAAATTGACTCCAGTCGTTTATGCGAAAATCATTCTCTCCACCTGGTCCAATGTCATGTTTTTGTCTTAGGATTTCTTCAATTGTCATCATTACATAATCAACATTTGTATCATTTGAAATTCCAACATTTATCCAACCAAGCCTATCAGTACCAAATATTCTTTGTGATGCGGTCAATAATGGTACATAAAGATCGTCATCAGGATTTTGCCATCCAGTAGACCCTTCTTCTTCTAGAACTCCTATCACTCTATATGAAGTTCCTGCAATTAAAATATCTTGATTAAGAATATCTTTAACAGATTTTTTTAACTCTCCAGGAACTTTTGATCCTAATACAACAACCTTTTTCCTTCCAAGGTTCTCTTTGTCAGTAAATAATCTTCCATGGCCTAAATCGAATCCTCTTACTTTAAAGTTAATTGGTAAGTATCCGTTAATCTCACCACTAATATTATTATTTTGATATTTCACCTGCCTGTTTCCAGACATCGCTGGAGCAATCATCCAATTATGTTCTGTATTTTTTGCCAGAGCTTCAGCATCTTTTATAACGAGAGGGTTAAATCCAGAAGAGACACCTCCTCTTTTTCTTTGACTGGGAAAAATAGATAGAGTTCTCGGACCTAATTCATCTATATCTTCTTCGAGAGCCTTGCTTGCGCTAGAACCAATACCAATTACAGCAATTACTGCAGCTGTTCCAATGATAATCGCTAATGCTGTTAAAAAAGATCTTACTCGGTTAGTTTTAATCGATGATATGGCTGACTTGATTGATTCTTCAACTAACATTAACCAAATCCAAAAGTACCACTTACACGTTTCTTAAATCGTTCTTGATAATCAAATAAACTTTTACTTGGAAGAATGTAAACAATATCGTCAGATGACAAACCTTCTACAATCTCGACATTAACTAAGTCAGAAACTCCTACTTTTACCCATGTAAGATTTGGGCCTTTTCTTGAATCAGTAATGACAATAAATCTATTAAAATTTTCTCCTTTTACCTTTTCTGCTAAAAATTTATCAATCTCTTCTTTTTCTATATTTATTATTGATGCTGCCGTGTAGATATCTTTTCTGGTCCTAAGTGACATTGTTGGAACGCTCATGGCTACATCTTTCTTCAGGACTTCAATAACCACATCCGTATTCATTCCAATTAGAAGAAGATTTTCATCATTATCAATATCTATTAAAACAGGAAAGGTAGTTACATTTTGCTGAACATATGCCTTTGGCTCAATTTTAGATACAGTACCAATAAATTCTTTATCTCTGTATGCAGCAACTTTAATTGAAACAGTTTGACCAATTGATACCTTGCCTACATCAATCTCATCTACTAAAGCTCGAACTCGAACCTTTGAGAGATCTGCCATAGTCATTAATATACTGCCCTCGCCAAAAGCAGATGTTGGAGAGGATATAACCTGACCAACTTCAACTGGTCTAGAAATAATAGTTCCATCGATGGGTGATTTAACAACAGTGTCATCAAGTGAAATTTTTGCATTTTCAAATGAAACTTCATTTCTAACTAATGTAGATTTTGCTTGAGCATAATTTTCTTTTATATCTTCAAAATCTTTATCAGAAATACTTGCATTAGCATGTAATTCTTGTCCACGCTCAAATTGTGATTCAGCATTTAATAATCTTACTTTAGAAGCTTCTAAATCTGATTTTGTTTGATCGACAATATTATTAGCTGTTCTTTGATCAATTTGAGCTAACATAGAGCCCTTTGTAACAAAGTCTCCAACTTCCGCCCCTAAAAATAATACCTCACCGGAGGCTTTTGATTTAATTTCTACAGATGAGATTGCCTCTATAACACCAGACGCTTCAATTGAAACCTCTAGAGTTTCTGCAACAGTTTGCTGTTTTTTGTAAAATTGAGTTTCTTTGGATTGATCCGTGCCACCGCATGCGACAATCATCAATACAATAAATGCTAGTGTTAAAGTTTTAGTCATGTGTGCCCCTGTTATCTGATTTTATCAGACCATCCTTGATAGTTATAATTCTATTTGACTGATTTGCAATACTTTCTTCGTGGGTAATTAAAATAATTGTTTGTCCGCTAGCATTTAATTCTTTAAATATAGTCATAACTTCTTTACCAGTTTTAGAATCTAAATTTCCTGTTGGCTCATCTGCGAAAATAATACTTGGTTTATTAACCAATGCTCTTGCAATAGCAACCCTTTGTTGTTGACCACCTGAGAGCTCCGCAGGCGTATGTGCTAACCTATCAGAAAGCCCAACTTTATCAATTACCTCATTAGATTTTTTTACAGCTTCAGATTTTTCAAAGCCAGCATATTTAAGCGGTAACATAACATTTTCTAATACTGAATTCTTTGCGAGAAGATTAAATGACTGAAATACAAAACCAATTTCTTTATTTCTTATACGAGCAAGTTCATCGTCTTCAAGTTTACTAACAAGACTTCCATTTAATTCATATTCTCCACTTGAAGGTGTATCTAAACAACCGATTATATTCATCAGTGTTGTTTTTCCTGAACCAGACGGCCCCATGATTGAAATAAATTCACCTTTTTCAACAGACAGATTTATTCCTCTCAAAGCATTTACTTCTTGAGTTCCGACTGTGTAAGACTTTTTTATGTCTTTTACATTAATAATCATCTTATTTTTTAGACAGAGTTATGTATTCTGAGTTCCAAGAATATCATTTATGTAATTGATCCAACCTTCAGCTGCAGAGGTAGATTGATCAATTTCCATAGACTCATTTAAATAAACTAGAGCTTGTTGATATTGAGAAATCTCAAAATAAGATATTCCAAGCAAAAGTTCTAATCTTCCTGGATATTTATCATATCCTTGGTCTTTAGCTTGTTTGAAATAATTGATCGATTTGGACCAATCTTCATTTTCAAAAGCAAATCTAGCGATCTTGTAGGATAAATTAGCATCAGATTCTATAGATTCAGCTTTGATTAAGGCATCTATGCCTTGGACTTTCTCTTTTGACAAGAAATAAGCATCAGCCAAAAACTCATAATTTTTTCTTGTTTTTTTAACTTTTTCAATCGAAATACCGTTGTTCAAGACGTCAACAGCTTTTATTGGTAACTCTTTGTACATAAAGTACCTTGCTAAATCGATGTAATCCTTTTCTTTATCAAGTACTTCGTTTTCATAAGCAAGCTCCAGTCCAGCCAATGAAAGTTCTTCAGATTCACTACCATAATAAACACCGCTCAATTGTTTCCAATAAGACTTTTTCTCAGGATTAACAAAAATTAAGAACTGTCCAACCCTGACTGCATCGTCATATTTTTCAAGCTTTACTGCTAACGCAAATTCATATTGGAGCCATTCTTCATTAAGTTTTGTGGCGGTGGCATTTGCTTCAGCAATATTTAGGTAAGCATTAAGGGTGTCTTGTTCCTGATAATAGGCTATTCCAAGCAACATAAGCTGAATTGGAGCCATATTTTGTCCACGTTTAGAAGCTTTATCTCTATAGTTTTCAAGTGTTGCAATGACGTCTTTGTATCTACCTGTTTGGAAATAGCATTGAGCTAGACTATAAGAAACTTGAAGATCTGCTGCAAAAGGAAGTCTTCCTTTAGCAATAGCTTTTTCAAACCATGGTATTGCATTCTTATAATCTCTTTGGAGAGCATAAAACTGCCCATAAAGTTGATTTATAAGTGCTCTCTCGTAACTATCTTCATTTTTAAAATATCTTCTCGCTGTAACCTCAAGTTCTCTTTTTGCATTAATCCAGTCCTCATCCTCCATATATTTATGAATTCTGGTCAAATACCGAGCAACAGCCTGGCTAACAGTATCTTCGGTTGAAAATACCGGCTGATGAAACTGCAATAATGCAATTAAAAATAATAGTCTAAACATCACAAACAAACTCCACGGTTAGCAATCCTAATTGAGGAACGGTAACTCCGTCAACTGATTTAGGTTTAAATTGCCATCTTCTTACTGCTTTTAAAGCTTCTTTATTGAAGATTCTTGATGGTCTTGCCTGCTTAATCTTAATAGTGTCTACTCTTCCTGATTCATTAACAAGAAGTTCTAACACCACAGAACCATTAATGCCGCCCATGGCAGCTTCACTAGGACATCTAGGTGCAATTTTTACCAAAGGTATGAGCTGACTTGTCCCTCTTCCCATATCATTTATGTTCCCTAAAAAAGCTCCACTGAAATCAGTAGGTAAATTGAAATCGGGCAGATCAAGATCAAATTGTTGCACCGGAGGTGGAGTTTTATCATCTAGTTCAATTTCAGGTTGTGGTGGTCTTTTTGGTTGAGGTGGTTTTTCTGGAATTTGTCTCGTTCTCTCTTGCAAATTATCATCCTGATTGATACGAATAAATTCAACTAAGTTCGGATTTTTTTCTTTTTGATCAAGGTTAGCAGATCTACTTATCAATGATTGAATAATCAAAAAAATAATTATAGTTATTATTATTGAGGCAACTACAACAAATGCTCTGTTGTCATCAGATGAAACTAATTTTAATAGTTTAGATCTTATTTCAGCTATATTAGTTGTCATTTTTTGCTGCAATTGAAATGTTTTGAATTCCAGCAAGTCTAATCTGATCCATTGTTTCTACTAATAAACCTGATTTGGATAATGTGTCAGCTTGGATGATGACAGATCCTTCTGGATATTCGATTTTTAATCTTTCTATGTTTGCTCTAACTGCTTTAAGATCAACTCTCCTCTTATCAATCCAAATTTCATTGTTTTCTGTGATTGCAACTAAAATATTTCCCTTTTCATCTCTTTCTGCTGTTTCTGCATTCGGTCTGCTAATATCAACTCCAGTTTCTTTTACGAATGATGTTGTAACAATGAAGAAAATAAGCATGATGAATACGATATCCATCATAGGTGTTAAATCTAAAGGATTCTCGTCTGAAATATTTTTTCTTTTTCTTCTCATAATTGGTAACCTTCAGATTTTAGAGAGTCCCTGAGATTAATTATGATCTTATCCATTCGTTGATTAAGATCTTGTCTAAAATACAGTCCAAATAAGGAAATAACCATTCCAGCCATTGTTGGAATTGTTGCTTTAGCAACTCCTGAGGACATTGCTCTAGGGTTTCCTGTTCCCATAAATGATAAGACCTCAAAAACTTCAATCATTCCATACACTGTTCCAAGCAAACCTATCATTGGGGTCATGCCAATTAGTCCATCAAGAACCTTTATATTAGATGCAGTTTTTCTCTTAACATTTGATATTAAGGTAGCTTCTACAAACTTATATTTTGTTGAACTAGGTGGGTTTGAATTAACAAAGCTAGTAAACTTTGCGTTAACCCATGTTTTACTTTGAACAAATATAAATAAATATTTATCAACCAGAAGCGTAAATATTAGAAACGTCAAACCAAAAAGTATATACAGTACTGGCCCACCTCTAATAAATAATTCATCAAGCATGATTAATCCTGTGCAAGAAGATATGATGCTTTTTCTTCTAATACTTGAGAAAGATTAGATACTTTTTGAGATATATACGTATATAGACCTAATAATGGTGCAGCAACAATTAGACCCAACATCGTTGTGACTAAGGCTTGAGATATCCCTCCAGCCATTTGTTTTGGATCTCCAGTACCAAACAATGTGATAGCTTGGAATGTTTCAATCATACCTATAACAGTTCCAAGCAATCCGAGTAAAGGTGCAACTGCTGCAAAGAATTTCACCCAATTTGCGCCCCATTCGAGTTTGCCTGTGTAATTGATTATGAACTCATCTAATATGTTTTCTTTGGACTCATAGCTTGTAGTATTTTTTATGCTATTTTCCATCTCAATTTTAACTCGCGCATCATCAGCAATAATATCTTGTTCTTGCTCGCGTAATTGATAGATTTTATATATTGAGAAAACAAAACCACTAATACCAATTAATATGATGATGAATCCAATTGATTTACCTTGGGCTATTCTATCAATCCAGCCAGGCTTATCTAGATAAAGGGATAGTAAGAATCCTCTTGTTGGATCTATAGAAGTAATCCTGTAATCGTCACTTCGTTGATGTCTCCTAATATTTTTTAAGATTTCCCTTTCAGGTTGTCTTTGTAATAACTCAAAGCCATTAAGTTCTGGAACTGGTGTTACAAATTTATTTTGATATGTAGTTGTAAAGTGTCCATATCTTACAATTTCACCAGTTATAGACTCGCCATTTTTATCAATGATATTTGCATCAATTGTTTTTACTTCACCAGATGAAACTATCTCATCTAAGTAACTAATCCAGAGGTTTTGTAACTGGTCTAGACTATGAACTTGCGTTTCTCCAATATCCCTAAGAACGCCGCCTCTATCTGGATATTCTGAGAAAGTAACTGCTTTTTCAGTTGAGGCAAGTAACTCACCTGCAAATTGTCTTGTTACACCAAATAACTCTCCAAGAACACCAATCTTAATTTGCAATGATTCCTCAAGTTCAGCTAATTGCTTTTCGTTAGCTTCAAATCTAGCCTCTAGTCTCTCATTTCTAAGTTTTTCATTTGCTAGATCTTGTTTAGCTTTTGCAAGCATAGATTCTCTCTCATCAACTAGATCTAAGAAATTTTTTACCCTGACTTGGTCTTTTTGAACATAAATAGACTTGTTTTCTTTTACGACATCTAGCAATGCTTTTATTTTGTTATTTCTTTGCTCTTCAATTGGGATTGGAACTTCTTCCTCAGAATCATTTTCCTGAGCAAATATTAATAAAGGTAGAGATAATAATATGGCAATTAGTTTGATATTCATATTATTTCTCCACTGGCTGAACTGGCAGACTTATAAAATTTGGAGGCGTCTGACGATTTGCAATATCAAGAGCAAGCTTAATTTCATCATTTAACTTTCCATTGGTATGAACCCAAGCCTCATTGAATTTATCCCAATATCCGGTTTCTCTGCCATTAGCACTTCTGTAATACCAACCTAACCTACCAATCCTGAAATAATCTACCGTTATTGTTTGATCATTAAGCTCTATAAATCCTGGGTATGTTTCAATGGTATTACCAAAGGCAGCTTCTAACTGATAAGCTTCAAATACCTTTCTAAATTTTTCAGCAGTAGTTACATTAGACTGAAGTATTATTGAATCAAGATCATCTATTCGTGCAATACGACTTTCTTTAAGAAATGGCATATCAAGATTGACGAATTTTCTCAACGAATCTACAGTTTCCTTAAGAAAAGGTAAGATCTCTTTGTTAACATTATCAAGAGAATCGATTTGTCGAATAATATCTCTTATTTCATCTTCTTGAGAAAAAACAATTTTTTCTAACTGATCATCATATCTTTTTAGGCCTTCATACTCACTAACAGTGTCTTTAAACTCGTAATAAAGTTTCTTGGCTTGCTCATCTAGATTATCAATTTCTTTTTGTGCCACAACTCCAGGGATATTGGCATCAACTTGAGTATTAAGAGTTTCGTCAACAATTTCTTGTGCTAAAACTCCAATAGAAAAAATAAAATATATAGCTGAAAATTTAAGCGTATTTTTCATTGTGCAATTATATATGATTTGTATATATTATTTCGGTATTAGTTATATATTGTGATAAATCCTAAAAGTTAAAGTCCTAAAAAAACACCCGCTTAAAGCGGGTGTTTTTAAAACATTATTCTATATTAGAATCTATAGTTAAAGCCTGCACTAGCATATCTACCGAATACGCTAAATACACCTTGATAGTAGTATGGATAACCAAAACCACCATCT
>Ga0208878_1000150_pt1 | contig 23485 bp, 34 predicted proteins | sample Knorr_S15_td_Sur_FD_185600 | JGI IMG/M metagenome (GOLD analysis project Ga0208878, IMG submission 185600) | Marine microbial communities from Southern Atlantic Ocean transect - Knorr_S15_td_SurfaceA_ad_5m_LV_A (SPAdes) (version 2) | ecosystem: Environmental > Aquatic > Marine > Oceanic | place...
CCTATCTGAAAATAATTATTCTAAAATCTGTATTCTAGTTGACGAAAACACCCACTCTAACTGTTTAAAAAAAATTGAGGGAGATATTAATTTCGATTATGATATTTTTAAAATTGATTCGGGAGAAGAGGAAAAGAATCTTGCAACATGCTCTAAGGTATGGAATTTTCTCACCGAAAATCTTTACGATAGAAAATCTCTAATTATAAATCTTGGTGGTGGAGTAATTTGTGACATGGGTGGTTTTGTTGCATCAACATTCAAAAGAGGTGTTGACTTTGTTAATATTCCAACAACTTTATTAGCTCAAGTTGATGCAAGTGTTGGAGGTAAATTAGGAATTGACTTCAATACATATAAAAATCAAATTGGTATTTTTAAAATACCTAACCTTATAATAGTTGATACAAAATTCCTTTCATCCCTATCTGAAAGGGAGCTAAGGTCAGGTTTTGCTGAAGTTATAAAACATTGTCTGATAAATGACGCAACAAAATTTAAAGAAATAACTAAAATTAATTGGAAAGATAACAACTGGGAAGAAATTGTAAGACACTCAATTTTAATAAAAAGCGAAGTTGTAGAAAATGATCTCACTGAGGAAGGGTTGAGAAAAATTTTAAACTTTGGACATACGATTGGACATGCCATTGAAACAACATATCTAGAGAAAAAAAATAAATTCTTCCACGGCGAAGCAATAGCAATAGGAATGATTTGTGAATCGTACATATCGTTTCATAAAAAAATGCTTTCTGAAAATGAGTTAAATACTATATCTGGTTATATTCTTTCCGTATTTAAATCAAATAAAATAGAATATCATGAGGAGATACTGAAGAATGCTAAACACGACAAAAAGAATTTTAATAAAAAAATAATGATTTCGTTACTAGAGGAAGTCGGAAAATGCAATTTTGATTTCGAAGTAAGTGAGGATGAGATTAAAAAAAGTATCGAATACTACAACAAACTTATCTCATGAAAAAAATAAAATTATCATTTGATAAGTTTAAAGATTCTACTATTTATTTGAACTCATCTAAAAGTGAAAGTAATAGGCTTTTAATAATTAAGGCATTATCTGAGAAGGAAATAACAATAAAAAACCTATCAAAAGCTAATGATTCAGTCCTTCTAAAAAATCTTCTAGAATCTGAGAATCTTGTGGTCTGGGATGCCCAAGATGCTGGAACAAGTTTTAGATTTCTTACCTCATTTCTTGCAATAAAAAAGGAACACGTTGTTTTGTCTGGTACAGAGAGGATGAAACAAAGACCAGTTAAGGTATTAGTTGATGCTCTAAATAAAATCGGTGCAGAAATTCTATACCTAGAAAATGAAGGTTTCCCACCTATTTATGTTAAGGGAAAAATCAATCAAGTAAAAAACAAATTAGACATTCCAGGTGATATAAGTAGTCAATACATATCCTCTCTTCTACTTATAGCCCCTCTACTAGAAAAAGGAATTGAAATTAATATTGAAGAGCCTTTTTATAGCAGACCATACGTAAATATGACTTTGAACCTGATGAATTCTTTTGGAATTAAAAGCGCAGTAAAAGGAAATAAGATTAGTATAAAAAATCAAGAATTTTCGTCAGGTAGCTACATAGTTGAATCGGATTGGTCCGCAGCTAGTTATTGGTACAGCATCCTATCAATCTCAGATAATATAAATAATCTAACTCTTCAAGGACTAAAGAAGAAATCAAACCAAGGTGATAGTGTTATATCCGAGTTAATGAAGTCATTTGGTGTTAATACTCAATACAAAGAGGATGGAATTGTTCTCACTAAAATCAAGTTAGATACTGAGGAAATTGAATTAGATTTTAGAGACTGTCCAGACCTCGCCCAAACCATATTAGTAGTAGCCGCTTATCATAAAATAAAATTAAAAGTTTCTGGTGTTGAGAGCTTAAAAATAAAGGAGACAGATAGACTTGTAGCAATGAAAAATGAATTAAAAAAAATAGGATGTGATTTTTATGAAGAGGGTAATTATTGGATACTAGAAAAAAGGAGACGAGAAATTGATGACGAATTATCAATTGACACATATAAAGATCATAGAATGGCAATGGCTTTTGCACCGCTTGCATCAAAAAAATCAATGATTATAAATGATCCTGACGTTGTTGTAAAATCATATCCAACTTATTGGGAGGACTTGAAGAAAGTAGGATTTATAATTACTTAATATATCTAAAATCCTGTCCCTTTTTTATTGATAAGACAGATTCATAAATCAAATTTATACAACTCTCCACGTCGTCTTTATGAACTGTTTCTACGGTTGTATGCATATACTTTAAAGGCAAGGAAATAAGTGCAGATGCAACTCCTTCATTTGAATATGCAAATGCATCAGTATCTGTACCAGTAAATCTTGATGCTGCCATCAGCTGATATTTTATCTTCTTTTTGTCAGCAGTTTTAATTAGTAGATCAAGAAGGTTGTTTTGTACTGCTGGCCCGAAAGTAAGTGCTGGACCAGAACCTGCTTTAATATCCCCACTTTTCTTCTTATCGTACATGGGACTATTCGTATCGTGGGTTACATCTGTTACTATTGCAACGTCAGGACTAATTCTTTCAGCAATCATCTGTGCCCCCCTTAGACCTATTTCTTCTTGAACTGAATTAACAACATAAAGCCCAAAGTCTAGTTTTTTCTTATTTTCACTTAACCTTTTGACTACTTCTGCAATCATAAAGCCACCCATTCTATTATCTAATGCTCTTCCAGTAAAATATTTTTTATTTAATTCCATTAACTCATCCTCGAAAGTTACTACGCAACCTACATGAACTCCCATCGCTTCTACCTCCTTTTTAGATGAGCAACCGACATCTATAAATATATTTTTTAATGAAGGATTTTGCTCTGTTTTTGGGTCTCTAACATGAATGGCAGGCCAACCAAAAACTCCTTTGACTATACCTTTTTTTGTCTGGATATTTACTCTCATCGAAGGAGCTATCTGATGGTCAGATCCACCATTTCGTATCACGTAGATATATCCGTCATCAGTTATATAGTTTACAAACCAGGATATTTCATCTGCATGAGCTTCAATTACAACCTTATACTTGGACTCAGGATTTATAACTCCAACCACAGTTCCGTAAGTATCTGATATGTACTCATCAATGTAAGGTTTAATATAATCTAGCCAAATCTTCTGACCTGGTGTCTCAAAACCCGTTGGGGAAATATTATTTAAATATTTATACAAAAAATCACGGCTGCTTTTTTCCATTTTACTCCTTTATAATATAAAATATATCTTCCGACTTTTTCTTCATTAGATACTCCTCTCGTGCAAACTTTTCAAATAATTCTTCATCTGTCTCAAACTGATTTTTTTCTTTAGATATCTTATTGATTTCCTCTAAATAAAAACTTTTTTCTTCTTCAAGATCATTTAACTTACCTGATAACTTAAATCTATTTACAAATCCATTTGAATCAATTAAAACCATCCACACCAAGAATCCTACAAAAAATAAAAAATAAAAATTTTTAAAAAGCCTCTTTATATTATCTCTATTCATATTTCAAATATAAATTATTTAGTTGGATACTTAGCATTATCACCAAGATCCTCTTCTATTCTTAAAAGTTGATTGTATTTCGCTATTCTATCAGACCTCGACAAAGATCCAGTTTTTATCTGGCCAACATTCAAACCAACAGCAATATCAGATATAGTAGTATCCTCAGTCTCTCCTGATCTATGAGAAACAATTGCAGTCCAACCAGACTTTTTTGCTAAATTAATTGCACTAATTGTTTCAGTAAGTGTACCAATTTGATTTGGTTTAATTAGAATTGAATTAGCACTTTTTCTTTCGATTGCTTTTTCTAAATACTCTATGTTAGTCACAAGTAAATCATCACCAACTAGTTGGCATCTATCTCCTATTTCTTTTGTCAAAAGATCCCAACCGTCCCAGTCATTTTCATCACATCCATCCTCGATACTATCAATGGGGTAATTATCAACTAACTCCTTAAGATAATCAACTTGCTCTACTGAGGATCTTGATTTTCCTCCTGGACCTTCGAAAATTTTATAATCATATACTCCATCCTGATAAAATTCTGAGGCAGCGCAATCCATGGCAAGTGTTATATCTTTTCCAACACTAAAACCAGCTTCATTAATTGAGGTTAATATTGTTTCTATTGCCTCCTCTGTTCCTCCACTTAAATTTGGTGCAAAACCTCCTTCATCACCTACAGCAGTACTTAGTCCTTTTTTCTTCAGGATTGATTTTAAGGTATGGAATATCTCCACTCCATATCTAAGGGCCTCAGTAAAAGAACTAGCACCAACAGGTCTAATCATAAACTCTTGAAATGCAATTGGTGCATCAGAATGAGATCCTCCGTTAATAATATTCATCATAGGAACCGGCATTATATTAGAAGAATCATCCCCAAGGTATTTATATAAAGGAATGTTTTTTATTTTAGATGCAAGTTTTGCGCAAGCAAGAGAAACTCCTAAAATTGCATTTGCACCAAGTCTTGATTTATTTTTAGTACCATCAAGATTAATTAAGAGTTCGTCAACACTCTCTTGATCAAAACAACTATGACCTATAATCTCTTGCGAGATAGTATCATTTATATTTCTCACTGCTTTTTTAACTGATTTCCCTAAAAACTCTGATCCTCCGTCCCTTAACTCAACAGCTTCATTTTCACCTGTAGAAGCTCCAGATGGTACTGCAGCTCTTCCCATGATGTTATCAGCATATATATCAACCTCAACGGTCGGATTTCCCCTTGAATCTAGAACTTGTCTTCCAACAACCTTGGTTATTTTACTCATTTTTTAATCATTTTAATGAAATCATCAAAAAGATACCTCGAGTCATGAGGTCCTGGACAGGACTCAGGATGATACTGAACAGAAAATGCCTTCTTACCTTTTACTTTGATTCCCTCCACCGTTTCGTCATTTAAATTAATATGTGTCAATTCTAAAAGATCTGATTTCTTAATATCTTCTAATGTTACTGCAAATCCGTGGTTTTGTGAAGTCACTTCTGACTTTCCGGATTTTAAGTTTTTTACGGGATGATTTATACCTCTATGACCATTATGTAATTTATAGGTTGAGATATCACATGCTCTTGCTAGAATTTGATGTCCCAGGCAAATACCAAAAAGGGGTTGATCATTTTTTAAAATTTCTTTAACTGTTTCAACTGCATAATCCATAGAAGCTGGATCACCTGGACCATTTGATATAAAGAAACCATCAGGATTCCATTTCTTCATAGTCTCGTACGAGGTCTTAGCAGGGAAAACTTTGCAGAGCGCACCCCTCTCACTAAAATTTTTAAGGATAGATTGCTTACAACCAAGGTCAAGAACTGCAATTTTAATTTTAGAGTTCTTGTCACCGAATTCATATTCTTTCTCCGTAGTTACTTTTGAAGAGAGCTCAAGATTCTTCATGGATGGTACCTTATCAAGAGAACTCTTTAATTTCTCTACGTCTTGTGACTCACTTGAAATGATTGCATTCATGGCACCTTTGTCTCTAATATACTTCACAAGTTTTCTTGTGTCAATATCATAGATTGCTACCGTATTATTTTTAATAAAATAATCCTCTAAACTTTCATCGGAATTAGATCTACTGTAAATCTCTGAATATTCATTAATTATAACTCCACTGATTTGAGGTGAAGAGCTTTCTTGCTCGTCTTCTACTGTTCCGTAATTTCCTATGTGCGATGAAGTATTGATTATAATCTGACCAAAGTAAGATGGATCAGTATAAATTTCTTGATAACCTGTCATTCCTGTATTATAGCAAATTTCTCCAGTAGCAACTCCTATCTTACCTAATGAAAAACCCTCAAATACAGAACCATCTTCGAGGACAAGGACGGCTGGTTTTCTTGTTATTAATCCCATTTTTTCCAAAAATATAAAATAAAAAAGGGATTAAATAAATTTAATCCCTTTAAAATATAATATTTATTAAAAAGCTTACTTTGAATCTTTTTTATCATCCTTTTTTGGCTTCTTAGATTCACTTTTTTTCTTTTCATCTTTCTTATCTTTAGCTGCAGGCTTTGTGGTTTTTGCAGGTTCAGACGATTTCTTTTTTCTTCTTCTTCTAGTAGACTTTTTCTGAGGAGCAACCTCATCTAAAAGAAGAGAATTATAATCTACAAGCTCGATGATACACATCTCGGCATTATCTCCAAGCCTATTACCTGTTTTAATTATTCTAGTATATCCACCTGGCCTTAAACTAATTTTCTCAGAGATATTATTGAATAACTCACTAACAGATTCTTTATTTTGTAAGTGAGAAAATACAGATCTCCTCGAGTGAGTGGTATCAGACTTAGATTTGGTCAGAAGTGGCTCCACATATTTTCTTAAGGCCTTAGCTTTGGCAACAGTAGTTTCTATCTTCTTATGTATAATAAGAGAAGAAGCCATGTTGGAGAGCATAGACTTTCTATGTGGTGCTTTCCTGCTTAAATGATTAAATCTTTTACCGTGTCTCATTTCTAGTCTAAATTATACTTTGCGAGATCCATCCCAAAGCTTAAACCTTTGCTATCAACTAACTCTTCAAGTTCAGTTAAGGATTTTTTACCAAAGTTTCTGAACTTCATCATGTCTGATATCTCAATACTTACTAAATCACCCAGAGTCCTGATCTCAGCAGCCTTAAGACAATTATAAGCTCTAACTGAAAGGTCAAGATCATTCAATGAAGTTTTCAATAACTTTCTCATGTGAAGTAGCTCCTCATCAACAACTTCAATCTCATCAGAGTTATCCTCTGCAAATTCCATATCCTTGTCAGAAAATAGATAGAAGTGTTTAATCAATAACTGAGCTGATCCTTTTAAGGCATCTTCAGGATGAATAGAACCATCTGTCTGGATATCCAAAATTAGTTTTTCAAAGTCAGTTTTTTGTTCAACCCTAGTATTTTCAATATTATATTTAACATTTATAATAGGAGTAAATACTGAATCTACTGAGATAAAATCTACGTCTGCTGAATTGGCATTATTTTCTTCAGATGTGACGTATCCCCTTCCTTTCTCAACTCTAAGCTCAATAGTAAATTTTACCTTTTTGCTCAGTGTACAAATTTCCTGTTTAGGATTTAAGACCTTAAAAGAGCTAGTGCTCTTCTCAATACTTTGAGCAGTCAGTGTGCCCTTTGAATCAAACTTTACAACAATCGACTTTTCAGGATTTTCTCCAGTAGCCTTAAACCTTACATTTTTTAAGTTTAAGATAATTTCTGATACGTCTTCGACAATACCATCAATTGTAGAGAATTCATGTTGTATACCAGGAATTTTTATACCAGTTACAGCATATCCTTCTAATGATGATAGAAGAACTCTTCTAACAGCATTACCTATAGTTAATCCGTATCCGGGCTGCAATGGTGAGAAAGTAAATATACCGTGGAAGTCATCGGCTTTTTCCATTACTATCTTATCTGGCAATTGAAATGAAAGTAGTGACATAATTTTTAAAATTTATTTATACAATATTTTATTTAGAATATAATTCAACAATTAATTGTTCATTAATATTTTCAGGAATAGACTCCCTATCTGGGTACATTATAAGTTTACCAGATAACGACTTGTCATCCCACTCTAACCATTTAAATCTATTTGATGACTGCCTTGATATACTCTCAGCAATAGATGATAATGATTTAGATTTTTCTCTTACAGCTACCATATCTCCTTCTTTGACACTGAATGAAGGAATATTTACAAGATTGCCGTTAACAGTTATATGTTTGTGAGAGACAAGTTGCCTAGCTGATCTTCTCGTTGGAGCAATTCCCAGCCTGTAAACAACATTATCAAGTCTAGATTCTAATAACTGTAACAAGTTTTCACCGGTAATACCGTCTTTTCTTGAAGCTTTACTAAATAGGTTTCTGAATTGTCTTTCTAATATACCATATAGGTACTTTGCTTTTTGCTTTTCAGCAAGCTGAATTGCATATTCAGATTTTTTTCTTCTCCTTCCCCTACCGTGTTGACCCGGTGGGTGAGGCTTCTTCTCGAGAGCTTTAGTATCACCAAAGATTGGCTCACCGTACTTTCTTGAAATTTTAGACTTTGGACCTGTGTATCGTGCCATATTTAAAATTTAAACTCTTCTTCTTTTAGGTGGTCTACATCCATTATGAGGTAGAGGTGTCACATCATTGATTGAGACGACATCTAAGCCTGCATTTTGAATTGCTCTGATAGCAGAATCTCTTCCCGCTCCAGGACCCTTAATAAAAATATCTACTGTTCTTAGGCCTAACTCATAAGCTTTCTTTACAGCATCTTCAGTTGCTATCTGTGCTGCAAATGGTGTATTCTTTTTAGATCCTCTGAATCCCATTTTTCCTGCAGAAGACCAAGAAATAACTTGACCAGATTCGTTGGTAAGTGAAATAATTATGTTATTGAATGAACACTTTATGTGAGCCTGTCCATTCTTTTTAACAACTACTACTCTTTTTTTAGACTTATCTTTCTTTTTATTCATTATTTAACAGCTTTCTTTTTATTAGCAACAGTTTTTCTTTTACCTTTTCTAGTTCTAGAATTATTTTTTGTCTTTTGTCCCCTTACTGGTAAACCTTTTCTATGTCTCAGACCTCGGTAACATCCAATATCGAGTAACCTTTTGATATTTAATCTCTGTTCTGATTTTAAATCTCCTTCAATCTTGAAATTAGTAGATATGATATTTCTAATTTTGTTAGATTCCTCTTCAGTCCATTCTGAAACTTTTTTATTAAAATCTATACCAGCTTCAGATAACACTCTTTGAGATGCACTTCTGCCCAATCCATATATATATGTTAAGGCAATCTCACCTCTTTTGTTATCCGGAATGTCTATACCTGCTATTCTCATAACTATCCTTGCCTCTGTTTAAATCGAGGATTTTTTTTATTAATAACGTACACCTTGCCTTTCCTTCTAATTATTTTGCAATCGGCGCTTCTTTTTTTAACTGATGCTCTTACTTTCATACTATTTATATCTAAATGTTATTCTAGCCTTAGTTAAATCATATGGTGACATCTCAAGTTTTACTTTATCTCCTGGTAATAATCTTATGTAAAACATCCTCATCTTACCTGAGATATGAGCTGTCACAATGTGACCATTGTCTAATTTTACTCTAAACATCGCATTAGAAAGAGCTTCAGTGACTACACCGTCTTGTTCTATTGCTTTTTGTTTTGCCATAAATTAAACACTTCTACCTTTAACTTTACCTGATTTCATCATGCCATCATAATGCCTCATCAGTAAATAACTTTCAATCTGCTGCAATGTATCTAATATAACACCTACCATGATTAGCAAGGATGTTCCTCCGTAAAATTGAGCAAAGCTCTGATTTACACCAAACATCATTGCAAACGCAGGTAATATAGCTACAATTGCAAGGAGAATAGACCCAGGTAAAGTTATCCTGTCCATCACATTTGATATGAAATCAGAGGTTTCAGGACCAGGCTTTATTCCAGGAATAAACCCATTATTTCTTTTCATGTCGTCAGCCATTTTATTAGGGTTGACAGTGATTGCAGTGTAGAAAAAAGTGAAGGCAATTATCAAAACTGCAAATGTTACATTATACAACCAAGACTGCATGTTTGAAAAAGAGGTTGCAATATATTGAAAAAAATCTGAATTTTCTGCAAACTGTAGGCCAATTATAGCTGGTAAAAACATTAGAGCTTGAGCAAATATTATTGGCATAACACCTGATGAATTGACTTTTAGGGGTAGGTACTGCCTTTTACCTCCGTACAGACTTGATCCAACAACTTGTTTAGCATATTGTATAGGAATTCTTCTGATTGCCTGAACCAGCATGACAGTAAACATCACAACCAAGAATAGGACAATAATCTCAATGATGAAAAATAGAGCTTGGTTCATACCCTTTGATAAGGCTTCAGCAACAATACTTCCAGGAAATCTTGAAATTATCCCTATCATGATGAGCATAGAGATACCATTACCAATACCCTTATCCGTTATTTTTTCTCCAAGCCACATACAGAATATAGTACCTGATGTTAATATAATCATACTAGATATAGTAAATAAAAATCTGTTTTCTACAAGTATTGCCTCACTTGGTATAGTTCCTGATAGATATGCAGTACTTTGGAACATACAAATTATTATTGTTAGATACCTTGTTATTTGAGTCATTTTCTTTCTTCCACTATCTCCCTCCTTTTGTAGCTTCTGGAAATAAGGTAAAGCAACACCTAGTAGCTGCACAACGATTGAGGCAGATATATAAGGCATAATACCTAAAGCAAAAATAGAGGCGTTACTAAAAGCTCCACCAAGAAAAGTGTCAAGAAGACCAAAGATACCACCAGCACTCTGTTGAAGCTTTGATGGATCAATACCTGGTAAAACAACAAAAGAACCTAGTCTAAAGATTATTAAAAAACCGACAGTATTTATAATCCTATCTCTTAGTTCCTCAATTGAGAAGATATTCTTAATTGTCTCAAAAAGTTTAATCATTAACTAATTTCTTTACTTTACCACCAGACTTTTCAATTGCCTTTACAGCAGATTGAGAAAAGTAATGAGAAGTAACATTAACTTTTGAAGTTAACTTACCTCTACCCAGTATCTTTATAAGATCATTTTTACTCGCATACCCATTTTTAGATAAAAAGTCAGGATTAATTTCTTTGACTTTTGATTTGTCACATATCTCTTGAAGCGTGTCTAAGTTTATTGGTTTTGTTTCAATTCTGTTTGGAGATCTAAATCCAAACTTTGGAACTCTTCTTTGTAATGGCATTTGTCCACCTTCAAAGCCAGCCTTTCTAGAATAACCAGACCTTGACTGAGCTCCTTTATGACCCCTAGTTGAGGTACCTCCACGCCCTGATCCTTGACCTCTTGCAATCCTTTTACCTTTTTTTGTTGAGCCTTCAGCTGGTTTTAATGTATGTAGTTTCATCTTAAACTTCTTTAACTTCAATTAAATGATTTACCTTACTTATCATCCCTGCGACTTGTGGAGAAAGTTCTTTCTCAACTGATCTATTGATTTTACCTAGACCCAGCGCTGATATGGTTCTTTTTTGTCTCAAGGTTTGAGATATTGTACTCTTTGTCTGAGTAATCACAACTTTTTTGAATTTTTGCTTAGCCATTGAATATCTTATTTAAACTTACACCTCTCTGTTTAGATACCGCAAGTGGATCTCTCAATCTCATCAGTCCATTAAAAGTCGCTTTCACAACGTTATGAGGATTTGAAGAACCTTTTGACTTTGCTAAAACATCTTTAATCCCAGCACTTTCCATAACTGCTCTCATTGCTCCACCAGCAATTACTCCTGTTCCTGCAGATGCAGGCTTCATAAGAACCAAACCACCACCATACTTACCTAAAACCTCATGAGGTATAGTATTTTTGTATACTGGAACGTTTATCAAATTCTTCTTGGCGTCATCAGTACCTTTAATTATTGCATTTGTTACCTCATTAGCTTTACCAAGTCCATAACCAACTACCCCATTTTCATTACCAACAACAACAATTGCAGAAAAACTAAATCTTCTACCTCCCTTAACAACTTTAGCTACCCTTTGAATAGAGACAACTTTTTCTTTTAATTCTAAATCACTCGCTTTTATATTTTTCATAATTAAAATTTTAAACCACCTTCTCTTGCACCATCTGCAAAGGATTTGATTCTACCATGATACCTGTAACCACTTCTATCGAATAGAACAGATTTGATTCCTTTTTTCTTAGCTTTCTCTGCAAGCTTAAGACCAACCTTCTTACAAGATTCTAAGTTGTTTTTACCAAACATTTTGACATCTGATGAAGATGATGATACTAAAGTATGTCCGTTGGTGTCGTCGATTATCTGAGAATAAATAGACTTATTACTCCTGAAAACAGAAATTCTAGGCCTTTCCTTGGTTCCAGATATTTTGGAACGAATACTTTTTCTAATTTTTAATCTTCTACTTTCTTTATCGAAACTCATAATTCTATATTTACGCCGCAGCAGTTTTACCAACTTTTCTTCTAACATACTCCCCTACAAATTTCACTCCTTTACCTTTATATGGTTCAATAGGTCTCAAGGATTTTAGCTTTGCAGCAATTTGACCAATAAGTTGCTTATCATTTCCATTCAACGTAATAACTGGTGGTTTACCTTTCTGGGTCTCAGTCGTTACTTTGATCTCTTCAGGAACTTGAAAGTATATATTGTGTGAGTAACCAAGAGTTAGGTTTAATAAGTTACCTTGGTTTGATGCTTTGTATCCAACACCTATTAACTCTAATTGCAATTCATAACCTTCAGATACTCCAACAACACAATTATTAATTAGAGATCTGTATAGACCATGAAGAGATTTATGTCTTTTAATTTCAGATGGTCTTTTGATAGTAAGTATATTATCGTCAATACTTATCTTAAAATCAGGATCAAATTTTTGATTTAGCTCACCTTTAGGACCCTTGACATTGATATTCGATCCTTGGACACTTACTGTGACTCCTTCTGGTAAATTAATTGGATTTAAACCTATTCTTGACATAATTTTAAATTTTTAATAAACGTAGCATAAAACTTCACCACCTATTTTTAATTTTCTAGCTTCCTTATCAGTTATTACGCCTTTTGAAGTTGATAAAATTGCAACACCAAGACCATTAATTACCCTTGGAAGGTTATCAAATCCAACATATTTCCTGAGACCAGGCTTACTAATTCTGCTTATTTTCTCTATGGCAGATTGTTTGGTTCTTGGATTATATTTTAGTGCAATCTTAATTATGCCCTGAGGACCTTCGTCTTCAAACTTATAGTTAAGAATAAAACCTTTTTCATGAAGAACTTTTGTGATTTCTTTTTTGATATTAGACGCAGGAATCTCAACTATTCTGTGGTTAGCTTGAATCGCGTTTCTGATTCTTGTAAGGAAGTCTGCTATTGTATCTGTATTCATATTATTTAATTAAAAAAGCTTGCAAATTTAATCATTTTCATAAAAAGTTACCAACTTGCTTTAGTTATACCAGGTATCTTACCTTCAGAAGCCATTTTCCTGAATTCAAGACGTGAAATACCAAATTTTCTCATGTATCCTTTTGGCCTACCAGATAGATTACACCTGTTGTGTAGCCTTACCGCAGAAGAGTTCCTTGGTAATTTATCCAAACCTTCCCAATCACCTTTTGCCTTAAGTTCCTTCCTTTTAGCGGCATACTTTTCGACAAGCTTTTTTCTTTTTAATTCTCTAACTTTTACTGCATTTTTAGCCATAATATCTAATTTATAATAAAGGGCATACCAAATGCCTTTAACAATTCAAAACTCTCTTTTGGTGACTTAGAATCAATTACTATGGTAATGTTCATACCTGTCAACTTATTTATCTTATCAATACTTATCTCAGGAAAAATGATTTGTTCTTTAATACCTAAAGTGTAATTACCATTCTTATCAAAACCTCTGCTACTTAGCCCACGGAAGTCTCTTACTCGAGGTAATGCAACTGAAATTAATCTGTCTAAAAACTCATACATCATGTTACCCCTTAACGTTACTTTAGCTCCAATTGGCATACCTTCTCTCAACTTGAAGTTAGATATTGATTTTTTTGCCTTTGTAGCAACAGCTTTTTGCCCAGTTATTTGAGTTAACTCATCAACACTAAACTGTATAAGCTTTTTATCATTCACTGCAGCTCCTAGGCCTTGATTAACAGATATTTTTTGAATTTTTGGTACCTGCATAATAGACTTGAACTTCAAAGTTTCCATCAATGAAGGTATAATTTCATCATTATATTTTGTCTTTAATCTTGAAGTTGCCATCTATATAACTTTATTAGTTTTTTTAGAAATTCTTTCGATTTTTCCGTCCTTATTTCTTTTCCTGTAAATTCTAGTTGGTTTGCCATCTGCTGGATCAACTAACATTAAATTACTTATGTGCATTGGAGCTTCCTGCTTTTCAATACCACCTTTTGGGTTATCTGCTGATGGCTTTATATGTTTGGTTACAAGGTTAAGCCCTTCAACAATTGCAGAATATTTAGCAGGAAAGACCGTTAAAACCTTTGCCGACTTACCTTTATCGTTACCCGATAAAACATAAACAGTATCTCCCTTTTTAATATGTATCTTCATGTCTATCTTATAAAACCTCAGGGGCTAGTGAAACAATTTTCATAAAGTTTTTTTCTCTCAACTCTCTTGCTACAGGACCAAATACCCTAGTTCCTTTTAATTCATCATTCTCGCTTAAAAGAATAGCAGCATTATCCTCAAATCTTATATAAGAACCATCCTTTCTTCTAACTTCTTTCTTAGTCCTAACCACAACTGCTCTTGATACAGAACCTTTTTTAACGTTGCCTGAAGGAATTGCATTTTTAACAGAGACAACAATCTTATCTCCAACAGATGCATATCTCTTTTTAGTACCACCAAGGACTCTTATACATAATACCTCCCTAGCACCACTATTGTCAGCAACCTTAAGTCTACTTTCTTGTTGTATCATATTATTTAACTTTTTCTACAATTTTTGTTAACCTCCACCTCTTATTTTTACTAATTGGTTTTGATTCCATTACTCTTACTAAATCACCTATGTCACATTTGTTCTCCTCATCGTGTGCTGTTAATTTTGAAGTTTTCTTAACAAACTTTCCATAGATAGGATGTTTGACCCTTCTAAGTACTTCTACAGTAATAGTTTTGTCCATTTTATTACTAGTGACAATACCTTCCCTTTGTTTTCTTAAATTTCTTTCCATTATTTTTTATTATTTATCTCTGTTTTTATCCTAGCAACAAATTTTCTTGCAACTTTAATTTTCATAGGATTCTCAATAGGAGTAGCTGCATGTGAAAAGATAAGCTTTTCCAAATTCTCCTTCTCAATAACTAATTTTTTATTGAGTTCGTCAACAGACAGTGCTCTTAGTTCTGAATTTTTCATATTATTCTACGTAATCTCTTCTTGTTACAAATTTTGTTCTTACAGGAAGTTTTTGAGCAGCAAGTCTGAGTGCCTCTTTAGCAAGCTCAGTTGTGACCCCACCAGCTTCAAACATTATAGTCCCCGGCTTAACAACTGCAACCCAGTATTCAGGTGCTCCTTTACCTTTACCCATTCTAACTTCAGCCGGTTTCTTTGTTACAGGCTTATCAGGAAAAATTCTTATCCAGACCTGTCCTTCTCTTTTCATTTTTCGTGTAACAGCAATCCTAGCAGCCTCAATTTGCCTAGAAGTTATCCAACCAGCCTCTAATGATTTTATACCAAAAGAACCAAAACTAATTGTGTGGCCTCTTTGAGCAATTCCCTTAACCCTTCCCTTCTGTTTCTTTCTAAATTTTGTCCTTTTTGGTTGTAACATCTCTTTCTAATTATACCTTAAATGAATTCTTATTTCCTACGTTTAACGATAAATTTCTTTTACCAACCACTTCACCTTTATATACCCAGACTTTTACACCAATCTTACCATAAATTGTTTGAGATTCACATATTGCGTAATCAATATCAGCCCTGATAGTGTGAAGAGGGGTTCTACCTTCTTTATACTGCTCTGATCTGGCCATCTCAGCACCGCCAATCCTACCTGAGACCTTAACTTTTATACCTTTGGCTCCTACTCTCATTGCTGATGCAATGGCCTGTTTCATAGCTCTCCTATGTGAAATTCTTGCTCTCAGCTGCTGTGCTATGGAATCGCCAATAAGCTTTGCATCAATTTCAGGTCTTTTTATTTCAAATATGTTAATCTGAATATCTTTTCCAGTTAGCTTCTTTAGCTCCTGCTTAAGCTTTTCGACTTCAGCGCCACCTTTCCCAATTATTATACCAGGTCTAGCAGTATGTATTGTGATTTCCAATAACTTAATAGTTCTCTCGATAACAACCTTGGAAATACCACCTTTTGGAATTCTGAGTGATATATAATCTCTAATCTTTTGATCCTCAACAATCTTATCAGAGAAATCTTTTCCACCATACCAGCTAGATTCCCAACCTTTGATAATTCCTAACCTTAAGCCTATTGGATTAATCTTTTGTCCCATCTTTCTTTTCAGTTTTATTTAAACTATCTAAAATCATAGTAACATGATTTGATCTTTTTCTAATTCTATGTGCTCTCCCTTGTGGAGCCGGCCTTAACCTTTTAATTACTTTACCACCATCAACAAATATCTCCTTAATAAAAAGATCAGAGTCTTCAATTTTAGAATCCTTATTTTTGTCTTGCCAGTTAGCAATAGCTGAAAGCAAAAGCTTTTCCATTCTTTTTGAGCCTATTTTAGAATCAAATTTTAGTGTATTCAAAGCTAAATCAACACCCTTGCCTCTAATGAGATCTGCAATAAGCCTCATCTTTCTTGTTGAGGTAGGAACATTTCTAAGTTTTGCGATTGCTTCCATTATTTATTTTTTTTATTAACGTGACCTCTAAAGTTTCTTGTTGGTGAGAACTCACCTAATTTATGTCCAACCATATTTTCAGTGACAAAAACAGGAATAAATTTATTTCCGTTATGCACACCAAACGTATGACCAACAAAATCAGGAGATATCATAGACCTTCTTGACCAAGTCTTTATTACACCTTTCGAACCGCTATCATTAGCTTCGTCAACTTTTTTTCTAAGTCTAAAATCAATGTATGGTCCTTTTTTTAGTGATCTTGCCATTTTATTTTCTTTTTTTAACAATTAATCTATCAGAATACTTATTCTTTTTCCTTGTCTTCAAACCTTTGCTGTAAAGACCATTTCTAGATCTGGGATGACCACCAGATGCCTTTCCTTCTCCACCACCCATCGGATGATCAACTGGATTCATTGCAACTCCTCTAACCCTAGGTCTTCTTCCTTTCCACCTATTCCTACCAGCTTTACCAAGCCTTACGTTCATATGGTTTGAGTTTGAGACTGACCCGATAGAGGCTTTACAAGTTAGAAGTACTAATCTAGTTTCACCTGAAGGTAATTTGACTGTTGCATATTTTCCCTCCTTGGCAACTAGTTGAGCATATGAACCAGCACTCCTAGCTAAAGAAGCACCTCTTCCTGGAGTTAACTCTAGGTTATGAATTATGGTACCGAGAGGTATTAAATCAAGGGTAAGGGTATTTCCTACTTCAATTGGTGAATCTTTTCCTGAAATAACTGTGTTACCAACCTTGAGACCAGATGGAGCTATAATGTAGCTTTTTTCACCATCAGCATAATAAATTAGTGCAATATTTGCTGATCTTGTTGGATCATATTCAATTGATTTAACCTTAGCTTCTATACCATCTTTCATTCTCTTGAAGTCTATCAACCTTATTTTTTTCTTATGGCCTCCTCCAATATTTCTAACTGTCATTTTACCCTTGCTATTTCTTCCACCAGACCTTTTAAGTGTTTTTAATAATGACTTTTCTGGTGTACTTGAAGTTATATCTTCAAATGATGGGGGGACTCTAAATCTTAATCCGGGAGTAACAGGTTTTATTTTCTTAGTCATATCTTAAATTTGTGAGTAGAAGTCAATAAACTCTCCATCTTTTAATTGAACAATTGCTTTTTTATAAGAAGGCTTTCTGCCTGTAACAATACCCGTCTTGGTAAACTTAGATATAGACTTACCCAAGACATTAATGGTATTTACACTTGTTACATTTACATTATATGTTTTCTCAACAGCTTTTTTGACCTGAACTTTGTTAGCCTTTTTATTGACAATAAAAGAAAACTTACCAGCCTCATTAGATGAAGTAGCTTTTTCAGTTAGAATAGGTTTTATTAAAATAGCCATTAGTTTAAAATTTCGTTAAGTTTTGAAATAGATTCCTCTACAAAAATCACGTTGTCAGCATTTAAAATATCATAGGTGTTAATATCACTAATATTTTTTACCATGGTATTTGAAATGTTATTTGATGATAAAATCAAGTTTTTATCAGTCTCTGCCAAAAAGAAAAGTGACTTTTTATTTTCAACAGATAGGTTAGTTAGTATTTTAAAAAAATCTTTTGTCTTAGGTGCTTTGAGGGTGAAATTTTCAATGACAGTTAACGATTTCTCTTTTATCTTATGTGATAATGCAGATTTTCTGGCTAGATCTTTAACTTTTTTGTTGATCTTGTTATTGTATTCTCTTGGTTGAGGTCCAAAAATTTGACCACCACCCTTAAAGAGAGGAGACTTAATACTTCCAGCTCTAGCAGTTCCTGTACCTTTCTGTTTTTTAATTTTTCTTGTAGAACCAACTATCTCAGATCTTCCTTTAACCTTACTGTTTCCTTGCCTCTGATTTTTAAGATAACTTTTTACATCAAGATAAATTGCATGGTCATTTGGTTCAATACCAAATATTTTATCTGATAAGGTGATTTTCTTCCCACTCGATTTGCCTGAAGTCTTACTGATATCTACTTTCATGATTAATTAGATAATATTACGTATGAGTTATTAGATCCAGGAACAGAACCTCCTACATAAATTAGATTCTGGTCAGTGTCTATTTTGTGTATTTTTAGATTTTGGATTGTTACCTGATTGCCTCCAGTCCTGCCAGCCATTCTCATCCCCTTAAAAACTCTTGAAGGTGTAGATCCAGCTCCTATCGACCCTGGAGCTCTATTTCTGTTGTGCTGTCCGTGGGTGTTTTGACCAACACCGGCAAAATTGTGTCTTTTTACAACACCTTGAAAACCCTTTCCCTTTGATATTGCAGTGACATCCAAAAATTCATTTTCATTGAAAAGATCTTGAACTTTAACTTCCATGCCCAACTTTACCTTACTGTCAAAGTCTTTTCTAAAATTTCTAAATTCTACAAGTTTTTTCTTTGGTGATACTTTTGATAGACTAAAATGGCCTTTTATTGATTTAGTAACCTTTTTTGGATTAAGGTCTTCATACCCGAGTTGAATAGATCTATAACCATCTTTTTCTCTGTCTTTTATTTGTGTAACATAGCAGGGTCCAGCTTGTATTACTGTACAGCCAACACTATTTCCTTTAATGTCAAAGACATTAGTCATACCCAACTTTTTACCTATTAAACCTGACATTTAATTTTTATATAGTTTATTTTTTACACAAAAATGTGTGCAAAGATAACAATTTAAGCTGTCTGATCAAATAATAAAAAACTTATTTTCGGATAAAAAATAGATCTCTTTTACCTATTTATAATAACTTTTTTAGAGGATAATAAGTGATTACCATCGTAGACTAAAAGAATGAATAACCCTGAATTTATTTGATTTAATTCAATAACCTCATCAATTTTATTTTGATCAAAGGATTCTCTAATCAAAAGAGGTCGACCAAGCTTATCAATTAGCATGAATTTCAGAGGATTTTGAGGATTATATGAAGATTTTACTTTAATTAAATCATTTGCTGGGTTTGGATAAATATTTATTTCAAAATTTTCATTTTCAACTCCAAGAATTTCACCGTCAAATCGCTCAAATAGTATCCAATTTAGATTAAACGGTGTTTTTGTAAAGAATAATCTAATCTTTTGATCTCCTTTCTCCATAAATACTTTAGGAAAATTTGAAAATGTTCTCCAATCTTGCCAACCATTTGTAGCGGGAAATGAAACTGTATGTAGAACCTGAGGATCTAATGAATCTTTAAGTAATTGTAGTTCAATTATTCCACCATTAGCATAATCTTGTGATCCGTCAGACGCTACTCTGTAACTTATATCATAAAAGCCTTCCTCAGTTGCATTTACTATGTAATCTACATAATCAGCCGAGTCTAAATATCCTATATTCTGACCGCCTCCCTCATCTTCAGTCATTTCCAGAGATGTACCAGACTGAGAAATATAATCCTCAGCCTCCAAATACCCTGGAATAGGAATACCAACTGACACAGAATCATCAAACGAAATCCAATTTAAATTAAATGGACCTTCAACAACTCTTAGCCTCATTATAAAATTACCCTCTGGTAAGTCAACGGCTTTACTTGTATTTTCCCAATCTTGCCAACCATTAGTTAAAGGTAAAATTACATTTTGAATAGAACTAAATTTATTAGTTAAAGTGTCAACAAAACCAATTTCAACTTGACCACCATTAGACCATTCAGAGTCAGCAGCAGATCTGTAAGTAACATTATATGTTCCAGATGAGTTTATCCTTACCTTATAATCAGCATAATCACCGTCATCAAGATTACCAATATTTAATCCACCACCAAAATCAGAAACGGCCTCGGTTGATATACCTTTCTGAAAGAAATAATGCTCTGCCTCAATTTTACCAGGAATATCGTGAATATAAGATATTGTATTATCAACGGTTTCTAAACTAAAATTATTAAGCTGAAGTCCATCTACTGACTTTAAACCATCACCACTATAAGAAACCTGAATAATATCACCTGGATTTATCTCATTCACTAAAGATATTACAAAGGACCTACTTCCATCTAAAAGGGTAATACTTGAGATTTGTACATCATCTCCATTAACCTTTATATTAAAATCTGAATTTTCTATTTCTGAGAGTATATCAATATTTTTGTTGGTAGTGATCTTAATTGAATACCCATCAGTGGTTAAAGAAGAGACATAATTTGTATTAACCAAAGAAAGATCTCCAATCCTATCAAACTCAATAAAACTAAAATTGAATGTCCCTTTTTCAATATTAAATTTAAAGCTATTATCGTTTTCATTTATTATTACAGAATCTACAGTAATACTGTTCCACTTTTCCCAAGATCCAGTACTTTCAAGAGTTATAACATCGGTAATGTTTTCATCGTCGATGCTAAGAGAGAATTTACTATCACTTGATTCAGTTGCGTAATGGAGATCAATATTATAAGATCCAGAGGAATCTAATTTGAAAGAGTATTTCATCCACTCATCTGTTTCAGTCCAACCTACATGAAATCCATTCGATAAACTATCGTTACTAACCTGTATGTCAACATTATCATTTCTTAATCCCCATCCATTATTCCAAGGAGAGAAATCACCTCCATAGTTTGCATCTGCTCCAGCATCATAGTAAGCGCTCCCCATTACTCCCATATCAAAGTCAGTTGCATATATCTTTCCTGGAATAATATTATCCGCATAAGGCACAGTCTCATCAGAAAAGGGCTGTCTAAACATTGCATCAATTATGTCCTTATGATAGAAACAATTCTCAAACTTAATATCTTCAGTTAATTGCCTTAATCCTTCTATTGCCTCTTCTTTTGTAGGTCTGTTATTACCCGTATTCCAGTAGTCAACAATTTTCTTATACTTTTCATTATAGTTAATAGATAATGGAGGTTGAATTGCATCAATTCTCTTTAAGGGCCACCAAGCCCATCCTATTTTATTATCCTCATATAATTTAATAGCATCTCTGTACCATAGATTAGAATTTTCACCAGTTTCACCAACAAAAATAGGGGTAGTCAAGGTATCTTGAATCAACCAATCTAAATATTCTTCATCTACAGGACTCCAATACTTATGAGGACTGTATACCATATTATCATCCCATGGCGGAACTAAGCCGGTAAAGTCATTAGCAAACCAGTTTCCTTCAATAAATAATATATGTTCATCTCCCTCAGCCCTAATAACATCAGTTATCCTAACATAAAGTTCCTTTAAAAGTTTATTACCAGGTAGATTCCAATTTGGTTCATTTATAAGATCATATCCAGCAACCCACTCTTCATTTTTATATCTTTGAGACAAGCGCTTCCACAACTCAACCGTTTTGTCTTGGTTAGCTCCACTTTCCCATAAAGAATATTTAGATGTATCATAATCACTAATGTCAGCATTATAACCCTGTCCACCTGGCGCAGCGTGAAGGTCAATCATCATATACATCTCATTCGCCTTACACCACTCCAGCAGTGAATCTAAGAGTTTGTAACCTTTTTCTATCTCAGTGTAAGATCCTGGAAATAACTCATCTTCTATAGGTGCAGTAAATAAATTATAATGAATTGGGACTCTTACAAGATTAAATCCCCACGATTTCATTGAGTCAATATCAATTTTTCTAACATGGTTTTTAAGCCAGTTATCATAGAATTTTTCTGTCTCCTCTTCCCCTATTAAATCAGTAATTTTATCCCTTATCTGAAATTGCGTTCCAGAAAACCCTCCAGGAGCCATCATGTAGCCTTCCTGCACCATCCACCCACCCAGACCAATGCCTCTTAGGACTATTGTATCTCCATTCTGATTAATTATATTTCTACCCGATGTTTTAAGGAAGTTTTGAGAGAAAAGTACATTAGGCAAGAGTACTGAAAAAAAGAATAAGAAGGTTAAGTTTCTTTGGTTTGGCACACACGAAATAAGATAATAATTATATAAAAATCAATAATTTTTATACTTTAATCTCGACATCAACGCCACTTGGTAATTCTAGTTTCATTAGAGCATCAACTGTCTGGCTACTATTAGAATATATATCTAGTAATCTTTTGTATGTACATAGTTTAAATTGTTCTCTGGATGTCTTATTAACATGAGGAGACCTAAGTACAGTAAAAATTTCTTTTCTAGTTGGTAATGGGATAGGACCACTTACAATAGCACCAGTGGTTTTTACAGCCTTTACGATTTTCTCAGAACTCTTATCAACTAGGTTGTAATCAAATGACTTTAACTTTATTCTTATTTTTTGTGCCATACAATTAATTTAAATCACCATTACTTTTTTTAATAATATCATCAGCAATATTTTTTGGAACATTATTGTAGTGAGAGAAAGTTAGAGAAGCTGACGCTCTACCAGAACTTAGTGTTCTTAGATCAGTTACATAACCGAATAATTCAGAAAGAGGTACATCTGCCTTTATAATTTGAGAGTTTCCTTTCATATCCATTCCTTTCATAATACCTCTTCTCTTATTCAAGTCCCCGGTCACACCACCTGTAAATTCATCTGGAGTAGTTACCTCGACCGACATAATAGGCTCTAAAAGTACAGGACTTGCTTTCCTAGCAGCTTCTTTAAACGCTATACCTGCCGCAAGCTCAAATGACAAGGAATCAGAGTCAACATCGTGAAAGGAGCCATCATAAAGCCTTACCTTCATGGTTTGAACAGGGAAACCTGCTAGGGGACCGTTTTCCATAGCATTTTTAAAACCCTTTTCAACTGCTGGAATAAATTCCCTAGGAATTTTACCACCAACAATTTGATTTACAAACTGTAAACCGTCACCTTCAAAGTCTTCATCTTTAGGACCGATCTCAAATACAATATCAGCAAATTTTCCTCTACCACCACTCTGTTTTTTATAAACTTCTTGGTGGGTCGTTGAGTTTTGAATTGATTCTTTATAAGCAACTTGTGGTGCACCTTGATTAATTTCTACCTTGAACTCTCTTTTAAGT
>Ga0208878_1000152_pt1 | contig 23273 bp, 29 predicted proteins | sample Knorr_S15_td_Sur_FD_185600 | JGI IMG/M metagenome (GOLD analysis project Ga0208878, IMG submission 185600) | Marine microbial communities from Southern Atlantic Ocean transect - Knorr_S15_td_SurfaceA_ad_5m_LV_A (SPAdes) (version 2) | ecosystem: Environmental > Aquatic > Marine > Oceanic | place...
AATTGGTGGTGTTCCTTTTTATATGAATGACGATCAATATGAAAAATGGAAACACACTGATTTAACTATCGATGCTGTTCAAGGTATTGGTGGAATGTTTTCTTTAGACAATGGAACAGGAAGAAGATTCCTGACAAAATCAGAAATTTGTTTAGTCGTAGACAACGACAAAAAAAATTAATCTAAAATAAATATTTAAGTCAGGGTTTTTTAATCCTCTGTCCGCACAACAGAGGATTAAATAAAAGTTTAGCCTGCAGGTTTATAAACTGAAGCTACTTTTCCTGCCATCTCTGCAGCTGACTTAATATCAATTGCCTCGCAAATAGTCATGTTGCTTATAGATCCACTAGCTTCTACAGCAAGTTTAATTGCTGCAACATTTGTGAAACTATCAGCCTCTACTACTGCTACGAAATCAACAGGACCTCTGACAATATCAAATGAGTGAACTTTTCCACCCATTGCTTGTGAAATTGCTTCAACTGCTTTTCCTCTATCTTGTCCCGGATCTTTAACAAATCCTTGAAAAGCTTGTGCTGAGTAATTTCCCATAACGTAAAATTTAGCCATATTCCTCCTTTTTTATAAACATTATAATACGAATACGGAATTCTTTTTCATATGATTTATTTGCACACTAGACACTTTAAAAGGTAATGTTAGATTGCAATATGTACGAAAAATACGGACAATTCACTGATGGTAAATGGCATAAATCATCAAATGGCGAAACGTACGAAGTAATTAATCCAGCGAATGAAGAAGTTTTAGGCCAAGCCTCAAAAGCATCGCCCGAAGATGTAAACAAAGCATTATTGTCTGCTCAAAAAGGATTAGAAGTTTGGAGAAAAACACCACCATGGCAACGTGCTTATATTTTAAGAAGAATTGCTGACAAGATGAGAGAAAAACAAGACATACTTGCTAAATGGATGACACTCGAAGTTGGAAAACCGTTTGCAGAAGCAAAAGGCGAAGTTAACGGTGCTGCAGATATATATGAATGGAATGCAGAAGAGACAAAAAGAATTTATGGTCAAACAGTTGAAAGTAGATTTGAAGACACAAGAGTTCATGTTTATTATCAACCAGTTGGCGTAGTTGCAGCTTTAGTTCCATGGAATTTCCCTTTAGTTCTCTCTGCTAGAAAAATTTCTACAGCCCTCGCAGCAGGATGTTCTGTGATTGTTAAACCTGATGTAATAACACCAGGTGTTGTGATGGAACAAGTTGAAATTTGTAGAGAGTGTGGAGTACCTCCTGGAGTTGTTAATTTATTATCAGGAGACCCACCAAGTATTGCACAACAGTTAATCGCTTCAGATATTGTTAAAAAGATATCTATAACAGGCTCTTCTAGAGTTGGTAAATTAATTCTAAAACAAGCTGCAGATAAAGTTCAAAGAGTAACTATGGAACTAAGCGGACATTCACCTTTTATAGTTTTTGATGATGCTGATATTAAAAAAGCAGCTGATATGGCAATTGCTGCAAAGTTTAGAAATAATGGACAAGTTTGTATTTCGCCAAATAGATTTTATATACAAGAAAAGAAAAAAGAAGAATTTGTAAATCTTTTTGTAGAAAAAACAAAAAAATTAAAAATTGGTGATGGTATGGATCCATCAGTTCAACTTGGTCCTTTAACAACTAAAAAAAGATTAAATGAAATTGAAGATTTAGTTGAAACTACAAAAAAAGAAGGGGCTAAAGTTTTATTAGGTGGCAAAAGACCAAAAGGATTTAATAAAGGATTTTATTACGAGCCAACTATTTTTGATGATGTAAAAGATGATTTTACAATTATGAAGGTAGAACCATTTGGTCCTTTAGTACCAATGTTATCATTTAAAGAATTCGATGAAGTTATTGAAAGAGCAAACAATCACGAACTTGGATTATCAAGTTATATTTGTACGAATTCAATGGAAAGAGCACACCGTGCATCTGAATTAATGGAGACGGGAACTGTAGCAGTTAATACACCTTTAGTCGCAATTGCCGAAGCACCATTTGGTGGTATAAAACAAGCAGGTTATGGAAGAGAAGGTGGGTCAATGGCTATAAAAGATTATTTAAATGTTAAATATACTCACTTAGGAATTAAAGGATAAAAATGAAAACTAAAAAACAAATTAAAAAAGCTGCTAATATATTATTTTCTTGGAGAAATATGATGCCACTTTATTACGGCGTCATATGGATTATCTTGCTATTAATTGTAATTTTTTCACCTTTTTAAAATTAAAAATTATAAATGGCACAATTATTATTAGCTTTTTTTGCAGGCTTCATAAGTTTTTTGTCACCATGTGTTCTACCACTTATTCCAGGTTATATTTCTTATGTTTCAGGAAGTACTTTAAATGAACTATTAGAAAGTAAGCGGGTAAATATTATTCCAACTGTGCTTTTTACTATTGGTTTTTCAATAGTGTTTATTGCTTTTGGAGCAACTAGTACTTTAATTGGTAACTTTGTATTAACCAATTCTTTTGAGCTTAGAATTGTTTCAGGTGCAATCATTATATTATTTTCATTACAACTTTTAGGTCTTTTTAATTTTAAATTTTTAAATATAGAAAAAAGATTTCAAACAGAAAGAAGATCAAATAAATTATACCCTGTTCTAGTTGGAATGGCTTTTGGTTTTGGCTGGACACCATGTATTGGGCCAATTCTTGGATCTATATTGGCATTAGCGGCATTAGAAAGTACTTTAACTAAAGGAATTTTGCTTTTAACATCGTATTCCTTAGGTTTGGCAATCCCGTTTATTTTGTCTGGTTTCTTAATTCAAAAGTTCATGGCAGTTTCAAAAAATCTTAAAAATAACATGAATATTATTTCAAAATCTGGAGGAGTTATTCTTTTAATTACAGGAATTCTAATAATTACAAATCAATTACAAGCTGTTGGTTATTATTTATTAGAAGCTTTACCTTTCTTACAAAAGCTTGGTTAAAATAATTTTTTGGTGTAAAATATAGATATGTCGATAGGTTACTTTTTTAATCAGTCAACAAAATTTCTTTGGTACTCTGCGCATTATATTATTTCTTTTAAATATTCTACACCAATAAAAATAGATAAAACTAACCCTCCATCATTTTATGGCAAGATGCCATCAGGAAAACAAATGTTTTTTGAGATGATGAAGTTATTAAATGAGGAAAGAAAATTAATTAATTCAAAATTCTATAAATTACCAAAAACACAACTAAAGGATTTATTAAGTGCAGCAAAAGGAAGTTTTGATTTTTTCCTTGACCTTCCTAAGATAGATAAACGAAGAGCATCTGGTAAATTTTCGGAAGTAGAAACAAAGAAAAAGGACTTACCTAAATATTACTTAAGAAACTTTCACTATCAAACTGATGGATACTTAAGTGAAAAATCAGCAAGATTATATGAATTTCAAGTTGAAACACTTTTCACTGGGTGCGCAGCAACTATGAGAAGATTTTCCATGATACCACTCATTAACTATTTAAATTCTAATAAAAAAAATATTAAATTATTAGATATTGGAACAGGTACTGGAGAAATTATTGAGAGTTATAAATTAAATTTTAAAGATACAGAAATTACGTGCTCAGACTTATCTGAAGAATACTTAAATGTTGCAAAGCAAAAGCTTAAAAAGTTCAAAGATATTAAATATGTTAATTGCAAAGGGGAAGAATTACCATTTGAGAACGAGTCTTTTGATGTTCTTACATCTACATATATGTTTCATGAAATTCCAACTGAAATTAGAAAGCAGGTATTTTCTGAAATCTCAAGAGTATTAAAAAAGGGTGGTATCTTTGTTTTAACAGACTCTTTACAAATTGATGATAATCCTAAGTTAAATCCGCTCTTAGAATTTTTCCCATATTCTACCCATGAACCTTTTTATCCAAAATACATAAGAGAAGATTTAAAAGAAGTAGCTAAAAATTATGGACTTGAAATGTACTATAACAAAAATGCCTATCTAAGTAAGAGCATGGCATTTAGAAAATTATAAATTTATTTCACTACCTCATATAATCCAAGCCAGGCATTCACTTCTTTACTAGCAAGATATTGAGATTTAAAAAACTCTAATTTTTTACATTTATTTGTGTCACACAATTCTTTTAATTTTTTATCAAAACCATATTCTTCATGAATACCTTCATTAATCGTAAAACATATTAAACCTTTGTTTTTAGTAATTCTTACAAACTCATCTAAAGCAGGTGGTTTAACATGAGCATAAGTAAATGTACCAACACACATCACTGCATCAAATTTATTATCTTCATGATTTATTTTTTTATTAAGATCAGCTTTCTCTAATAAATGATAAAGACCATTTGGAACTAAATCTAAAAGATTTTGGGAAAGATCTGCGCCATAAAAGTTTTTAAAACCATATTTTTTTAATTCAACCCCAACTAACCCTGTGCCACAACCAGCGTCGTAAATTTTGATGTCTTTATCATTTGCATATTTATTAAAAACCTCAGATGTTTCTTTTGGACCAGTGTAATTCCAGTCTGACATATCTTTGTCGTACTTATTTTCTTTACCCCAGTCGTCATAAAACTTCATCACATCCTCTGTTTTCTTTAGAGTATGTAATGGAACTTTATTTCCTATATCTTTTTGAGCCATTGGATTGATAATTTAATTAAATAAATTTTCTAAGTAAATGTCTAAGTTTACCTTCCGAGGAGTCATAATCAATATAACAACCTTGTAAAAATCTATTTCCTTCATTTGGATTAAATTCTGTTCTACCGTGTAAGAGCCTATAATTATCCATCATTAATAAATCACCTGGCATTAATTTAAATTTAATTAAAAACTTATCTGAGTTGTATATTTCTGATATTTTGTTTCTTGCTTGGTAGTATAAATCTAGTCTTTCTTTTTCTAAAGCAGGCACGAAATCTAATCTTGTACTAAATCTTACTTGTTTAACTTTGTTATTTTCATCTAATTCAATAAGTTGTCCTACATTTTCTAACACTACATCTTTATCAACAAACCTAAATTTTACCTTTACTTCTGTAAGAATTTTAAAAAAGTCAGGATGATTTTTTTTTAAACTCTCTGCAACTGAAAACCCATCTACTAAAGTTGAATATCCTCCACTTACTTCATTCTCAATACAATGTAATAATTGAATGTTAGGTATAGGTTTTCTATATGGATTATCTGTGTGAGGTGATAAAGGTAAAGGCGTATATGCTAAGTCGTTTGGATTAGGTTTTGACTTTACATTAAAATATTCTCCAAAATTAGTCCTTCTAATACTTCCTATTGAATTTGCAAATTTAACAATGAAATTATCTTTTGTTGGAACGTTAGAAATTACTACAAAACCATTTTTGTAAAATGATTTTAAAAGTTCTAACATCTCATCACTTTCAAAAAAATTATCTTTAAATTTAAAATTTTTTATATCTTTAAGGCTAGAGTCCCATAAAACTGGTTTTATTAGATCTTTTAAAAAGGCATCTGAATTAAATTCTTTTTCTATTTTATCAATTTCAATCTTTGATTTTACGCCATCGCTAAATTCAATATCCAAAAGCTTATCTATAATATTTACTTTGTTAATTTTTATATCTTTTAAAAAAGACGGATCAAAAAGACGTTGCTCGGTATTTTTATCTAAGTGTTCTTCCTCGCTTACTCTTTCTCTAAGCCAAATAGGGTGTAACTCCCATTTATTTGAACCTTCAAAAACAAATACTTTGTTATTTTGTTCTAATTCAATTTTCATACTAATATTCCTAGATATCTCAAAAAATTTACTTTTATCAAGTAAAATTAAATAGTAATAAGCTCATCTATAAGAGCAAAAATAAATGAAAAACAAAGATATTTATAATTTTCTAATTTCTTTAGCTAGAGATTTAAACAAATTTTATAAGTTAAAATTAAACAAAAAATTTAAAGCTAAGAATAAAGGTAGCGATTCTAATTATGACCCAGTTACCATTGCAGATAAAAAATTTGAAAAATTTATTAGAAATAAAATAAGTAAAAAATTTCCTCAACACTCAATTATTGGTGAAGAATTTGGATTAAAAAATAAAAAAAGTGATTATTCTTGGGTTATAGATCCAATTGATGGAACTAGATCATTTGTAATTGGATATCCATCATGGAGTAATTTAATTGCATTTTGTTATAAGAATAAACCAATTATGGGATTAGCAAACTTTCCTATCCTAAATAAATTTTATATCAACCAGGATAGTAAAAAAGCCTTTCTTTTTAATGGGAAGAAAAAAATAAAATTAAGATCTTCAAATTGTAAAAAATTTAAACATGCAAAAATATCAGGAGATTTTCACGGTCAGTATAGTTTAGATAAACTTAAGAAAGTTAAAAAATTATTACCACGAATGCAGTTTCCTTGTATGGATGCTTTAAGCTACTCACATTTTTGTGAAGGTAAAATTGATACAGTATTTCAAAGCGGAAATAAAATATGGGATATTTATCCTTTAATTCCAATTATAAAAGCTTCAGGAGGAACTGTAACTAATTGGGAAAATAAAGAAAATTTTGATAGTGGAAATGTTTTAATATCTTCTAGTAGGCTAATTCACAAACAAATGCTTAAGATGTTAAAACCACTAAATTAATTATTTTTAATAAAATCTTTTATATAATCTCTTAACTTGATTTTACCAAAGTGTTTGTAGACTTTGTTAGAAAGATTCATATTAGTAAGAGCAGATGCATATCTTTCCCCAGCTCTTCTTGGTAAGTATTTGATTTTCCTTTTGAACATTTTTGCAACTTTGATGATTGAAAAACTTTCTCTGTGAGAAATACTATAGTGTCTACAAAGATTTTTCTTCCAGGCCATAAAACAAATTTTAACTGTATCATCAATGTGAGTGAATCTTCTTGATTGAGTTCCAGGTCTTACAACAGGAAGTGGCCTCTTTCTTTTGTAAAAATCTTCAAATATTCCAATAACGGTTGCCATACTTCCTTTACCAATTTGATTGGGCCCATAAACATTGTAAAAATAAATTATTTCATATTTAAAATTAAACCATTTCTTCATATTTTCTAAGAGTTCTAAATTTTTTGCTTTTGTAAAAGCATAAGGTGATAAATCTTTATCTTTACCTTTATTTCCAAGAGATGCAGATGTAGCACTATAAATTAATTTTATTTTATTTTTTAAACAAAAATTTATTACAGCATTAGTACCTATAGAGTTTGAGTCTATACATTTATCCATCTGTAAAAAACTTTGATAAATTCTAGCAAATTCCCCAAAATGAAAAATAGAGTGAATTTTTTTTGGATTTAAAACCGTGCTTATATTTTTTGTGTGTGCTTTTATATATCGTACTCTTGAACTTTTGATATGATTTCTCTTTGAGCTTGAGCTATAATTATCAATTGAAATTATATTCAATTTTGTTTTTTCTAAAAAATATTTAATAAGATTTGTTCCAACAAATCCTGCTCCACCAGTGATTACTATCTTTTTAGCGCTCATCAAACAGTTATCTATTAATTTAAATATTTATTTATGTAAATAACTAAATTAGAATAAGTATTTAATAGGAGGAATATGGAAATTTTTAAACCAATTAATGAAAAAAAAGCCAAAGGCAAAGTCAAAAAAATTTTTAGTGAAATTAAAAAAACAAGAAAAATATCAAAAATACCAAATTTTTGGAGATCAATTGCACATAATCCTGCACTGCTTGAAAGAACTTGGAATAATCTTAAAGCAATTATGAAAGATGGAGCTTTGGATGCTGTTACAAAAGAGTTAATTTATGTAGCTGTTTCAATTACTAATAGCTGTGGATATTGTACAAGATCACATACTTTTGCAGCTAAAAAGAAGGGCGCAACAGATCAAATGATAAAGGAAATGATTGACGTTGTTGGTATAGCAAATCAAAATAATAAATTAGTTGAGGCTTATCAAGTGGAAGTAGATAAAATTTATAAATAATATGAGTAATTTAATTGGATATGTATATTTACTTTTAGCAGTTGTTCTTGGAATAACTTCTAACGGATTTCTTAAAACTACAAATGGTTTTACTAACATTGGCCCAACAATAATGTGTATGGTTACCATACTTCTTTGTATATTTTTTCTGGCAAAAGCAATGATGATAATACCTGTTGGATTTACATATGCGACTTATGGAGGTTTAACAATCACTGCGGTGACTATTTTTGGAATACTTAAATATAATCAAATTCCAAATATCTATGGCATTATTGGTATAACTTTAATTATCATAGGTGTAGTGCTTGTAAATTTTTTAGGAAAAACCTCTTAAAAATTAACTAGGACAATTCTGTACATTTTAAAACATTGAAAATTTAAAATAATTTTATTATTTTATTAAAAAATATGAACGTGTGTTATGCAACATTATTAGGAATAGCTTTTTTAGCAACTATTGTATTTATTTTTAGAAAACCATCAAAAAAAGAGTTAGAAAAATTCGAAAGCAAAGACCAAGACAAAATTAATTGGTCTAAAATGGGTTTTTAATTTTTTCAATTAAAGTATAATTAATCTATGTGTGGCAGGTATGTAATTACCAAACCAGTTGAAAAAACTGTTAAAATTGTAAAATCATCGACAACAGTTAAAGATGATGAGAACTTTAACGCACATCCAAGTCAAGCATTACCAATTATAAAATCATATTCAAATGGCAAGACTTTAGAACTAGTGAAGTGGGGAATAGTGCCATCGTGGGCAAAACAAAAAGATTTTAGACCTTTAATAAATGCAAGAATAGAAACAATTGATGAAAAAGTTTCTTTTAAAAAACTTATAAAAACAACAAGATGTGTTGCTGTAATGGATGGCTTTTATGAGTGGAAAAGATCTAAAGAAAGCAAAACTCCATTTTATTTTACAAGAGAAGATAAAAAACCATTATACGTGGCTGGAATTTTTGAAAATAATGAATTTTGTCTAATTACTGAAGAGGCTAGTCAAAATGTCATGGATATACACCATAGACAGCCAGTTATTTTAGATAATAATGAAATAGACAATTATTTAGATCTTAAAAAGGATGGCAAAAAATACTTGAGCCAGATTAAGAAAATTCCTTTAAATTTTTATGAGATTTCTAAAGAAGTTAATAAACCTACAAACAATTATCCATCATTGATTAGTAAGTTAAATTAATAATGGATTTAACTAAGTATAAAAACAAAAGTAGAATTCTATTAATTAAATCCCCAAATTATAAATTAAAAGATTACTTAAATATTAAGCATGTTTATCAAAAGCATATAAAAAAATTTCACAAAAGACATGTTAAGTTAATTACAAAAATAGATAAAAAAGGTTTTAAAATAAATTTTATTGATTTTGATGGCAAAACAAAAAAAGTTTTGAATAAAGTTAATACCAATACTTTATTTAAATATATTGATACTCTAAAAATTAGTAAGACTATAAAACCAATAAATTTATCTCTATTTTCAGATTATAATCCTAAAACTACGACCCATGGATTAGGTTTTAAAAATAAGGAAAAAGCTTTATATACAGTTAATACGATTAAAAACAGACCTATAAAATATCAAGTTAATGTAATTGCAACTATGCTAGGACGTGCAAAAAAACATCCGCATAAAACACAAGAAATGAATGATGCAATAAAAGTTTTTAGTAAATGGATGTCTAATTATAAAGAAAGTTCTAAGAAGTAATTTTATCTACAAATTTTTTAACAACTGGGGCAAGACTTAACACAGTAATAATTGCAATAGGTAAGCTTACAGACCAAGCTTTCAAAAATCGTTTTACATATAGTTCGTCTAGCCCAGTGTTAATATAAGTAATTAATAAAGTCATGATAAGACTTGTAAAAAATCCCACAATCAATGTAAAAAGTAATTGAGAGTATTTTTTTGAGATCACTACACACCTTTAATTATAATTAAATTACCTTCAGAATTTTTTTGGCGTAATTCTTTAACCGGCTTGTATAAATCTGAGTTATACCACTCTAATGCTTTTTCGTAAGTGGGAAATTCAATAATTACATTTCTAGTATAATCCCATTTACCTTCCATAGATGTATATTCACCAGCTCTTACAACATACTTGCCACCGAATTGTTTTATAGTTTCAGGAACTTGCTCTGCATAAACTTTAAAACCCTCTTTATTAGTCATATTAATCTGAGCTACTACATAACCAGCCATTTTAAATCCTTTGTTCCTTAGTTTCTGAAGTCCATGATGTTTCCACACTCTTCTGGATCAGTGGTAAACATGCTGTTCATATCACCAAGTTGTTCTATGATTGCATCTTTACTTTCAGCTTCCCATCTACAGAAAACTTTCATAGAGTCACCTGCACCTACCATAGTAACCAAGCATCTTGCTTTTGCACCTGTCACACCTTTTTTTAAATCTTCATGTGGAGTTGAAGTAACAAAATCCATGAATTTTTTCTTCATCTCTTCAGATTTAAATATGTGTGTTGCTAAATAGTTTTTCATAATCATCCTTTCATTTGTTTAATTTTATTTAATATAATTAATCAAGGTAAAGGTTTTATTACAAATGAGGAATGCGTTTTTTAGATCCAACTAGGAACAGGAAGACCTTTTTCTTGTAAAAACTTTTTATTAAACAGCTTAGAGTTGTATTTATCAGATCGATCACAAAGTATTGTGACAATAGTTTTACCTGGTCCTAATTTTTTACCAAGTTTAATTGCACCAGTAACATTTATTGCACAGCTAGTTCCTAAACTTAATCCTTCGTTTTGAATTAAGTCAAACAGAACTGGTAGAGCTTCTTTATCAGTTACTTTAAAAGCACCATCAATTTTAGCTTTTGCAAAATTAGCAGTTACTCTACTTGATCCTATTCCTTCTGTAATAGAGCTTCCTGAAGATTTTAATTCACCATTTTCAATATGATCAAAAAGAGAAGAGCCATCAGGATCAGCTAAAAATATTTTTATGTCTTTATTTTTTTCTTTTAGAAAACTACTTACTCCACCAATAGTTCCTCCAGTTCCAGATGAACATACAAATCCATCAACTTTTCCATCTGTTTGCATCCAGATCTCTGGACCAGTTGTTTCATAATGACCTTTTGAATTTGCAGTATTATCAAATTGGTTAGCCCAAACTACTCCATGGTTATTAGAACTCTTTAAGTCATCTGCTAATTTAGCAGCTACTTTTACAAAATTACCATCATCTTTGTAAGGTTTAGGTGGTACTAACCTTAAGTCAGCACCCATATTTCTTAGCATATCTTTTTTCTCTTGAGTTTGATCTTCATTCATAACAATAATTGTTTTATACCCAATAGAATTTCCGATTAAACACAAGCCAATTCCTGTGTTGCCAGCAGTTCCTTCAACTATCGTTCCGCCTTTTGATATTAGTTTTTTTTCCTCAGCATCTTTAATTAAAGCTAGTGCTGCTCTATCTTTAACTGAGCCACCAGGATTTAAGTATTCTGCTTTGCCATAAATATTACATCCAGTTATCTCAGATGCAGCTCTCAGTTTTACAAGAGGAGTATTTCCAATACCTTCTATAAAATTATTTTGAGGTTTATTCATTTAATTTTTGTCACTATCTTGAGTAATTCCGTATGGTTTAAAGTTTTCATCTTGTGTAGAAACTTCACCAACATTTTTAGCTGGTATACCAACCATTACAGAGTTTTCATCAACATCTTTTGTAACAACAGCATTTGCACCAATTTTTGCATTTTTTCCAACAACAACTGGTCCTAATATCTGAGCACCTGATCCTACAACAACATTATCCATTAATGTTGGATGTCGCTTGGTATTTCTTTGATCATCTGAATTAATACTTGGAGATATTCCACCAAGGGTGACCATATGATAAATAGTTACATTATCACCAATTTCAGAAGTCTCACCTATAACAACTCCCATACCGTGATCTATAAATAAATTTTTTCCTATCTTTGCATTAGGATGAATTTCTATTCCTGTTAAAAATCTTGAAAACTGAGAAATTATTCTTGCAACTAAATTGAATTTTGCAATTGCAAAAAAATTTGCAATTCGATGAAAGAAAACAGCTTTTGCTCCAGGATAAGTCAATATTACACTTAACTTTGATTTAGCAGCTGGATCTCTTTTAATTATAGAATCTAAAAATTCATTCATGTTGTTTACAGTTTTTTATGCTTTAACTTGATTTAAAGTTAAACCCTTTAGATTAGCTGGAACAGCTACATCCATCATCTTAGGGTTTGCAAGTTTAAGGTTATTCATTATTTCTACGTATTGGTCAACAGAATTAACCTGTAACCTTGGATTATTTTTTCTTTCTGATCCAATTGTAGAATGTTTTTTACCATTATAGTCATGCGCAGGGTATACCATTGTATTTTCTGGTAATTTTAATAATTTGTTAAATATAGAGTCGTACTGTTGTCTAGCATTACCGTTTTGAAAATCAGTTCTTCCAGTTCCATTTATTAAAAGTGTGTCACCTGTAAAAACTCTATCATTCATTAAATAACTGTAAGAACAATCTGTGTGACCAGGTGTGTACATTACTTTTAAATTAATATTATCAATTTTTACGTTTTCATCTTCCTTAACTCTTAAATCAACAACCTCAGACTTTGAATTTTCACCCATAATTTTTGTGCAATTTGTTCTTTCACTTAATTCGTTTAAACCAGTTATGTGATCCGCATGAATATGTGTATCAATAACTTTTACTAATTTTAATTCTAATTTATTTAAAAGATTTATGTATTGATCTGTGTGTTCTAAAACTGGATCTATGATTAAAGCTTCTCTACCTTTGCCGCTTGATAATATGTACGTATAGGTTGAAGACTTAGTATCAAATAATTGCTCAAATATCATATTAATGATCACTTTATAAAAAATTGCATAGCAAATCAATCTTGCATATAATTTGTTTATAAAAAGGAGAGTATAATGACTTTAAAAATAAATAGCTTAGCACCTGACTTTAAGGCTAAAACAACTATAGGTGATATATCATTTCACGAGTGGTTAGGAGATAGTTGGGGTGTTTTATTTTCGCATCCAAAAGATTTTACTCCAGTTTGTACAACTGAACTTGGATCTTTAGCTAGAATGAAACCTGAGTTTGATAAAAGAAATGTCAAAGTTATTGGCTTGAGTGTAGACCCAGTTGCAGATCACGTTAAATGGCTGGACGACATTAAAGATGTAACAGGAATGAAACCTGATTATCCAATAATTGCGGATGAGGATCTAAAAATTGCAAAACTTTATAATATGTTAGAGGGTGATGCAGGAACTACTTCAATGGGTAGAACTGCAGTTGATAACCAAACAGTTAGAACAGTTTTTATTATTAGACCAGATAAAAGAATTGGTTTGTTCTTAACTTATCCAATGGCAACTGGAAGAAACTTTATGGAATTATTGAGATCAATAGACTCAATGCAGTTAACTGCAAAACATAAAGTTGCAACACCAGCGGATTGGAAAAAAGGTGAAGAAGTTATCATTGTTCCAGCAGTCAAAGATGATGAAGCTAAGAAATTGTTTCCAGATGGTTGGAATGCAGTTAAACCTTATTTAAGAAAAGTACCAGATCCATCGAAGTAGGTTGGACAATAAGATTTTAATCGAACAATCTCAGCATTGGGAAAAAAGTTTCTCAAGTAAGCCTGAGATGTTTGGTTCTGAACCAAGCCACTCTGCAAAAATAGCTTTAGAAAATTTTAAGAAAAATAACGTAAAAAACATCATTGAACTTGGTGCAGGACTAGGACGTGATACAATTTTTTTTGCTAAAAATTCTATTAAAGTAACTGCTTTAGATTACAGCCCAACTGCAGTTGAGATAATTAAAAATAAGTCAAACAGTTTAGGTTTAAATGATTTGATTGAAGCTCAAACACACGACTTAAGACAAAAATTAAATTTTACAGATAATAGTTTTGATGGTTGTTACTCACATATGCTTTATTGTATGGCTTTTACATATTCCGAATTAGAAAATTTAAATACCGATGTCTGTAGAGTTTTAAATAAAGATTCATTAAATATTTATACAGTTAGAAACCATTCAGATGCAGATTATAAAAAAGGTACACATCGAGGTGAAGATCTATATGAAATGAATGGATATATAGTTCATTATTTTTCAGATGAAAAAATTAAAAAATTAGTAAAAGGATTTAAAAATTTAAGTATCGATCATTTTGATGAAGGAAGTTTTCCTAGAAAATTATCATTAGTTATTAATCAAAAAATTTAATATGGAATACTTATTAATTGGTTTTTTTACTGGTCTAAGTTTGATTTTAGCACTTGGTGCTCAAAATGTATTTGTAATAGAACAGGGTCTAAAGAGACAGTATACTTTTTTAGTATGTTTAGTTTGCTCAATTTCAGATTATCTTTTAATTTTTTTAGGTATTATCTTATTTGAATACTTTCAAAGTTATTTTAACCAAACAATTGAACTTATATTAAATATTCTATTATTATTATTTTTGTTACATTTTATTTATTCTAAAATAAAATTAAGTTTTTCAAATGTTGATTTTTCAACAAACAAAACTGACGAAACTCTCAAAAGTATTTTCTTAAAGACCTTAGGCTTTACTTATCTAAATCCACACGTTTATTCGGATACAGTTTTTTTTTTAGGAAATTTCTCTAAAAATTTTGCTTTGATTAACAAAATATATTTTGGATTAGGTGCTACGATATCCTCTTTTTTATTTTTTTTTACTATTGGTTATTTAGCAAATTATTTGTCTAAATATTTAAATAATAAAAGAACTTGGTTTTATATAAACATATTAGTCATTCTTTTTATGACTGTTTTGTCTTTATATGTTTTAAATACTATTCTTAATTTCTATTGATATAGAACACTTTTAAACGTCAATTTAGACCCATTGGTTTTTAAAAAAAAATAACTAAATAAGAAGTATGAACAATTTAGAAAAACATTATGAGCCAAATAACTTTAGCGATAAGGTTGCTTTAGGCTTTACTAAGTTTTTAAGATTTCTAGCTGATACTTTTTTTAAAAAAAGATACGGCCATAGAGCTGTTGTATTAGAAACAGTTGCTGCAGTACCTGGAATGGTAGCTGGAATGCTAATTCACTTAAAATCTCTAAGAAAAATGGAAGATGATAAAGGGTGGATTAAAATTCTTTTAGATGAAGCAGAAAATGAAAGAATGCATTTAATGACTTTTATTCATGTTGCAAAACCAACATGGATTGAAAGAGTTATTATTTTGATGGCTCAATTTATTTTTATTGTTACATACGCTATCATTTATTTAGTATCTCAAAGAACTGCTCACAGGATTGTTGGATATTTTGAAGAAGAAGCTGTTAGAAGTTACACAGAATATTTACACGAATTAGAAACTGGCAAAATAAAAGATGAGCCAGCTCCAGAAGTTGCAATAAATTATTGGAACCTACCTTTGCACGCTACACTTAAAGATGTAGTAAGAGTTATACGTGATGATGAAGCAGGACACCGTGATGTGAACCATAGTTTTGCAAATATCATTAACGAAAAAAAATACCCTAAGAAAGACGAGGAATTAAAATCTGAAAGTTTGAAAAGAGAATAAATTTCTACTCGTTTGAATATCCATACTTACGTAATCTAACATCACCAGTTCTCGCATGAGCTTCCATGCCTTCATATCTTGAAATCCTAGCAGCTGCTGAACCAACTTCTTTTGTAGATTCTTTTGTCATTCTTTGAAAACTTAATGTTTTTATAAATTTACCAACGAATAATCCTCCAGTATATTTACCAGCACCCTTAGTTGGTAATATGTGATTGGTACCAGAACATTTATCACCATAAGCGACAGTTGTTTCTTCCCCGATAAATAACGAACCGTAGTTTTTTAATCTCTTATGAAACCATTCAAGATTTTTAGTTTGTATCTCTAAATGTTCAGGTGCATAGTCATCACTCACTTTCACCATTTCTTCATCCGTATCGCATAAAATAACTTCACCGTAATCTCTCCAAGCAGCCTCTGCACTTAACCTTGGAACTTCTGGAAGTTTCTCTATTAATTCTGGAACTCGTTTCATCACTTCATCTGCAAGTTTTTGGCTTGTGGTGTATAACCAACATGGAGAATTATATCCATGTTCAGCTTGACCAACTAAATCAACAGCTACAATTTCTGGATCTGCAGTTTCATCTGCAATAATTCCAATTTCTGTTGGACCAGCAAATAAATCAATTCCAACTTTTCCAAATAAAATTCTTTTAGCTTCAGCAACAAATTGATTTCCAGGACCAACTAAAATATCAGCTGGAGCATTTCCAAACATTCCATATGTCATTGCAGCAATAGCTGGAACTCCACCAAGATTTAAAATTACATCAGCGCCACATAAATTTGCTGTATAAATTATAGAAGGGTGGGCACCAATTCCTTCTTTAGGGGGACTACAAGCAATAATATTTTTAACACCAGCAACTTTTGCAGTTGTAACACTCATTACTGCAGATGCTATGTGAGCGTATCTTCCACCTGGGATGTAACAACCCGCAGTATTAACAGGTACTAACTTTTGACCAGCATATAATCCGTTTGATAATTCAACTTCAAAATCTTTTCCATAGTTTTCAAGTTGCGCTTCTGCAAATTTACGAACTCTATCGTATGAAAATTTAATATCGTCTTTAGTTTTTTGATCTAAATTTTTATTTATTTCCTCTATTTTTTCTTTTGAAACAATTATTTCTCCATCATATTTATCAAATTTTTTAGTTAATTCTTTACAGCCTTCTTCTTTTGATTTTTCTAATTCTTTTAAAAGATTTTGAACTATATCTTTTGTTTTAGTGTCATCTGTTGATGCAGTTTTAGATGCTTTTTTTAAATATTTAATTGTCATTTTTTCAAATTTATATTGTTTTATTAATCTAATGCAACAACTGCAGCAGCAATAGAAGCTAATCTGGCTGTTGCTTCATCCGATCTACTTGTAATAACTACTGGTACTTTTCCTCCAATTACAACACCGGCTGCACAAGCTCCCATAAAATAAATCATCATTTTTACTAAAGCATTTCCACTTTCAACACTAGGAACTAAAAGAACATCAGCATCTCCTGCAACTACATTTTTAATTCCTTTAATTTCAGCAGATTTTTTTGAAATACAGTTATCAAAAGCCAAAGGACCAAATACATCTGCATCTAATTTTTCTTTCTTTGCAAGCTCAGTAATTTCTTTTGCCTCCATTGAACTTTGAATACTATCTAAAACTTCTTCTGTTGCTGATAATACAGCAACCTTTGGTCTGTTGTTTCCAATTCTTTTTGAAAAATCTATAACGTTTTTTAATATATGCATTTTTGTTTTTACATTTGGTAAAACATTTAAAGCACCATCAGTGATTATTAATGGCTTATCATCTTTTTCTAACGTCATATGCCAAACATGACTTAATCTAGTTTTACCAAGAAGTTTATATTCTCTTTTTAAAACTTCTTTCATCAATATATCCGTATGAATATGACCCTTTACTATAATCTTAACTTTGCCCTGCATTGCAAGTTTAGCTGCAACTGCTGCTGTATTATTTTCTACTGGTTCATGAATTACTTCATAACCTGAAATATCAAATTGAATTTCATTAGCACATTTTTGAATTTGTTCTTTATCACCAATAAATATTGGTTTGATTAAATCTTCTTTAACAGCATCCATTACAGATTGCATTGGAAGAGGTTTTCCAGCATTAACAATTGCAGCTGTTGCACCTTTCTTTTTTATAGAAGCATCCAGTAAATTATTTGGACAAATTATTTGTTTATTAGATAGCATTTAGTTTTTTTAAATCTTCCATTATACTTTTTGGTATTGGAATATTCTTTTTCATATTTTTTTTATATCTTTTTTTTGTGCCTTCACCAGGAAAATTTATTTCTTTAACACCTTTGATTTTTGGTAATTTCTTTATAATTCTTATGTTCTCTTTAATTCTTTTAATATAATTGCTTCCAATAAAAATATTTGGTTTTACAGCCATAAATAAATGTCCAACATTTTGTGGTCCTTTAAAATCATCAAATGGGTCTCTCACTTTACCTCCATGGTTTGCACCTGTCATAACTCCACTTAATATATCTACCATCCAAGCTAAACCTGAACCTCTAAATCCTGCAATAGGTAACTGCACACCTTTAAGAGCTTTAATTGGATCTGTAGTTGGCTTTCCATTTTTATCTAAAGCTACACCTAAAGGAATTTTATGACCTAAATTAGCCGCTACTCTTATTTTACCTCTATTAATCATTGATACTGATGTATCTAAAATAAATGGAACCTTCCCACCTGAGGGTGTTCCAAAACAAATCGGGTTTGTTCCAAATAAAGTTTTCTTTGATCCATATGGTGCAATAGCTGGTGGTGCATTTGTAAAACACCATACCATTAAATTTTTTTTAACAGCTTGTTCGACAAAATAACTAGATAAACCGTAGTGGCCAGAATTTTTTACACCAACCATTCCAATTCCAGTTTTTTTCGTATTTTTTATTAATGATTTAATGGCGATATCAGCTGCAACAAATCCAATGGAGTTATTAGCATCTACATATGAAATCGAACTAGATATTTTTTTTATTTTAATTTTTGGTTTAGGATTAATAACTTTTTTATCAATTCTATCACAATACATCTTAAGTCTTGATAACCCATGAGAATGAGCACCAACTAATTCTGCATTAATTAAAGCTTTAGCACTAATCATGGCGTGCGTTGGACTTAAACCTCTGTTCTTTAATACTTTAATAATTATGTTTGTTAATTTTTTTGCATTAGCCATAAAGCATCCTGACTTAAAAAAAAGATCTTACCACTAACTGGATGGACTTGTATGTCTCTAATTCTTCCGATTTCTCTTTTAAATATGACTTCTTCTTTAACATTTTCTAAGTTGGAAAAATCAAGTTTTCTAAGTGACATGTCTTTTAGAGATGTAATTAAAGCATGACCATTCCACTCTTTAAATTCTTCACCTTTATAAATTGTTATTGCACTTGTTGCAATTGAAGGCACCCAATATTTGATAGCTTTTGTATAGCCAGGTAACCACTTTGGTCCAATCTTAGTTCCACTGTAATTTGTTCCACCCCAACCAAGAACTTTCCAACCATAGTTTTCTCCTTTTTTAATTTCACCAAACCAATCTCCACCTCTTGCTCCATGGTTACTTGCATAAATTTTTTGATCAAAAGGGTTTAATGTTAAACCTTGTGGGTTTCGAACACCTATTTGAAAAATTTCAGGTAGCCAATCTTTTTTGTCAATAAATTTTGGATTATCTTTTGGAATACTTCCATCAATATTAATTCTAATTATACTTCCAGGATGTTTTGTTGGATCTTGAGCTATCATTCCTTCACCTCTTTCACCAACTGATGCAAACAGATAATCGTCTTTAATGGCTAATCTTGACCCGAAGTGATATCCAGAATTTATTGGTGGAGTTGCAACAAAAATATTTTTAAAATCTATTTGATCTTTATTAAAATTCCCTCGTGCAACAGAGGTTGTTGTTTTTGATTTTCCATGATCTTCAGAATAACTTACCCAAACTACACCATCTTTATATAAGATATCTAATAAACCACCTTGACCATCTTCTAACACTTTTAAGTTATGTTTAACCTCGGTGATAGAACCACTTTCAATATTAATTAATTTTAAATTACCAGATACTTCGGTTAAAAGTATTTCATTGTTAGATACAAATGTAGATCCCCAAGGACTTCTAAAATCAGCAATCTTTTTAAAATTTAATTCTGCTGCTTCAGATGAAACTGAGAATAAAAATATAAAAAATATTATCCTTTTCCACGCCATGGTATCGTTTTATCTATTATTTTTCTCAATGTAACGTCGAATAATAGTCCCAGCATACCCATAATAAATATGGTTATCCAAATAACTTCATATTGAAAATATTTTTTTGCAACGTTTTCTACAAATCCAATACCTGTAGTTCCTGCTAAAAACTCTGCTGCAACTAAAGTTCCCCAACACATTCCAACAGCAACTCTAATTCCTGTTAAAATTTCAGGTAACGAGTTTGGAAATATTACATATCTTAATATTTGTTTCTTTGATGCTCCAAGTGAGTGAGCAGCATGAATTTTTGATAATTGAGTACCAGATGCACCAGCTCTTGCAGAAATAATCATAATAGATAGCGAAACCATAAATAATAAAAATACTTTTCCAGTATTATCTATTCCAAGAACTGAAATAATAAGTGGAGCCCAAGCTAAAGGTGGTACAGGTCTATAAAGCTCGATTAATGGATCAAAGAAACCTTTAGCAAAACGATTTAATCCCATAAATAAACCTAAAGGAACACCAATTAAAATTCCAAAGACTAAACCTAAAAATACTCTTAAAAAAGAATCCCAGATATGTCCATAAGGCACTGGAATCTTGAACAATTTAAAGTCACCAGTAACAACTTTTAAAACTTTTCCCTTAAAGTTTTGTTTAACAACACCATCAGATGAATGAACTGGGTATTCTCCTGGTAAAATATCTGCAATCCAGTCAGGTAAAATAAATCCAACTATTTTACTAACATCCATCATATCAATCCAAAGTAATGGAATATTTTTGTAACCAACACTTGGTTTTGACATTAAGATAAACTTATTTAACGTATCAGATGGTTTTGGTAACCATCTACCAGATCCTTGCTCAGAACAACTGGTTCCACTAGAAACAATTGTTCCAGCAGGGAATAAAAATATATCAACAAATCTTAAACCACCTTGTTCTGCTTTTTGGAGATTATCAAATTCAACAATTGCATTTTGCATTTCATTAAGAGCGCTTGGTGGATAAATACTTGCAAATTCTATTCTTCTTGCAATTTTAACAATATCTTTTGCATAGTTTGATGCTATTTCTTCTGCATCACTTAAATCTTTTCTGTACGCTTTTATATCTTCTTTAAGTTGTTTAATTGAATTTTTAAATTGTGGATTATGATTTCTTAATTTAAAGAATTTATCATTAATAATTGTAAGCTCTTCTGCGGCCGCTTGGAATTTTAAACCTCTATCAGTTGCAGCAATTAAAGGAACTTCAATAGTATTTTCTATAGATCCAGTTCCTGCTTGCACCTTTATAATTCCCCAATCACCTTGTTCAGAAACTGCAATTTGTCTTGCACTTTTTTCATCAGGTGTTTCAAATGGATAATCTTTCTTTTTAAAGTTTGAACTTAAAAGCCTTAACTCATCAGTCATTTCTTTAATTTTTATCTTAGTATCCATCTCCATTAAATTTTCATTTGTAAGTAATGGAATTAACTGAGATGTTTTATTTACAAATCCAACCAATATAGTTTTTTGCTGTGAGTTTAATTGTTGTGAACCTTGTATTTCATTACTTATTTTACTTAAATTTTTATTTTCAATTTTTATAATAGAAGTACTTTTGAATTCTCTTTCCTCAATTGGAAATTGATATTTTAGCCCAAGTAAAGACTCATTAACTTTAGCAACTTGACATAATTCATTTGCAGATTTTGGGTAAAATCCTTTAGCGATATCCCATGAATAATAAAGCCAGACAAGTAATATTGCGCTACTTCCAACAATAATCCAGTGAGTACCACCTTTAGCTCTTTCAGGATTACCAAAAACAGCATCTACTTTCTCTGTTTTAATTAATCTTCTTCCATAAAGAATACATCCAACAATGGATACAAGAATTAAAATAGTTATGGATTGGGTTAACATTTAATTATCTTTCCCCATTATTTCTTCTTCCATATTCCAAATCATAGATAGAATTTCTTCTCTTTTAGATGAGAACTCTTTATTTTTTTTAATTTCTCTTAAATCATCTTTTAATCCCATTTCTGCAAATGGAAGTTTATACTCTTTATGTATACGACCAGGTCTTGGTGCCATTACATATAATCTTTCACCAAGTAACAAAGCTTCTTCAACTGAGTGAGTAATTAATATTATTGTCTTACCTGTTTCTTTCCAAATTTTTAAAACTAATGACTGCATTTTTTCTCTTGTTAATGCATCTAATGCACCCAAAGGTTCATCCATTAAAATTAAATCTGGATCATTAATTAAACATCTTGCAAGGGCAACCCTTTGCTGCATACCACCAGATAATTGATAGGTAGGCGTATTTCCAAATCCTTTTAGACCAACTATTTCTAACCACTCATCAACTTTTTTTTGAGTTTCTTCTGGATCTTCCTTTTTCATTCTAAGACCAAAGTTTACATTTTCAGAAACTGTTAACCATTCAAACAAAGCACCTTGCTGAAAAACCATTCCTCTATCAACTCCAGGTCCATTAATTTCATTATTACCTAATGTAATTGTTCCAGAAGTTGGTCTAATAAAACCAGCTGCAATATTTAGTAACGTTGTTTTTCCACATCCCGAAGGACCTAATACAGTTAAAAGCTCACCTTTTTTAATTGTAAAATTTAAATCTTTTAATGCATGAACAGTCTCCCCTTTAGGAGATTTAAAAATCATGTTTAAATTTTGTGAAACTAAATCACTCATAAGATGACTTTATATTAAAATTCTCATAAAAAAAATAGGCACCAATTAGAAAATTGGCGCCTATTTAATTTTAATAAACCTTTAGATTATAAAGGTAAGAAACTAGTGTCTACGTTTCCTCTTGGTGTTCCCATTCCTTTTAAGAATGCATCAAGATTTCCTTTAGTCATAGACTGTTTAGTCTCTTCAGGTGTTAAAAATTTGAAACCACTTAAAGTTTCTTTCATATCAGCAACTTTCATTTCTGAAGCTTTTGACATAGCGTTCATATCGCTTTTGCCATTTCTGTATCTTTCGTTTGCTTCGTGAGTTACTTCAATAAAAGTTCTTAGCATACCTGGGTTTTCCTTCATAAACTTTGTAGTTACTGAAGTAATATCTATTCCAAGAATACCAGCATCTCTTGCTTCTTGAACTGTAAGTAATCTAGTACCAACTGCAGTTGCAGCTTTGATTGAATTACCACCAAATAAACATGCCATTACAACATCACCGCTTACTAATGCAGCAGCTCCTTCTTCAGGATCCATTTGAATGATATCCATTTTTTTTCTGTCAGCTCCAACAACTTTCATACTTTCATCAAAAACGTATTCAGCCATTGTTCCTAGTGGTACAGCAACTTTTTTACCTTCAAGTTCTGTAGCATTAGCTTTTGTAATACCAGA
>Ga0208878_1000158_pt1 | contig 22906 bp, 25 predicted proteins | sample Knorr_S15_td_Sur_FD_185600 | JGI IMG/M metagenome (GOLD analysis project Ga0208878, IMG submission 185600) | Marine microbial communities from Southern Atlantic Ocean transect - Knorr_S15_td_SurfaceA_ad_5m_LV_A (SPAdes) (version 2) | ecosystem: Environmental > Aquatic > Marine > Oceanic | place...
TGCAACTTTGGGTAGTGATGATGCTCATACTTACACCATTACCGATAATGATAATGCACCGGTAGTTGATTTTAATGCCACTAGCTCAAGCGGAGCTGAATCTACATCATCTACCGCTCTAACTGTTGATTTATCTGCTGCCTCAGGGCAGGACGTGACGGTTGATTATGCTGTTACCGGAACCGCAACAGGTTCCGGCACTGATTACACTTTAGCTAATGGAACACTCACTATAAGCGCTGGTGCAACATCTGGAACTATTACAATAGCTAGTATCATTGATGATACAGCTGATGAAGCCAATGAGACAGTAATCGTTACGTTGTCGAATCCAAGCAATGCAACTTTGGGCAGCGATGATGCTCATACCTATACCATCACTGATAATGATGATGCTCCAACTATTGACTTTAATACAACCACCTCTAGCGGGGCTGAGTCAGTTTCTTCTGCAGCTTTAACTGTAGATTTATCTGCCGCATCAAGTCAAAATGTGACGGTGAATTATGCAGTTACAGGAACTGCAACCGGATCAGGAACCGATTACACCCTAGCAAACGGTACTTTAACCATAAGTGCTGGTGCAACATCTGGAACTATTACAATTGCAGGAATTATTGATGACTCTTTAGATGAGCCAGATGAGACAGTGATTGTTACCTTATCAAGTCCTAACAATGCTACTCTTGGCAGTGATAGTGTCCATACTTATACCATTACTGATAATGAGAATACTCCAACTGTTGACTTTAATACTACCAGCTCAAGTGGAGCTGAATCAGTATCCTCCAAAGCTATCACGGTAGATCTTTCAGGTACATCCAGTCAAAACGTGACGGTTGACTATGCAGTGACTGGAACTGCAACTGGATCAGGTACCGATTACACTTTAGCTAACGGAACGCTCACCATTAGTGCTGGAGCTACAAGCGGTACAATTACGATTGCAAGTATTGTTAACGACTCGTTAGATGAAGACAATGAGACCGTTATTCTAACTTTATCAAGTCCTAGTAATGCGACTTTAGGTAGTGACAGTGTACATACTTATACAATCTTTGATAATGATGATGCTCCAGTAGTCGATTTTAACTCAACCAGTTCGAATGGAGCTGAATCAACATCATCAAAAGCTGTAACAGTTGACTTATCCGCCGCTTCAGCAAAAGATGTTACGGTTAATTATGCTGTGACAGGAACTGCAAGTGGATCTGGTAATGATTATACTCTTGCAAGTGGGACTCTTACCATCAGTGCCGGTGCAACAAGTGGGACCATTACCATTGCGAGTATAGTTGATGATTCCATAGATGAAGCAGATGAAACTGTTATTCTAACGCTATCCAACCCAAGTAATGCAACATTGGGCAGTGACAGCATTCATACCTACACCATTACGGATAATGAAAGTACCCCAACCGTTGACTTCAATACCACTAGCTCAAGTGGTGCTGAATCTGTATCCTCTAAAGCTATTACCGTTGATTTATCTGGACCTTCCAGTGAAACCGTAACGGTTGATTATGCAGTAACAGGAACAGCTACTGGATCAGGAACTGACTATACTCTTGTTAACGGCACCTTAAGTATTACTGCAGGTACAACAACAAGCACTATTACAATTGCAAATATTGTTGATGACGCTGCAGATGAGACAGACGAGACGGTAATCGTTACATTATCAAGCCCCAGCAATGCAACCTTAGGCAGTGATAAAGTTCATACTTACACAATTACAGATGATGATAATGAACCAACAATCGATTTTAATACAACCAGTTCTACTGGTGCTGAGGATATTTCGTCGGTTGCAATAACTGTTGATTTGTCTGCAGCTTCCAGTAATGACATTACCGTAAATTACGCTGTGACAGGAACAGCAACAGGTTCTGGAACAGATTACACATTGGCCGATGGCACATTAACAATTAGCGCGGGTGCAACAAGTGGAGCTATTACTATTGCTGGTATTGTTGATGATACATCCGTAGAAGGTAATGAAACGGTTATCTTAACTCTATCAGGACCAAGTAACGCTACTCTTGGAAGCGATAGCGTTCATACCTACACTATCAGCGATAATGATGGTACTCCAACAGTAGCATTTTCATCTTCAAGCTCATCTGATTCAGAATCAGTTTCCTCGAGATCGGTAGAAATTGTATTACCTTTTGCATCTGAAAGTGACATCGAAGTTGATTATGATGTTACTGGAGGCACTGCAGGATCTGGTTCAGATTACACTTTTTCCAGTGGAACGCTCACAATCATCAATGGCGCAACAACTGGAACAATCACAATAACTGATATTATTAATGACTTGTTGGATGAGATTGATGAAACAATCATTATCACTTTATCTAATCCAGTTAATGCAACCCTTGGATCTGATGTTGTACATACACTTATCATCAGTGATGATGACAGTCCCCCAGTTATAGACTTTAACTTAATAAGTTCTAGTGGAGATGAAGCGACTTCATCAAAGGCCATCACAGTGGATTTATCTGCTACATCAAGTCAAAATGTGACAGTTGATTATGCTGTTACTGGAACTGCAACAGGCTCTGGTACTGATTACACTTTAGCAAATGGAACGCTCACAATAAGTGCTGGTGAATCATCTGGCACCATTACTATTGGCAGTATTACTGATGACTCAATAAGTGAGGCTGATGAAACGATAATAGTAACTTTATCAAATCCTAGTAATGCTACTTTAGGTAGTGACGCCGTTCATACTTATTCAATCGTTGATAATGACACCATACCAATGATTGACTTCAATGCTACTAGCTCAAATGGAAATGAGTCATTGTCTTCTGCAGGCTTAACTATAGATTTGTCAGCAGCCTCAGGACAAAACATAACAGTTGATTATGCTGTTACCGGAACTGCAACTGGATTAGGCACCGATTTCACTTTGGCCAATGGCACAGTTACTATTAATGCCGGTGAAACTAGCGGTAGTATTACCATCGCAAATATCATTGATGATTCACTTAAAGAAGTAGATGAAACAGTGATTGTTACTTTGTCAAATCCAAGTAATGCAACTTTAGGCAGTGACAGCGTTCATACTTATACCATCATTGACAATGATACACCTCCAGTTGTTAACTTTAAGGCTACAAGTTCCAATGGAGATGAATCCGTATCCTCAAAAGTTATTACGGTCAATTTATCTGCTGCGTCCAGTCAAAATATAACAGTCGATTACTCAATTAGCGGTACCGCAACTGGATCGGGCACTGATTATACTCTTGCTAATGGCACCTTAACCATTAATGCTGGATCAACTAGCGGCATCATTACTATTGGTAATATTGTTGATGACTCGCTTGATGAAGTAGATGAAACAATAATAGTGACGCTATCAAGTCCTAGCAATGCAACTTTAGGTAATAACAATGTTCATACATATGTAATCAATGACAATGAGAATGCCCCAAGTATTGGCTTTAATTTAATAAGCTCCTCCAACGACGAATCAGTTGCTTCTCAATCAATTGATGTAAATCTCTCAAGCGTTTCTAGTAAAAATATTACAGTTAATTATTTAGCTACAGGGACTGCGACAGGCTCTGGAACAGATTACAATCTTGCCAATGGTACCCTCACGATAAGCCCTGGTGAGGTAACTGGAACAATTACGATAACTGATATAGTTGATGACTCATTGGATGAAGCCAATGAGACAGTGATTATTACTTTATCAAGTCCTACTAACGCAAGCCTTGGCACTGATATTGTTCACACTTACACCATTAATGATAATGATAATGCTCCTGCCATTGGTTTTAATATTTCAAGTTCCAAAAGTGATGAGCCTTCGCCTCCGATAAACATTACAGTTGATGTATCTCAGATATCTGGCAGGGAAATATCAGTTGACTATCAATTAACAGGTACAGCATCCGGATCAGGCATTGATTACAGTTTAGAAAATGGCACTTTGACAATAAATGCTGGCGAAAATACTGGCACTATTACAATTCCAAGCATCATTGATGATGACCTCGCAGAGGAAGACGAAACAATTATTATCACATTGTCCAATCCAACCAATGCTTTCTTAGGTGATAATTTTATATATACCCATACGATATCAGCAAATGACGATGATAAAAGACCAATTTTAATTGCAACTAGTCCTCAAGATGACAGTATAAGAGTCCCAATAGATAGTGATATTGTTTTGAAGTTTAACAAAGAAGTGAATTGCGCATCAGGCAACATTTATATTGAATCTGAGGATAACTCTTCTTCTTTTGCAGTCAATGTAGCGAACCAAATCGTAACTGGTTGTGGAACAGAGACCATCACTATTGACCTCCCCACAGATCTTGAATACGAAACTAAATATTATGTATTAATTGAAAATACTGTATTTGAAGACATCTTAGGAAATACTTTTACAGGCATAAGCGACAAAGAAGATTTTAATTTTAAAACTCCTAAAATATTAACAGATCCTACTCTCAAGCAACCTGTAATTGACAATACAAAAGCTATGACTCAGATTGCCACACGATGGGTTGATCGAAATATTGATGTCATTTCCAAAAGGATGAAGATTACGTCGCGAGAGGGTTTGAGGGTTAACTTTAACAATAAAATTATTGATTCAGTTAGAACTATGGGTGTTAGTAACCCCGATAATAACTTTGTTGAAGAGCCAATTGTAGAGCTTTGTACGATCAATTCTAGTGGCCCTAAAACAGCTCCATCAGTTAAGATAAAAGTACATTTATCTAGGATCTTACTTGAAGATGTTGTTGTCGATTTTAATGTTTCTGGTTCATCAGGTATAGAAGACTTCTCATACGGGGAAGGGGTGCTAAATATTGATGCTGGGCTTAAATCTGCCATCATCACCATTGATGATATTCCGGAGGATAGATATGCCTTCATTCAGGGAGATAGAAAAATTATTGTGACTCTTTCAGAGGCATCAAATGCGTTGTTAGGAGAAAATACGGTTTATACCCACACATTAACAGACGATCAAAAAGCTTGGACAGACCCAAATGCTAATTATTTCTGCATATCAGATTTTGATGATCCTAGACCAAAAACACCTATCGTTGCGAAGGCTACTCTAAATTCCGATTCCGAAATTATTGATCCTCAATTCAATGACTCAGACATAAGCTTTGTAGATACTAATTCTGAAATAAATACTTTTAATTCAAATGATAATGAAAATCAAACTGATAGCACCCAAGATTTAGAGCAATTAAAATCAACCGTCAAAGAATTTGTATCAGATCCTGTGAAAGTAACGGCTGATGGAGAAATTAAAGAAGTGGTTGGGAATTGGTCAATCTGGATTGATGGTGAATTTGGAGAATTTACACTTGGTAAAACAAAGCCAAGATCAAGAATTTTAGATGAAAAATCTTTTCATATTGGAATCGATAAGCGGTTGAGTGATGATGGGGATTTGTTTGGTTTTGCTTTGGGCTTGGGAGAGGATACACCAGTGGACAGAAATCATGACTCTCATATGGAGTCAAGAAACTATAGCCTTTCAACATATGGAAAATTTGATGATAGAAGCTATGCATTACAATATATTTTTGGGATTAGTAGATTAGAATTTAACTCAGACCGATTGGATGGAGAAGAGCTTTTAACAGGTGAACGCGAGGCAAATCAGGTATATGGATCTCTTGCACTCATAAGTTCTTTGAGTAGTGAATCTAGCAATTGGCAATTATCTCCATATCTAAGGATAGATGGTTCATACACAGAGTTTGACGAATTTAGTGAGATTGGCGGTGAGGCTGCATTAACTTTTGATGAATTAACTCTATCAAATGCCAAGGCATCCATTGGGACAGACATTAGCTATCTATTTTCAGGATCTAAATTAAATGTAATGCCGTATATCACTTTTGAGTATGGCTTGGATTACTCGGAAACTTCCAGTCAGAATATGTATTATACCGTTGAAGGTCCAACTAGAAATTATATTCTTGATCTAGATGATGGAGTGAAAACTCATAATTGGCAAGTTGACGTAGGATTGATGCTCGAAACTTTTTCAGCTATGAACACAACTATTGGTTGCAGATTTCAGGGTAGGTCAAGTTATTTTTCTGACTACTCAAGTATTTCTAATAATGATATATCGTCCTCAGAGATTTGTTTTCTTGAGCTAATGTGGAATTTCTAATCTAGAAGTTACAACACTTATCCATCTAGTAAGCTCAAAAAGGATTAAAAATTTAAAGGTTTAATCCTCAACCGGTCTCTTGAAAATCAGCTCAGCTTCATAAGTTTTAGTTTTGCCTGTTTCCTCGTAATTTTTTATTTCATAATGAAGCTCAGACATTGGAGTTACACTGACAAGTTCCCATCCCTCTGCACCAAAATCTTTAATAGTCTTTTCAGTTTGAGTTGTACCATCTGATTGGATATTGATTCCTGATGCTATGGGCAACGTGATTTTGATAAATTTGTAATCCCATTTTTTCATAACATGACTATGATAAACCAATTTAAAAGATTAGTAGTATTGATGTAAGATTTAGGTATGAAATTCATTTTTACTTTTGTTGCAATAATTTTTACAGCAAATATCTACTCAGATATTATTGGAAAAGCTGAAATAGTTGATGGTGACACGATCATTATCAATGATATTCGGATACGGTTTACAGGAAGTGATGCGCCAGAGAGTTATTTTTTTGGTAAGACTCAAAAATGTGCAGATGCACAAGGCAAAGAATGGAAATGTGGAAAAGCTGCAACAAAGAAACTCGAACAATTAATTAATAATGAAGAAGTAAGATGTACTGATGAGGGTTTAGATCGATATGGTAGGACTCTTGGCATCTGTTATGTTGGCTCAATGGATTTGCAGTCTGAGATGGTACGTTCAGGTATGGCAGTGGCATATCTCAGATATTCTCGACGTTATGAAAATGAACAAAATGAAGCTAAAAAAGCAAAGGTTGGGATGTGGGCTGGGGAATTTCTAGAACCAGAGGATTGGCGCAGAGAAAACAGAGAAAGAGATCAAGCCATAATATTGCCCTAATTTTTTTGTCCCAATAAAATCTGTGCAATAATAATTTCCTAGTTACATAGGAGATTTTTCATGAAAAGCTGGTTATTTTTACCTTTTATATTATTTCTTGTTGCATCTTGTGATGTGGAACAAACAACTTACTACACTGTTGATGGTGAAGTAGTAAGCGAAAAAGCTATGCAAAATACTGCAATGGCTGAAAGGTTTATTGATTTAGTTTTGACTGAACCTGAGTCAGCATCTGCAATGCTGCATGAGGATTTTACTTTTCGATTTATGGGTAAATTGCCCATTCACGCTCAGGGTAGTGCGGTAATAAAAACTGCCTATGATAAAGATACTTATTTTTCAGAATTCTTAGAAATTGTTAATCAGTTACTTCCTGATGGGATTGTTTTAACTGTTGTGGATGTGATTGCTAATGCTGACAGCGCTGCAGTAATAATGTCTGGTGATGCTGAGGGTAAGTATGGTGAATATGATAATGAATATGTTTTTACATATAAGTTTAAAGATGGAAAAATTATTGCAGTCGATGAATACAATAGTGATTATCTTGTTGCAAAAAGTCTATATGGTAATAACCTCATACCTAAAAAGTACACAAACAATATGCTGGTAGAGTACTTTTGGCATACCAAAGGACTCAACTACACTGAAGAAAGCTTTGCGTCATTAGTAGAAATATGGAATGGCATGATTGATGGTATGAGCTGTGAAATGAATGGAGCAAATATAATTACTCCGAGAGAACAAAATGATGATTTTGATTTCATATGGATGATTGCTTGGCCATCTCAAGAAGCAAGAGATGCCTGTTTAGATGAGTGGGTAAATGGAAATGAACCAAAGTGGCGAGAGGCTATTGATGGCATCATAGATGTTGATTTAAATAACGCATTTTTATTTAGTACTGAAGTTGGAAGATTCCCTAAAGCTTGGAATGAATCTAATACTTTTACACACTCCTACTTTTTCTGCACTTTTAATGAGGGTTCAAATAGTGAAACCTTACATAACTATCGAGCTGATTTGAATGCAATCACTACACTTTCTGATAACCATTGGTATCTTTTATTAGACCCAATGTTTGATCCTGATCCTCGACCCGATTTTGTCTGGTTGGATGTGTGGCCAGATCAAGCTGCAAGAGAGAGTGATCTTGCAATTTGGAATTCAACCGATTTACCAGGCAGGGCAGCTGAAATGGTTACTTGTGGTGACGGGCTAGAGGGCGTGATATTTGATGGAAAAAATATAAGGTAGCGCAAATTTAGTTTAACTTACTTGTAATTAAAACCATCGTCAGAAATAACTGGAGCAATGGTCCAAGAATTATCTGGATCGCGATACCATCCAGCTGCAGCTAAAGCTCCACCATCAAGATTAATTGTTGCACCTGTCACCCAGGATGATAAATCTGACGCTAAAAATAATGCTGATCCAGCTGCATCGGATGGCTTCCCGAAACGACCATATGGATTCCATCTTTCAATATGATCATGATATTTCTCAGCAATCGCTTTTTTTGGCTGCACTTGAATTGTCTCTGTAGTCTCAGGTGCAATAGCATTTACTTTAATTTGAGAAGGAGCCAGCTCGAGCGCTAAACTTCGCGTAAAACCAGTAATTGCATGCTTAAAACTAGAATAAACTGTTGCCCTGGGTATACCTCTAAAGGCTTCGATTGATGAAATATTAATTATGCTTGAATTTGCCACATTATTTTTTTTAATCAAAGGAAGAGCTTCGCTTGTCACCATAAACATTGATTTAAGGTTAACTGAATACAAGTCTTCAATTTCTGAATCATCTAATTCTTCAAAAGGCTTTATTAGTTCCAAAAAATCGCCAACATTATTTACGACTATGTCCAACCGATTAAACTGAGTTTCGATAAGCTTTATAAGTTTTTTCACTTCATTTTTTTGAGTTACATCAATACACTCAACTAAATAATTCTTGCTGCATTTTTTTAAAATTTGTTGCAGCTCTTCACATCTTTCACTACTTTTATCTGCTACTACCACTGACGCTCCATAATGAGCAAAATTTTCTACAATTGACTTACCTATACCACCGGCACCACCTGTGATAAGTGCTACTTTATTTTTTAAATTTAATTCTTTGATTTCCATTAATCATCCATTTGTTAATAGTTATTTTTGGCTGCAGAGATACCTGCCATTCTTCCAAAAAATGTAGCATCACCAACCGACATTCCGCTAGCATAACCTTTACCAGTCCTTGGAAGTCCAGCTGTGGTTCTACCAGCTGCATAAAGTTTTGGTATTACTTCACCATCTTTGTTTAATACTTCGCCAGTTGGTAATGTTTCAAGGCCACCCAAGGTGAACATTAAGGGACCCGTTTTATCACTATAGGCTGGACTTGCTTGATTGCTAAAACTGTAATCAATAATTGCAAAGGGCGGTTTTGATATCTCTTTGAGCCATTGCGGAGCCTTTTTAAATTTACTATCTTTACCATTCCTGACATCACTATTGTAGGCTTTTATTGTTGATGATATCGAACCCTCTCTAAACCCTGCCTCAACTTCGAGTTCCTCAATTGTTTCTGCAACAGCCAAAATCGGTAGTTTATCAATGTAAATTGAAGGCTCAAAGTCCTCATTTTGGATAACCATATAAATTTTTTGATCTTTTTGTTGAGAGCAATAGTATCCTATCCTTGCTCCATATGAGTCCTCATTTACAAATCTGTTTCCATCGGAATTAACAAAAATCCCATATGTTAGCGATTCGGGTGGATAAAAATACACACCGAAAAATGCTTCATCCATATTGATTACATTTGCATTCATAGTAAGTCCTATTTGAATTCCATCCCCTTTATCCCATGGATTTCCATAAGGCGCACCAAAGCTTGTTTGAAATGGAAGATATTTTTTTATCATTTCTTCATTCATTACAAAACCACCTGCAGTGAGGATCACACCTTTCTTTACTTTTACATGTTGTACAATATTGTCTTTCTTGAATGAAACACCAACGATAACATTTTGTTTGTCAACTACTAATCCAAGAACTCTTGAATCAAAAGATACTGATATATTTTTAGTTTTGTTAATAGTTTTCTTTAAAGCATCAAAAAAAATTTTGCCGCCAAAATCACCTTCATGTGAAGGAACATGTCCTCGTGGAATAGGTTTTGCACATTCACTGAATGGACTTGCGCGTTCATTACCAGTAAACAAAAGAGATTCATTTGATTCTGGTACTACAATTCTACCTAAGTGAGCACTTTCCTTATAATTAACACCTAGTGATTTCACCCACTCAAAGTGATCAGCTGCATTCTCACAATAAAGTTTAATTTTTTTTTGATCACCTTTTCCTTCTAAAGATGCTTCAATATAAGCAATCATATTTTCATTAGAATCTTCAAAGCCGCATGCATTTTGAAGGGAAGTGCCTCCTGAACCTCCAAGATACATTTCACAACTAGATAAAGCAGTTGAACCTCCACCATCTGAAGCACGTTCAAACAAAATTACCTTCGCATTATTTCTAGATGCTTCGAGAGACGCACATCCTCCTGCACCGCCATAGCCACAAACAGCAACATCATACTCACCCACAAATTGTTTAATTTCAGATTCTGGAGTAATAGAAATCACATTATTAGTAGCCATCATTTTTTATTTTATCTTCTTTTAAATGTTTTTATAAAGATAAAATTCCTTAAAGTTTTTGTAACATAGAGCTTTTTTTTTAGTTTAAGATAAAGATAACTATATTTATTATGCAGGCTACAAACTCACTAGATTTTTATGTTCAAAGAAAGCGCTCTATTGAATCAAAACCTGTTGGAAAGGCACCCAAGCCACCAAAACTAGATCAAGCTCTAAAATTGGTGGCTGACAAGCTTGTTCCCTATGCTCTTACATTAACAAACGATTTAAGCAATGCTGAAGATCTTTGTCAGCAGACATTAATGAAACTTATTGAAAATCAACAGAAGTTCTTAAATGCAGAATATCCTTATGCATATGCAAAAAAAATATTAAAGAATGCATTTATAGACTCTCTAAGAAAGCAAAAAAATAATATCTCTCTTGATGATGTTGGTCAGGAGTTATCAATTAATGGAAACCAAGTAGCGCAGTTAGAGCATAGAGATTTAATGAAATGTCTCAAAAGGCATAGCGAAACTGATCAAATTATTCTTTCAATGCTTGGAGCAGGTCACTCATATGCTGATATCCAGAGATTCATTGGAAAGATATCCATCGAGAATTTACGGATTAAGACCCTTAGAGCAAGAAAAACGCTTGCAGAATGTCTGGGGAGAAATAAATGAATCAGCTCCAAAAATTACAATTAGTTTCTTTACTTGAAGATGGTTTTACATACAATAATTCAAAAGAAGTAAGACATCTTGTAGGTTTATCAGATCAAGCTTATAACTTCTATAACTCTTTGTTGTCAGCTAATAAAAAGTTACATTCCTTCTATCAATCTAGGGAATTAAAGAGAATTAATAATAATTTAAATAAATTCATTGATAAGCAATTACAGTCAACAAAAACAATTAGTTTATCTAAGGCTTTTTCAGGTATCCTAGCTGTTTGTTGCGCTTTATTTTTAAGCATTGGTGTCCTTGTTCAGTTTTCCCAAGAATCAGAAGATATTTTCTTACTTACCATTCCAGAGACATTGCCCAAACATACAATAAAAAATTATGAATTTAATACTATTTGGTCTCTCGCGGACAAGATTAATGAAGAGCTAAACGCTTCAATCTATCAAGTCATGTTTGCTATGTATTTAAATAACCCAGATGCTTTTATTAACGCAGACCTTAACAATATTCGTGGTGATGTGGATCTTGTCATACCAAATTATGCTGCTGTACATGCTGTTGATGACAAATTTGCTAAAGAATTTGTCGAAAGTTTTTTGTAACGCCACAGCGTTAAATACGTTAAAGCAATATAACCACCCAAATAAGGAGCTTTAACGTGGAAATGATTGTTATCGGATTACTGGCTGCATTAACTACTATATTTTCCCTTTATTTAGTAAGGATCATTAACAAAAGATCCACTCCTCAAAATACTATTGAACTTCAAAGGTTTGATGTTATGGAATGCGGTCCGTTTTCCGGTCAATCAGGTTTTTATAAAAAGAAACTCGAAGTTTTAATTTAGTTCTTAGTTTTACAAATTTTAATAAATAACTCTATTGCGTTGCTTGTATCTTTCAATAGTCTTAATATTTTCTATTATGATTGGTTCAGAAGATTTTTCACTCATTCCTGAAAGTGAGAGCATCATCAAACCACTACCAAAACCTTATGAAAGAAAAATTATTACTGAACAGGAATTAATCAATTTCATTAACACATCTACAAACCAACCTATAGTAATTTTTGGTGCAAATTGGTGTCCAGATTGTCAAATTCTTTCAGCAGTTCTATCACTTCCGAGTGTAAAACAGTATATAGATGCGCATTTTTCAATAATGCTTGTTGATCTAGGTCGTTATGATATCAATATGAATTTATTAGAGGTAGTTGGTATTGAACAGAAAGATGGAGTGCCTAGAGTCATAATTTTTGATAAAAACTGCAAAGCAATTAACTTAAGCACTAATGATATATGGCGTACAGCAAGAGATAGTAGCCCTCAAGATATTTTTAATTATTTTCAATCATTTAAGCAGGACATTAACAACTAAAGTGCTTGATTATCCTTTTTGCTATACCTACCTTTTGGAGGAAGAACAGTAGCATTTATTGAACTTAGCATTCCCGATTTGACATAACCATTTTTCATAAATTTATAAGACCAGATTTTGTGCAATAAATAGAACCATACACCGTTTATAAGTGGTTCGACAATTGCATCAATTGCAGCCAAATTTAGCGCAACACCAGTAATTAAACTGGCACATGTCATTGCAATACAAAAGTGACCGATTGTGTAAATTGCTGCTAATGTAAGACCATTAATTTTTGAAAAGAACTTATATCCTTTAAATTCGTTTATTACTTCAGTGTATTCAACTTTAGATTCTACCCAAACCTTGTGAAGAGCATAAAACCAAAAACCATTAATTAAAGGTTCAATGATCGCATCAATAGCTGCGAGATTCAGTGCTGCGCCAGTAATTATCAAGGCGCAAGCCATTGCAATAAACAAGTGACCGATTGTGTATATAACTGCAAGAATAAAACCGCTAGACTTAAGGGATATGCTTGAAGTATTCATATGTTAGATTTTAAAAATATTTATTATAAGGGTAACAAGAATACTTATAACAATACAACTTACAATTGGAAAAAAGATTGAAAATTTGCTGCCCTCGAAAAAAATGTCACCTGGTAGCTTGCCAAGAGGCAATTTAGATATAAATGGATATAAAAAAGACATTAACAAAAATGTTAATCCAAATATAAAAAATACCTTTTGCATTTATTTAGTAAGCTACTTACTTTTATTTTTGTTGCGTCTACAACGTTCGCTACAATATAAAACCTGATCCCAGTCCTTTCTCCATTTTTTTCTCCATGAAAAAGGCTTTAGACAAGTTTTACAAATTTTTTCTTGCTTCAATATAAATAAGATATTACAGCATTTTGTTAGTAATCGAAATAAGATTACCAATACTAAAACCTACAAGAAAGCAGGCAGTAATTAAAAATATTTTAATTTTATTTTCATCGTGCATATTTGGACTAATGCAACTTAGATGCCAAAGAGGGATGACTATTTTTTGGTTTTTTTAAGTATTAACCAAAGCAAAAGGATTATGAAAATATTACCAATGATATAAATGAAAGTATTAATAAATTACCCTAACCAAAGAAAAAGATCATTGCTAATACTAACCCTAAATAAAGCAACCCATATACCCACTGAAAAGTTTTAAAGTCTTTTTTTATATTGCTATTTTTTTCATTCATTTTTTTCACTCCTAATTTTTTTATATTTCTCTAAATCTTCCCAATCATGGGGTGTACCAGCATTAAGGTCTTTTAATTCATTAGCTCTAGTTAAAGCCTTAATTACTAATGTATTCTTTTTATTTTTAAATATATTAATAAATACTTTTTTTATTTTATCTTTCATTTAAATAAAGTGTATGATTTTATTATGAGCTCAAAATCTGAAGAAAATAAAAAGATCGTAAAATCTTTTTTTGAATCCTTAAGTTCTGGAACCAACACATACTTAGATTATTATACCGACGAATCTGAAATATGGACGGCAGGGCAAAATGCAATAGGAGGAAGAAGAACAAAGGCAGAAGTTGAGAGTTTCGCTGACGGGATTTTATCTGCATTTCCAGAAGGTATTAGATTTGAAATAACCTCAATGATTGCCGAGGATGATAGGGTTGCCGCTGAAGTGAAAGGCGATGCTGTTCATGCATCTGGACAAGTTTATCAGAATGAATATCACTTTTTAGTAAGATTAAAAGATAATAAAATTATAGAGTTAAAAGAGTATATGGATACTCAATTGGCTGCAAAAGTACTATTGGGAGAATAAAAATGCCAACTAAGGAAGTTATTGAATCTACAATGAAGAATCACTTTGAGTCTTGGAATGCAAAAGATAAAGATCGATGGATAGCTAATTGGGATGAAAATGTTGTTATGTATGATCCTGTAGGTGGACCTGATAAGCAAGGAATAGCAGCTCTTGAGGATACTTGGGAAAATAGTTTTAAAGATGGTCACAGTTGGAAAATTGAACCTGTCTTTATGCAAATCTGTGAGGATCAGGCTGCATTACATGTAAAAAATTATGGGATTGTAGAAAATGAACCTATTGAACTTGATAGCATAGAGATCTATTGGATTAATGATGCTGGTAAAGTCTATCAAGTACAAACATATTTCGGCCCACCTGAAGGCAGAACTTTAGACCCATTTTTTAGTAAAAAAGATTAAGAATACTTTTTATCTACTAAAAGATGCGATTCTTTTTGCCGAAGTTCTTGCAAGAACTTTACGTATTCCTGCAGTTTCTTTCTGAAATTCAGCAAAACTCTTACTTTTATAAACTTTATCTAATCCGTTCATTAGATCAGCATATGAATTTGCACTAATTAGAACATTATGTGTAAAGGGTGATGTTCCACCATATGATTCAGATAACCACGATGATCCGTCAGGGAAAAACTTAGTTGTCTCAGCAGACATTTTTTTCCAAGCCTTAAGATATTTTGCTGGATCTGAAACAGCCAAGTTTATTGCCATAAAGTATGTGTTATTTTTCCAATTTTCAGGATTATTAGTAGCTAAAATCCTATCTTGATTATTTGCTAAAGGTTTGAATGGAAGTTCGTTGCTTGTTGCATACCAAATAAAAGCCGCTTCTGGGTCTTTACCAAATTCTACTGCCTCAAGTGCTTTTTCATAATTCTCATAACTTGAGTACTCTGAAACAATTAAATGAGTTGCAGGATTATCTCCGCTTACAATATTTTGATAAATATAGATACTTTCAAGATATTTTCCAACAGGACTTTCATTGTATAAATAATCAATATTTCCAATGGTTGCAAAGGGCTTATCAGTATAAATTGGTACCGCATTATGAATCTTACCTAATGCTGAAACATCGATAATGAAAAATATGCCAAGGATAAATGTTACTAGTTTCATTGTATCTCCTATAAAATATGAGTATGGATAATAGATTAACATATCTCAATAAAAACTTTCCAATTGCTAGAGTTGCTTCATTTTTACTGGGTGCTTTAATTATTAGTAGTTGTGCTGTAAAGGAATACAAGGTTTCTCATCATCAAGTTGTTGGAGTAGAGGGTGAAATGGGTGCCAATATGATGCATTGCATGACACAAACTCAAGGAGTCAATACAGCTCCAATGGTGGTAGATCAAATGAAAGATATGCCACCAAATCATGGAAGACAGACAGCTTATTTTGATTGCGTCGAAAAAGAAATTTATAAAAACGAGAGTGATTAATTAAGTCAAACGAATTGACACCAATCTTCCAGTGGCTGTCTTTCAGTTGTAAATGAGTTGATAGGTGCATTCGAGTCACCGTAACCAATAGCCATTCCACAAAATATCATATATTCAGGCTCAACCTTCAAAAATGCAGACACACTCTCTTGTTTCATACACCATGCCTCTTGAGCACAGGTATCTAGTCCATACTCTTGTGCAACCAACATAAAAGTTTGTAAAAACATTCCCAAATCAGACCATTGCGGCAGACCCATTTGTCTATCTACAAAACAAAAAAGACCAGCAGGAGCACCGAAGAATTCAAAATTTTTAAACATTTGATTCCATCTAGCCTCTTTATCATCTCTGGCAATACCGATGCTTCCATACAGTTGCTCACCAACTTTTTTGCTATGACTTAAATAAGGTTCTTTTAAGTTTTTTGGATAAATATCATACGCAGCTGATTCAGGTTCAGTCCATTTTTTTTGAAACGTTTTAAATTTTTTCATAGATTGATTATTTAATACAAAGATTTTCCACGGCTGTAAGTTACCTCCTGATGGAGATCTAGAAGAAATGGAAAGAATAGTTTTTAACAATTCAGAATCTACGCTTTTGTCTGTAAACGCTCTAATTGATTTTCTATTTTTGACTGCATCTGAAACTTTCATGAAAATAAATAATATCAAATAATTAATTGTTCTTCTTTGTTTATTTCTTATCTTTAACTAAACTTATCAGATGATCAAAAGTGGAATTCAACTTGCTGAAAAGGGATACATTCCTGATTTCATTTTAAAACAAGCAATCAATCAACTTTTAAAGGGTCGTCTCAACCAAATTCCTAAAGTAGATGATTTAAAAACTAGCTCAAAATTAAGTTTTTTTGAGGAACTTAAAAACAGCCCAATTGCTATTTCTACAAATGAAGCAAATGAACAACACTATGAAGTGCCCCCATCTTTTTTTAAGTATGTCATGAGTGATCGACTAAAATATTCATGTTGTTGGTATGAAAATGATGATGATAACTTGATGCAGGCTGAGATCAATATGATTGAAAAGACTATTTCTAGAGCCGAAATTGATAATAATCAAGAAATTTTGGATCTTGGTTGCGGCTGGGGAAGCTTTACTCTTCATGCAGCGCAAAAGTTTCCCGACTCAAACTTTACTTGTGTCTCAAATTCACAAGATCAGATTCAATTCATCAAAGAAGAAGCAAAAAAGAGAAATCTTAGTAACGTTTTTCCAGAAAAACAAAACGTCAATGATTTGAGGTTTCAGCAAAAATTTGATCGAATTGTTTCTGTTGAGATGTTTGAGCATGTACGCAACTATAAAATGTTACTCAACATTCTAAAGGGCAATATGAATTCTGATGGGAAAGTATTCATTCATATATTTACTCACAAAGATCATCCTTATCCTTATGAAGTAAAAAGTGATTCAGATTGGATGTCAAAATATTTTTTTACAGGAGGTATCATGCCCTCAGCTGACATATTTGATTATTTTAATGATGATTTTGCTGTAATAAATTATTGGAAGGTAAATGGTGATCACTACGCAAAAACATGCAGGGATTGGCTAAAAAACCATTATGCCAATAAAGCAAAAATTTACGATTTATTTGATAAACATTATGATGATGCAAACAAATGGTTTCAACGATGGAGACTGTTTTTTTTAGCATGTGAAATGTTATTTGCTTATAATCAGGGAGATGAATGGTATGTTTCACATTATTTATTGGAGCAAAATAAATGAAAGATTTTGAAGCAAAAGTGGCTGTAATAACAGGTGCAGGAAGTGGTATTGGTAGAGGCTTAGCTGAAACTGCTGCTAAAAAGAAAATGAAATTAGTGCTCTCTGATGTAAATACAGAAAACCTTGATGGCACTCTTGAGATTGTGAATGAACATGGTGTAGAGGCCATAGCTAGAGAAATAGATGTTAGTTCAAATGATGCTGTAATGAGCCTGGCCAGTGAAACATATGAGACCTTTGGCGCATGCCATCTTCTCTTTAATAATGCTGGAGTGCTGGGACCAGTTCCTGTAACTAATACAACTCGTGAAATGTATGATTGGTTGATGGATATAAATATTGGTGGCTGTTTCAATGGAATTAATGCCTTTTTACCGAGAATGTTAGATGCTGGCGAAGAGGGACATGTTGTAGCTACATGTTCAACATCAGGCTTTATCAGTTACCCAATGTTAAGTTTATATTCAGCTTCTAAGTTTGCAATCAGAGGCTATATGGCATCTGTACAGGAAGAGTTGCATGATACAAAAATTAATGCAAGCATCGTTTGTCCTGGAGAGGTTGATACCAATATTTTAAGCAGCGTTTTTCAGGCTGAGGCAAAAGAACAAGCTCAAGAAGCTACTTCAGATGATCAAGCAAAAGATTCTAGGAAGATGTTAGATGTTGCTGCTGATGATGCCACTGGCAAATCATTCCCCATATCACCATCTGAGGCAGCTGAAGCAATATTTGATGGGATTGAAAATAAAAGATTCTACATATTCACTCACAGTGGATACAAAGAGCACATTGAAGCAATTTCTGAAGAATATTTAAAAGCTTTTGATGCTGCTAAATTTGTTTGATTTTCAAATGAGCCTTAAATCGATTTTGATAATAATTATTTTACTAATTGCAGTTTTGCTGATCTTTTTTAGCCCAAAATTAATTAGGATCTACAAATTTATGAACCTATATCAAAAAGATAATATTGCAGAAAACTTTATCAGCATGGACAAACTTTTTAATCCTGGACCAATGATCAAGGCTGCAGATGAACCTTACACGTTTAAAACACAATCATTTACATTGCCACAATCGTATCAATTTGAAGGAGAGCCAAAAGATCTCATTGAAGCGCTTGATTATTTTGAGACAGATGGTCTTTTGGTTTTAAAGAATGACACTATACTTTATGAGCAATATTGGCATGGCAATTCAAAATCAAGTCAGCACATTTCTTACTCGGTTGCAAAATCATTTTTGTCCGCCTTAATTGGAATCGCTTATGAAGATGGTCTTATTGATGATTTAAATGATCCAATTGATAAATATCTGACTGATTTTAATAATAGTGGTTATGCTGGAGTGCCTATAGTTGATTTACTTCAAATGTCCTCTGGAATTTTATTTAACGAGGACTATGCAGATCCAAAATCTGATATTAATAGATTTGGTAGAGCCATAGCTGGAGGCACCTCCATGCGAGACTTTGCTAAAACTCTGCAAAACGAAAAACCTCCCGGAACATATCATCATTATGTAAGTATTGATACTCAAATGTTGGCGATGCTACTAGTTGAGGTTACAGGCAAGTCAGTAAGCCAAAACTTGCAGGAGCACATCTGGTCCAAAATTAATACTGAGTATGATGCTTATTACACTCTTGATGATGCTGGCATGGAAGTTGCTTTGGGGATGCTATCGGCAAGCTTGAGAGATTTCGCTAAATTTGGTTTGCTTTATTTAAATAGAGGTAAATGGAATGGTAAAACTGTTGTTCCAGAGAGTTGGGTTGATGCGTCGCATAATTTAGAGAAAGATCATTTAATTCCAGGAGATAACCCAAATTCGTCTGATAAATGGGGTTATGGTTATCAATGGTGGATACCGGGTTTTCCTGATACAGACTACATCGCGTCTGGTATCTATAATCAATACATTTATATCGATCCTCTATCTAGAGTTGTCATTGCAAAAACCTCTTCAAATTATAAATTTCCTCAAGAAAAGCAATTTTCAAAGGATAGTCATGTCGCCATATTTAGAGCAATAGCAGCAGCTGTTGAAGCTGCAAACTTAGATGTATAAATTCTTCCTTATCTTAATAAGTTTCTCTGCATATACTCACGCTTGGTGGGATACTGGTCATGCTTTGGTCTGTGATGAAGCATATAAGAGATTAAGTCCTGAGATTCAAAAAAAAGTTGATGAGTTGATTGATGGTCGGTTTGATAATTATGGTGCAGCATGTATTTGGCCTGATGAGGTTAAAGCTATCGAAAGACCAGAGACAAGACCCTGGCATTATGTCAATTTGCCCAGAGGTAAGGTGAAAGTGACTAAAGCATATTGTCCTGAAGATGGATGTATTCTAAGCGCATATTTTGAGCAGCTAGAAATATTAAAAATTGGTGATCATGTATCAAGACAAGAGGCATTAGGTTATGTTGGACATTTTATTGCAGATGTTCATCAACCTCTGCATATTGGTTATGGTTTTGATAGGGGAGGCAATGATCTTGTGCTTACTTTAAATGATAAAGAGCGAACCAATATGCACATGATTTGGGATGGTTACATAATTGATTATGCTTATAAAAATTATGATCAAAAGACTATTGATGAATTTATAAACAAAACAATATCAGAAATGACTCAAGCAGATCTAACAAAAGACTTTTATGCATGGGCAACCGAAAGTAGATTGTTAGCTTTATCAAAGGGAGTGGGTTACAAAATTTTTATTGATGATGGACCCAATCACTTTTACAGTAGAAGAAAAAACCTTGACGATAGTTATCTTGAAACTCAAGTTCCAGTGGTGCTTGAGCAAATTGCAAAAGCCATCAACAGATTGGTATTTACACTTGAAAATACGTTATAAAAAATAATGTATTTTTTTGTGTATTGATACTATCTTAATATCACCAATCAGTTACACTAAACAAATTAACGGTAACACTATGAACATATATGTTGGAAATCTTCCCTGGAGCATAAGAGACGAAGAGCTAGAGAATCTTTTTGCTGAGCATGGAACAGTAGAATCTGCAAAAGTAATAACTGAGAGACATACAAATCGCTCAAGAGGTTTTGGATTTGTAGAAATGTCATCTGGAGCTGAGGAGGCAATTGCAGCCTTAAATGATGCAGAGGTCGAGGGAAGAAAATTAGTAGTAAATGAGTCCAAACCTAAGTAGTTTTAGGTATCGATTTTTCCTCCAGCCTTAACCCAATCCTCAAATCCACCTAGATTCTTTACGTCATTAAATCCTAACTCTTTGAGTGTTTGGCCTGCTAGCGCAGCTCTTAATCCAGCCGCACAATAAACAAGAATGGGAGTATCTTCACTTAAATTTTCCGATGGCCTCAATTTAAATTCTAGCAAGCCTCTTGGAATATTAATTGCGTTTTCAACTTTACCACCAGAATGCAATTCTTCTGCTTCTCGGACATCAATTATTAGATATTCCTTATTATCATTCATTACTTCTGCAGGAGTTATTTTTTTTATCATTGCATCAGCAATTTGTATCATTTCTTCAGGTGTTTTTTTATTCATGTGATACATTTTATACAAACTTAAGGGTATAAATGTAGATCACTTTATATTTTCTTTAAAATATTAAATCACTCTAAAAACCTTACTAAATTAGGGTTTATTCCGTTGACACTTCTTTATATTGCTTATAAACTATATGTTAATAATGTTTACAGTGTTAACATTATGTTAATTTCATATGTTTAGGAGACAAAAATGAAATATCTTACATCTTTATTACTAGTTGGAGCGTTAGGCTTATTTGTTGCCCCAGTTTCTGCTGATTTTGTAATCAAAGAAGGTAGAAAACTGAATGGAACACTTTTAACTGTTAAGAAAACAAAAAAATATCTTAGCTTAGCTGGATGTCAGAAGCTTGCTGAAAAGAAATCTAAAGCTGCCGCTTTTGTTCTCGACAACAAAGAAAAGAAGTGTATCGTTCTTAAGAGTGTTACAGGTTGGACTAAAGATCCTGAAGTAGTTTCAGGTTCAGTTTAACTTCACCTTGTAACTAACCTATCTAGGCTAAAGCACTTTATCGCGCTTTAAATTCACTATATTTTTTAGGTCATAATCCTCATACAAGTAGTGCAATCCTACTTTGTGCTGCAAGATTGGATCAAGTAAGATTAATTTTTGAAATTTTTCTTAGAGGATGACTTTTTAATATGATTGATGATTACAACGAAGATTTTTTAACCCTTCAAGATGGCGGCTCTCTTTTTTACAAAACGTATGGTAATTCGTCAGCACATCCTGTTTTGTGCATGCATGGTCTAACAAGGAATTCAAAAGATTTTAATGAGTTGGCAGAATACCTATCAGATGAATTTTTTGTAATTACAGCTGATCAAAGGGGTAGGGGTGAAAGTAGTTATATTGAAGATCATCAAAAATATACTCCTAAAACATACATTAGTGACATGTATGAGCTCATTCAGTCATTAAACTTTAAAGAATGTTATCTGATTGGCACGTCTATGGGAGGATTTATGGCTATGACAATGTCTGCTATGAATTCAGTATTATTTCCAAAAATAGTTTTAAATGATTGTGGCCCTGAAATTCACCAAGTTGGAATTGATAAAATTAGTACTTATCTTGGTAAAAATGAGTCATTTGAAAGTATAGATGAGGCAGTTTCAATACTCAAAGCAAGACATGAATCTAATTTTCCCTTATTAACCGATACTGATTGGATGCGATATTGCTCGAATAATTTAAAAATCAATGAAGATCACTCCTACAATTTTGACTACGATCAAAACATACGAGTTGTATATGAAACTGCAAAATTAAATCTTGGCGATATGTGGAATATTTGGGAGGAAATTAATTCTAATATCTTTGTTATTCGTGGTGCTCTATCTCAACTCTTATCAGAATCCACATTCAAGAAGATGCAAGCAAAAGAGAATGTTATCAGTCTTGAGATTCCTGATACCGGACATGCTCCACTGCTTACCTCAAAATTTGAATTAGATTCAATCAAAGCTTTCTTATTATCGCATTGAAATTTTTAATTAACATTCATGCTTCCATGAATTATTATTAATACTGAATATATTTTCGGAGAATTACATGAAAAACTTAGTCATTGCTGAATTTAAAGCTCAG
>Ga0208878_1000163_pt1 | contig 22389 bp, 26 predicted proteins | sample Knorr_S15_td_Sur_FD_185600 | JGI IMG/M metagenome (GOLD analysis project Ga0208878, IMG submission 185600) | Marine microbial communities from Southern Atlantic Ocean transect - Knorr_S15_td_SurfaceA_ad_5m_LV_A (SPAdes) (version 2) | ecosystem: Environmental > Aquatic > Marine > Oceanic | place...
TGATCAGAAAGATTATCTAGGACTTAAAGAAATTTAAGAATCACTTAAAGAGAATTAGAAAGCCCGATTCATTCGTGAGTCGGGCTTTCGAATTTTATACGTCTAAATTTGTTCAATTTATTTTATGTATTTCTGCATAAGTCTTATAAGGAAGCCTTATCAGCGATAATATTTCAAAAACCCTAGCATTATTTTTAGTAACTAATTCTAAATTATCTTCGTTATCTATTATTAAAAAATCACCTTGTGTAAATTGCTGACTGTTAATCTCAAGTGTGCCATTTAAAATAAAATAAGAATGGTAACATTGATCCTTTACTTTTAATGAATGAGCTCCGTTTTTAAATTTATGCTCATAGATTTCTATACCTGTTGATTTAAGGGAAAGTTGATTTTCATTTGATTGAACAATCTTTGACTCAATGTCATTTCTAATTTTAATTTTAAAATCTTTTGATCTAAAATCACTGTAACTGGGATCTATGTAGAGTGATTCTTGAATGTTTGGATCAAACCAAATTTGAAAAATTTCAGAACCTTTCTTTAATTTCTCAGAGTGAGATATACCCTTGCCAGCTTTTATGACTTGAACATCTCCTTTACTTAATGTGATCCATTTATCAAGTAAAGTATCATAATGTTCAATTTCTCCTTTTAAAACAAAACTACATATCTCAAATCCTCTGTGTGGATGTAGTCCAATTATACTGTCATTTAATGGTGCCCATGCATGAGCCCAATAAAATAGGTTTGAATATGGCTTCAATTTCCCTCCGTCTTGAGGAAAACCAATTGGTTTTTTCTCAAGAATTTCTCCATTGTTAAAATGACCATTTGCTTGGTCATCTTTTTTAAAAATATTAATTGACATTTGAATTCTTAGAATTATTCTTTTTTAACTGGAAAATTTACAGCTTGACTTTCCCAATAAATTACTTTTTCACCGACAATGTGAAACTTAATATATTTTTTTGTTGTTTTTATTCTATACTGGGTAGGCAACTCATTATCGGCCACACTATACAAAGAGTCACTTTTTGAAACTGTTGAAATCTGTTTAGAAAAATAGTTAAGTCTTTCAGTAAAAACTCCAAAATCATAATAATATTCGTCATATTCAATACCCTCAATTATATCAGTTGGTGTTCCAAATCTTTCAAGAACAAGATCTTTTGAAACTAACATCGACATTGCATCATTATGATTATACAATATATTTGAGCATGAAAAAATAGAAATTAATAATATATATTTTAAAGATTTCATATTTAAATTTAGGTGATATTATCTAAAACATTAATAAAATCACTATCTATTTTAAAATAATATCCATTTTCTTCATGAATACTATTGTCAGGATGTCCATCAATTGTATGATATTTTTTAATATGAGAGATAAATGACTTTAAGTCTTGTATTTCATAATCATTACCATAAATGTCTTGAATTTTAGCCATAAATAATTAATGATCATCTTTGATTTTTATGTAACTAGATGCTTTTTGCTTAAATCTATTAAATCTTGGGATAGAAACATTCTGCACATATGGATTATATGGATTTTTCTTCTCATAGTCTTGATGATATTCCTCTGCATAATAGAACTTATCAATTTTTTTTACCTCTGTTATAATTTCTTTACCGAATATTGAGCTTGTTGAAAGAAAGCTTATATAATTATTAATCTTATTTTTTTCATCTTGATTATTATAAAAGGCAATTGATCGATATTGAGTACCGTAATCAGGTCCTTGTCGATTGGGGGTTGTTGGGTTGTGTGAATCAAAGAATACTTTCAAAAGAGTATCAAAAGAAACTTTGCTGCTATCATATATAATTTCAATAGCTTCTGCATGTCCTGTTTCACCTGACATAACTTGATAATAATTAGGATTAATTGTAGTTCCTCCTGCATATCCTGAATAAACTTCTTCTACACCATCCAGACTCTCATATATAGTTTCAACACACCAAAAACAACCGGATGCAAAGTATGCTTTGCTCATATTTTCAAACTTTTGATTATCTACAGAATAAACTGGATTAATATTATCAACTGGTTTAGAAGTACTGATATCACATGATAGACAAAATACTAATAGAGTTAAAAGAAGTTTTTTCATGAAAGTTATTTTAGCAAATATAAGCTTAAGCAAATTGTTAAGTTAATCAGGAAAGTTAATATTAATTTAAAAATTTACTGATTTTATTAATGTCTTCCTTAAATGTTAGGTCAGGGACATGCTCACACAAAGGAAAAACAATCATTGATTTTTTATTATCGTCTATCATGTTTTGTAAAGCTGATGCAATCTCTTTTTCTCCTCTTTTTTGATTGATTGGACAGTTTTTTAGATATTCATAGATCAATTCTCCCTTGAAGGAAAATATATTCATGCTAACAAATTTCTCGGAATAGCTTTTTATGATTTCCATGTCTGGTTTCTCAATGATTTTTTCTAAAAATTTTCCTTTAATTTTTAAAATAGAGAATGAAGCTAATCTTTCCTCTGAAAATTTCAGGCAATCAAAGTTATATGCAATCATTGAGTTATAACTACTCTCATCTAATAATAATTTAATAGCACGTGAAGAATATAAATTATCAGAGTTACATACCATAAATCTTTTACCCATTAGTTCCTTATACTGATTCATTAGCTGAAATATAGCATCTGCCGTTCCCATTGGTTTTGATTTCCCATAAAAGTTTTGAAATCCAAACTTTATTTGAATTGATAATTTAATCTCTAGTTTTCTAAGATATTTCTGAAATTCATCTGAATTTTCGGATAAAATAATGTAGAAATTCTTTACACCTGTGCTTATACAATTTTTAATTATGTAAAAAATAATTGGCTCGTTTCCTTCGCCTGCTTGAATAAAACCTTTTACTCTATCATTAGACTGATTGATTAAATTTTGTGATATTGCTTTTGGCACAGAAGAATCCTTCATCCTTGATGATACACCTGCTGCCATTATAATCATTGGAATATTATTCATAATAAATTGTCGGACCTTTACCTTTTCTGGCAATAAATGCATCTTTAACTCCTATACTTTTTAATTCAGATACTATTTTATTTGATGTATTTGAGTTAGTTGAAAGAGAAACTATTGAACCTCCTCCTCCAGATCCAACAATTTTAGAACCAACAGCTCCATTTTCATAAGATACATCAATCATTTTGTCTATTTCAGGTGTTGTAATTTTCAAATCATCCTTAAGGTAATTATGGTGAGAATTCATTAACTCCGAAATCTTGTTAATGTTAAGATTAGAATTTAGAAATTCCTTTTTTGCATCCATTGTAATTTTATAATTTCCAACTGCAGCTTTAAAATAAGGTTTTAAATAATCTTCTAGAAAGTCCAAATGTGAAATAATATTGATGTTTTCTTCATCGTATAAATTGAAGTCAGTCAATCTATCTTTTACAGTTTCGATTGACTTTAGAGAATTCTCTTTTAATTTCCTTAATAAACCTTGAGTATCTTTTGGTTTGTTTGAAACTCCAATTATCATATCACATAGATTATGGTCGAAAGATTCAATCTTATTTGATTTAGTGTCTAAGAAAATTGTTTTACCACTAGCAATTGTGTATTGATCCATTTTACCACCTGAACCATTCATTTCAAGAACCTCAATTTCATATGACAAATCTGCAAGAATTTTAGAAGATATGGATTTATCTGAAAATGTAGATAAAAGGAAGTTTACCCATGCTACAATTAACGCAGATGAACTTGATAGACCTGAATTTATTGGTATTTCACTTTTTATCTCTATATCATAACCTTCATTTGGTATACAATCATATTTTTTTAAAACTCTTAGGGCTATTCTCAAAAAATCCTTTTCATCAGAGCTTATATTTTGATTAAGACTAATGCTGTCATGTATATCTAGATCTTTTTTGAAGATTTTAAACTCTTTAGTATTGTTTTTTATTGCTTCGATAGTTATTTCCTTATCTATTGTAGTAGCAATTATTGGAAGTCCAAGGTAGTCCTGATGATCTCCAAATAGACAGACTCTTCCAGGTGCCTTTGAAATTATTTTATTTTGCATTAAGGGATTATATCAAAAGTGTTAGTATTTACCCAATTACCTCTGGTAAAATCTGGGAAATCCTGTGGTTGACCATCATTATTAACAGAGTTGGAAGTTAATTCTATCAATGAACTCCACGCACATCCCTCATAAACATTCTGATCAAGAGGTTCACCTTTCCTTAAACATTCAATTATTCTATATACCATCATTCCATCCATTCCTCCATGACCAGAGTCTTGAGTAATTTTATTGAGTCGTTTATACATTGGATGATCGTATTTTTCATAAAGAGCATCAATACCTTCACCAGTAATCCACTCCTCTGCATCTTTAGTATATCCTTCAAATCCATTATCAAAAGCAGCTCTAGTTGGACCTCCAGCTAGAATTCCCTTTGTTCCCTGGATCAAGTTTAATCTAGTGTAGGGTCTTGGACTAGTCTCATCCCATTGAACCATAATCGTTCTTCCCAAGTAAGTTTTGATAACTGTTGTATTGATATCACCATTTTGATAGTTTAATTTATTCCATTTATGATTTTCTTTAAAATTTTCTCTTGCAAATTTTTCCCTACCTAAAGCTGGGGATGAGAATGATATTAATGTTTTAAAAGTATCATCTGTTCTAAGGAGATTCATATACTGTGAAACGGGACCTAAACCATGGGTTGGATATAGATTTCCTTTTTTCTTTTCATATTGTAATGTTCTCCAAGAACCTGTCCCAATTTCTTCCTCGTACATTTGCCATCTTAAGTCATGTATATAGGCTGCTTCTCCATGGTATAATTCACCTAATAATCCTTTTCTACATATATTTAAAAACATCAACTCTTCCCTTCCATAATTAACATTTTCCATCATCATGCAATGTTTTTGAAATTTTTCAGATGTATTAACAATTTCCCATAAATCTTTAATTGTATTTGCTAATGGAACCTCAACAAATGCATGCATATTATTTTTCATAGTTTCAATAGCCATTATTCCATGTGTATCCCAATCTGTTGATATTACAACTATATCTGCATCAGTTTCTTTTAGCATTAATCTCCATTTATCTTTATTACCATAGTAGGTTTTAGGATTAGTATGAGACTTTGATGTTTTTAAATTATCAATTATAGATAGACTTTTAGATATATTGGTTTCATGAAGATCACTTATTGCTACTATTTTAGTATTTGGAAAGGAACCAAATCTCTTAATGTGTCCCTGTCCTCTGTAACCAACACCAATTAGGGCTATTTTAATTATGTCAAGTTTTGGTGCTGCAAAGTCTCCCATATATTTTTGATCGGGAGATCTTAGTCTATTAGAGAACAAATTTGAAGAAGATGCAAATGCTGCTGAAAGTGATGTTGTTTTAATAAATTTTCTTCTATCAAAGTTTTTCATAGATGATAATTTAACCATTAATTTACGTGATTTTTTTATCTTAGCAGAATAAATGTTTATGTATAAATTATGATACCTGACAATAAGCATAAAGATATTCCAGGAAATCCATCAACAGCTAAAAGTAGCATACAAAAATTAAGAAATTCTGCATCAAGTGATACTTTAAGAGTTTTAACAATTGATCAGTGGAACTTTTGGATAGAGAATGGTTATGTTGTTATTAAGAATGCTGTCTCAAGGAATCAAGCAATAAAAACTGCTGAATTTATATGGGAATTTGATGATAAGGATCCAAATGACCCTTCAACATGGTATGCTGAACCTAGAGCTGAAATGGAAATGAAGGAATTAGCTGGAACTGGAATGGTTGAGGTATACAATAATCAATTGTTATGGGATAATAGACAAACTAAGAAAGTTTATGACTCTTTTGTAGATGTATGGGGAACAGATAAGCTTTGGACAACAATCGATAGAGCTAATTTAAATTTTCCCATTAGACCTGGTTTCGAGTATAAGGGTTTTATTCATTGGGACTATGATCCTGATACAAAACCTCAAAATGTTCAAGGAGTACTAGCTTTAGCAGATCAGACTGACCAGGAAATGGGGGGCTTCCAATGTATTCCGTGGCTCTATAAAAATTATGATATTTGGAAATTATCTCAACCTGATGATAGAAATAAGTTTCAACCTGATATTTCAGGAATAGAAGATAAAATAGTTAAAGTCTCACTTGAAGCTGGAGATCTTTTAATTTTTAACAGTACTCTACCACATGGAATTAGACCTAATAATTCAAAAGATAAAGTAAGAATTGCTCAATACATATCAATGATGCCAGCGCAGGAAGATGATACTGATTTAGTAAATTGGAGGATTAATTCTTGGAAAAATAGAATTGCTCCAGAAGGTTATGCTTTCCCAGGGGATCCAAGAAATTGGGAACAAGAAAAGTACGAAACAGCTAAGCTTTCAAAACTTGGAGAAAAAATACTAGGTCTAGAAAAGTGGTAGACTTAATCAATAATAAATAATGGATTTAAATTTAGAGGGAAAGAAAGTTTTCATATCTGGTTCTACAAAAGGAATTGGTTTTGAGACAGCAAGACTTTTTCTTAACGAGGGAGCTAAAGTGATAATAAATGGTAGGACTAATAAAAGTGTTCAAGATGCATTGAGTAATTTAAACAATGATGGTGTAACAGGACTAGTAGCTGACTTTATGGATGATTCTCAAGTAAAAACTTTGATTGAAAATATTCCTAATGACATTGATATCCTGGTAAACAATGTGGGAATATTTAAAGGCAAAGATTTTAATGATGAAACTGTTGAAGATTGGAACGATCATTTCAAGGTAAATTTGATGAGTGGTGTTCAACTTTCAAAACATTTTTTACCAGGAATGATAAAAAGGAATTGGGGTAGAATAATTTTTATTTCTTCAGAATGTGCTACTCTCGTACCAAGTGATCTTCTAAGCTATAGTGTTTCTAAAGCTTCAATAAACGTTTATTCAAGTGGTTTAGCTAAACTTACAAAAGGAACAAATGTTACTGTAAATACAATAGTTCCAGGCTCAACTCTATCCGAGGGTTCAAAAAAATTCCTTGAAGAAACAGCATTAAGAGAGAATAAAACTAAGGATCAAGTTGAAAAAAATTTTTTTAACGATGTTAGAGATTCCTCATTACTTTCAAGATTCCTGACTGTTTCTGAAGTTGCTAATACAATTTTATACTTATCAAGTCCTCTAGCATCTGGAACAAATGGAGCATCTATCAGAGTTGACGGTGGTAGTATGGGATCTATTATATAAAAAACCCACTTAATTATGTTTTAAGTGGGTTTTTAAATCAGTATAATTTAATTATTCATTTGGAGGTCTACTATATTGGACAACTCTAGCAATTAGATCTTGTTCATTTATGTATAACCTTTCATAGAATATGTTTGTTTCTGTTGAACCATCTTTAATATAGCGAGTTTCTGTAAACGCAGTTGTTACAAGTCTTCCTTCTGAATCTTCCATATTAAGTGGCATTATGAAGATATAATCTCTTGATATTGAATCCCAATTAGATTGTCTTTCAACTATAAAGTCAGTGTTGGTCATGTCTACATCAAAAACTCCACCTATATCAGCAGGATGGAATTTAACAATATCAGCAGATAAATCAACCATTAACTGTGCATCCATATTTTCATATGCATCCATAAACTTTTTTGCAAAATCAGAATCTTTTTGGTCTCCAATAGTGTATCCTTTTCCAAGTCTAGCACCTTCCCTCAACCATTCACCACCAATTTTATCAACCTCAACAGAGGTTTCACATGATACTAGTGAAACGGTTAACATTAATAATAAAATTATTTTTTTCATAATATTTTATTTACTGATAAATTATTCTGAACCAGAAGCTGATGCTGCAGCAATTTCATCTCTAAAAAAACCTGCATCAAAGTTAGCATTAAAGAAATTTACTTTACCATCTTCATTCCAGCCCCAGTTAAGGTGAATAAATTGTGTAACCTCATTACCAGTAAATTTTCCAGTACCTGACCATTGACCCCAATAGTGAGACCATGTTCCAAGCTCATCATAATATACTGTTTGAAGACCACCTATACCATCTCCTCCAGGTAGTCCCATTTGAATATTATCAAAAAGAGAATGGTGTTGTTCAGCAACTGCAAGAAAAGCTTCATAATCTACAGATTGATCTGCAAAATTTCCAGCAAGATCCATAGTTACAAGATTTGCAGGTAATTCAGCATCATATTGATCAGTTCCATAAGCTAAATAGTTTTCTAAATCGCTTAAAATAATTTGTGTTTTTTCATCAGAACTTTTAACAATTCCAATGACATCAGTATCCATAGGTTGTTGACAACCAACAAATAAAATTGTTGCGATTAATAACAAAATTTTTTTCATATTTATAATTTTAAATTGATTTATAACTTAAATATAAAAAAACCTCCCAATATTCATACAGGGAGGTTAATTTAAATGTAAATAGATTTTACTCTTGATCAGGAGCGACAGCCATAACAAGACCAGTTGCATCTCCAAAATCACCTCCATTTATAATCTTACCATCTTCATTAAATGTGAAATAATGATACCAAAGTCCTTTAAAACTTTTACCAGAAGCAGTATTTGTTCCTGACCAATGCCCATACATTCTCACACTTCCATTGGGCTCTCCAGTATCTGGATCCGCACCTGGTAGATAGTTTTGAGCTTCCCAGGATATATCTTCCATAGCATCCTGCCAACCTTTTAAATAGTTAAGAGTTTCCTCTCTATTCATTAACGGACCGCCATAGAATGCACTTTGATACTCTACCTCATCAGCAAAGAACTCTGTTAAAGCGTCAAAATCCTCAGTTACAAATACTTCAAACCACTCTTTAGCAATTTCAAGATTTTTTTCATAATCTGGATTTTGAACATTAGAACAAGATATAAATAGACCTAATGTTAGTAATAATATTATTTTTTTCATGATTAATTAAATATTGATTTACATAAAACTATGAATTTTTAATAAGACACAATGAGATAATCGAAATATTATTGACTTAATCTATTATGATCTTGGGCCCATCTTTTCACTTTTTGAACCAATCCAGGCGATGCGCCAACAAGCTTAGCTGTTCTTCTGATGCTCTCTCCCCTCTTTAAATGACGTAAAATATTTATATTTTTAGGCTTTTCAAAAAACTCATCAATAGATTCTAACTGTCTTCCACCTACACCTTTATATCTTCCAAGATCTTTGGCTTGTTGAATGCCATATCTATGTGACTCTTTTCGATTTTTATATTCCATATTTGCTAATGATCTAAATATATTCAAGAATAAAATTGTATCCTGCTTAACTCGTCCATATTCATCCATAGTTTCCAGTTGTTCTGATTGAGATACTAGACAAACATTATTATTGATAAGAAAATCAATAGTATTTAATACATTAATTTGGTTTCGACCTAACATGGAGATATTTTGAACTATCAATTTTGATATTTTCTTTTGGCTTATTAGGGCTAATATTAAAGAGCCCTTATCTCTTTTATCAAATGGAATTACACTAGAGCACAAATCTACATATGAATTATCCTTGTTTATAAACATTTGTGCTTGAGAATCATTGGTCGTCTGCAAATATGTTATAATCATGTTATAATTATATATGTATCAAATATACACTAATTTATTGATAAAATTATATTAAAAATATATTTTAATTAATTATAAGTAATTTAATACATTATATTATGTAATAAATTATAATATTTAGTTATTTTTTTATTTAAAAATTAATACACTTTATAATTAATACAAATTTCAAAAAAAAATTAAAAAAAAAGATTAAATTTGAAAAAAATAAAACATGGGTGTAGGAGGAATATTTATTGGAACTTTGGCATTAATTTTTGCTATTGTTATAGTAGTAGAAATTAAAGAAAGATTCTTTTAATCTAGGAATACTGTTTTACCTTTTTTGACCGCTTCATCACAAGCTAAAGCGATTTGAAGACTTTTATATGCATCTTCCATGTGAGACTTCAAATCAATATTTTCAGATATAGATTTGTAAAAATATTCTTGCTCATAGTCACATAAATCTTGGTGTGAAGGATCCTCGTTATAGACAATCTTTTTGTTTGGGGATATGAAATTATCGTCTGAATCTAGTTTAGAACTGTGAATTTTAAGACAATTGTTTTTAGTATGATTCTCTATGTTATCAGAGTCTTTATTAAAAGTATCATCGTCTGAGACAATTGAAACTGAGCCATTAGGACCAATTACATCTTTAACAAAGAATGCTGTTTCACTAATCATTGGTCCCCAACCAGCTTCATACCAACCTACGGAATCATCTTCAAACCTTATTTGAAGCTGACCATAGTTATAATTATCCTTAGGAATTTCATCTGAGAGCCTAACTCCAATAGCAGAAACACTAAGTGGTTTTGATTGTGTAATTTGACACATAACATCAAGATAATGAACGCCACAGTCAACAATAGGGCTCAAAGACGCAAGAAGATTTTTATGTACATCCCAAGTTTCACCAGAACTTTGTTGATTAAGGTTCATTCTCATAGCTACAGGCTTTCCTAATTTTTTTGATTCTTTTATAAACTCTTTCCATATTGGATGATGTCTCAGAATGTAACCTACTACTAACTTTTTATTAACTTCTTCCGCTTTACTGATTATCTTTCTTGAGCCAATTAAATCAGCAGCAATAGGTTTTTCTAGAAAAATATGACAATTATTATCGAGTGCATATAATGATATTTCCTCATGAGTATCAGGATAGGTTGAGATACAAACTGCATCAGGATTAGTTTCTTTTATTGCCTGCTTATAATCTGAAAAAGTTTTATAATTACTACTTAAAGAGGTATTTAAAATATCTTTACTCTCCCCCCTTGATACTAGACCACATATTTCAAATCCTTCATGATTATGGTATGCTGTAGCATGAGATGCCCCCATATTTCCACAACCAATTACTAGAACTCTTATTTTTTTACTCATATTTTAAATTTTCATAATTATAATTCAATCTTATGTATTAACAAAATTTTTTCATATTTTAATACCAACATGAAAAACCATGCAATCTCTTTAATTCTATTAATATGTTTTTCAGGCTCTTTACATAGTCAAAATGAAGAAAATCCATGGTTGTTTGAGTTTGGATTTAATTCTGTTAATGCAGAAGATTCAGACAAGACAAGTTACAAGCTTCCAACTTTAAGTCTATCGAGGTATATTTTTAAAAACTTTTCAGTAGGTATCAATTACTCAGAGAATGATATAAATGTTTCAAATGAAGATTTATACTATTATTCTTTAGATGGGATTGTTAAGTATAATTTTCCAAGTGAATCAAAGTTTTTAGGTGTAGATACAAATCCTTATTTATATGCTGGATATGGTTTGTCAAATTTTGGTGAGAGTGATATTAGTTTAGCTTCAAAAAATACTTCATATGGGCCATCATTTGGAGCTGGTATTGATTTTCAAATTTCAAAAAATATAGCTTTAAATACAGGAATAAGTTATAAGTCATTAAATGAAAAGAATGCTTACAGTAATCTTCAACATGTAGTTGGAATAAAATTTAATTTTGGTAAAGGTGATTCTGATGGAGATGGTGTTCCAGACAAAAAAGATCAATGTCCAGATCTTCCTGGTTTATCTGAGTTGAATGGATGTCCTGATTCTGACGGAGATGGTATCTCTGATTTGACTGATCAATGTCCAAATAGTCCTGGTTTAAATTCCATGGGAGGATGTCCTGATTCTGATGGAGATGGTATTTCAGATTTGACTGATCCTTGCCCAAATAGTGCTGGAATAAATGGAGAGCCTTGTCCTGATTCTGATGGAGATGGTTTAAATGATAACCTTGATAATTGTCCAAATGAGGCAGGTCCAAAGTCCAATGGAGGATGTAAATTAGATGATATTGATAATGATGGTGTACCTAACATAAATGATAATTGTCCAAATGAGGCAGGAGATAAGGAGTTTGGTGGATGTCCTAAACTTCCGATTTCTCTATCCAACTTTTTAAATAATAATTCAGAAATTTTCTTTGGTTTTGACAGCTTTGTTATAAACGAAGATCAGAACATTAGGTTACTTAATCTTAGCGAATTACTTAAAGAATACCTACATATTAAAATTTACATAGATGGTTACACATCTTTTGAGGGTGAAATTGATTATAATATGATTCTTTCAAAGAATAGGTCGAAAAGTGTAAAAGAATCGCTTATCAGTAAGGGAATCAATTATGATAGGTTAGAAACAAGAGCATACGGTGAATCCTCGCCAAAATATCAAAACAGCCCTTTAAGCGAAAGGAAAAAAAACAGAAGAGTTAAAATATCTATTATTAATTAAATATTAAGCTCCCAACCTTTTCTGTACTCTCTTGTGAGAAATTGATTAGCTTGATCAAAGTTTGTAATAACCATGTTTTTACTATCGTAATCAAGTCTTTTTCTCCCAATAAACACATTACTTCTTGGTGACCTTTTTAACAATCCACTTCTAACAGCAACGTTACCAAGAAGAACAACCTCAGAGATAGGGCCAGCAACATCAAATCCAGAATTTAGGTTTTTATGTTTATCACTGCCATAGCCATCTACCATAGCTTCCACCCAAGATGTATAATGATTAAATGAATTTGATGGTATTCCATCAAACTGACCTGTTTCAACTACTTCACCATCAATATACAACTTCGCTCTAGTACCATAATCATTACATGATATAATACCTTTTTCTCCATATATTAGTATTCCTCCTACACCAATATCCTCTTTAATTTGATCAGGCTGTGATGGTCTTAAACCACCATCCATCCAAGTAAATTTTACCTTTGAGTCATTTAATTTAGATGGATTAAATCTGTATGTTACAATTGAGCTAGCTGGAACTGAGGAACTGGATACATCAGCAGGTGTATACGACCTTACATATGGCAGTCTAGAGATACTCGCCTCTACACTGTAGGGGTCATATAAACCAAGTGCTTTTATAGGAACATCCATTAAGTGACATCCCATATCTCCGAGTGAGCCTGTTCCATAATCCCAATATCCTCTCCAATCAAACGCGTGAAGGCCTGGTATATAACCATTATTTTTTTCTGGACCAACCCATAAATCCCAATCCATTCCTTCAGGTTTTTTTGAATTATCTGGATTAGATAAATTATTCCCTTGAGGCCATACTGGTCTATCAGTCCAACCATCAACACTATCAACTTTCCCAATTTTGCCATCTTTAATCCATTTCTGAATAATTTTCTGATCAGGATTAGATGAACCTTGATTTCCCATCTGAGTCACAACTTTTTGTTTTTTGGCTAATAAAGTTAAATATCTTGCCTCCTTAACATTATGAGCTAGAGGTTTTTGTACATACACATGTTTATTTCTTAACATTGCAAACTCTGCAATATTAGCATGTGTATGATCAGGTGTAGTTACAATTACAGCATCTATATCTTTATTCTTATCAATCATTTCTCTGTAATCGATATAAAACTCTGCATCAGGGAATTTATTTCTTATTGCAAGAGACCCATTTGCATTCGGATGAGCGTCACACAATGCAACGATATTTGCATATTTACTTTCTGCTGTTCTACTAACATCAAATTGACCTTGACCATGGAGTCCTACACCTGCGATATTTACTTTGTCACTTGGTGCAGTGAAACCTTCTCCACCTAATACATGTCTTGGAACTATAAATAAAGATGAAGCAATAGCCGAGTTTTTGATAAATTTTCTTCTTGAATTATTTTTTGAGGGCATAGTTTTAATTTTAATTTTTTACACCTGAAATTTAATAATTATTTTTTAAAAACCATTGCTTAACTCTTAATTTAGCATTTTTCTGAATGTCTACCCAGAACAAATTAATATCTGCAAAATGATAATCCTTGATTGCACTAAAAAAAAGTTTACCTGGTAGGTTTGGAACTGTCGACCAAACCATACCGTCGATAACCTTAATACTTAAACTTTTTGGAAAAATTTTCAAGTTTCTGTAGAGGAGTCCTTTGTGTAAACTTTTATCTGTCTCAGTTGATTTATCCCAAGTTATAGGGTTTGATGTTACACCTCCTCTAAAATATTCTTCGTAAGTATTTTTTCTCGGGTATTTGTTAATCTTGTATGTATTCCAAGCAACAAAACCTCCAATCTCATCAGGAGTAATCATAGGCTTTAAATTATCAAACTCATCTGGATCAACTTTCCATCCAACTAAGTAAGCGGCAATTAATTTTTTTTGAATTTTTTTACCATCAATAAACTCCGAAATAAGTCTTTTTGCATGCAACGTACCTTGACTATGAGAGGCTATAATAAATGGCCTGCCATTATTGTAATTCTCAATAAAATAAATGAATGCATCTCTTAAATCATTGTATGCTAGGTCTAAAGCTTTTTTCCCATCAGCTTCAAATTTTTTATTAAAAACTCTCAAATGTGCTTGTCTGTAATATGGGACATATAAGTTTCCAGACTCAATCCATGCAGATGCTTGATACTTTACGGGTCTATTTAAAACATCATTTCTTATATGTCGATCCCATATATTCGAGTTCCAGGCCTTCAAATCTTTTCCATCAATTAAAGTAGGGTATATATAAAAAACATCTGCATCTTTCATTTCTTTCTTTTTATCGTAGAAGTCTAAAATTAAGTTTGGAATTTTTCCTGGAATAACTGCCCAGCTTTCACTTTTACTGTAATCTGGCTTTAATATTTCAGGAGCTTTTTCAAATTCATATGTCTTATAAGAAATTTTACAACCAGTTATGAACCATAGGAGTACATATATTTTAAAAAAGTTTCTTTTAAACATATAATATTTTAAATTTGTTTTATGAAAAATTTTATATCAAAATTAATTATAATTTTCCTTTTAATAATATCATTTGGATGTGATCAAAAAGAAGATGTAATTTCAATAAAAAAAACGATTAAACCATTGAATAACTCTCCCATTACTGGAACTGTTATGTTTACTCAAAAAAATGATTCGGTTTACCTTGAGGCACATGCCTATGGAATTGAGCCCGGCAACAAAGCACTACATATTCATGAAAATGGAGATTGTTCTTCGGAAGATGGCTTGAGCACAGGAGGGCATTGGAACCCTTATGGAACAAAACATAGTAAGTGGGGTGACCCTGATGGATTTCATCTAGGAGCTGTTGGTAACTTTGAAGTTGATAGTATTGGTCATGGTATGATGAAATTTGCTACTGATTTATGGTGTATTGGTTGTGAAAAAGAAAATGACATACTAAATAAGGCAGTAATAATCCACAACGGTGCAGATGACTATGTATCACAGCCTTCAGGAGCATCTGGAATGAGAATTGGTTGCATGGAAATTAATATATCTGAAGATTAAATTTTTACTTCTAATTAATTAATTTTTCTAACTCCATTGTAATTTCCTCGATTGATTTTTTAGTCATATCTATTTGTAGTGGCTTCATTATTTCAATAGAAAAAAATTTCTTTCTGTTAATAACTTTCAGTCCATTCCTTTGAAAGACGTCCTTGAAACCAATTAAATTAATAGGGACTATTAAAGGATCATTATTCTTTATTATATGTGCAGTACCTTTTCTAATTGGTTTTGAATTATCTGTAGTACCTCTAGGGAAGGTTATAACCCATCCATCTTTAAGAGCAAGTTTAATTTTATCAGGATCTTCTGATCTAATATCTCTTGATACAGACTCACCAGAGTCTCTCCAGCTTCTTTGAACTAAAACAGCCCCTGCATATGTTAATAATTTAGTAATAACAGACTTTTTCATTGTCTCTAAAGATGCTATGTAATAAAGATTTGTTTTGGGGCTTATAAGATATTTTGGTTTTTTCACTGAGTCAATTCGTCCTTTGACAGATGAATTGAATACATGTAACATAGCAATAACATCATAGAAATAAGTTTGATGATTACTGACAAAAAGTACGTTAGTGCTAGGAAGATTAACTAAATTTTTTGAACCTTTAATTTCAAATCTTTTACTCCTAAAGGTTCTATGAGTAATAAGGCCAACAAAACCAATAATTAATCTCTTTAGAAAGATTGTCTGACCAAAAATATTTTTTTTCAAAAGATTTAATTAAAAATCAAATATAAATACATAAGCAATAATAGTATTTAACATTTCTTTAATTTTAAATAATAAAATTTTATTTAGTTTTGAAAAAATATAAATTAAACTTATAATGACAATTACTCAATTAAAATACACACTTGCTGTTGCTGAGCATGGAAATTTTACTACTGCTTCAGAAAAGTGTTTTGTTACTCAACCTACTTTAAGCATGCAAGTTCAAAAACTCGAGGAAGAACTTGGTATCACTATTTTTAATAGGTCAACTAAGCCACTACAAGTTACAGAAGTAGGTGAAAAAGTTTTAACTCAGGCAAGGAGGATTATTGAAGAGTCCACAAGAATGAATGATGTTATATCAGAGGAAAAAGGTACTATTGGAGGAACTCTAAAAGTTGGGATAATTCCCACTGTCTCATCCACCTTACTACCTCTTTTTCTTAACATTTTTACTAAAAAACATAAAAGTGTGGATTTAAAAATCGAGGAATTGAATACTGAAACAATTATTAAAAAGTTAGAAGATAATTCTATAGATTGTGCTATCGCTGCTACTCCATTAAACAATGAAAAAATCATAGAAAGTCCATTATATTATGAACCATTTGTTGCTTATGTCCCCAAACATCATCATTTGTCAGGTAATAAATATCTAGAAGTTGATGACTTGTCTAATGGTGATTTATTAATCTTGAAAGATGGACATTGTTTTAGGAACCAAGTATTAAATTTATGCACATTAGAAGACATTAATAAACAATATGAGTTAAAGAGTGGAAGCTTCGAAACATTGATCAACCTATCAAACAATGGACCTTGGATGACTATAATTCCATATTTGCACTCAAATAATCTGTCCCAAAAAAATATTGAAAATATAATCCCTTTTCAAGATCCTGCACCTGCAAGAGAGGTAAGCATGATTTATTCAAAAAGTCAGTTAAAACTTCCTGTGATAAATGCTTTAATGGCAAATATATCCTCAGTTATAAGAGGACAAATTAAATATAATGACATCAAAATAATGTCACCTGTTTCAGTTTAGGTGTTTATTCCAAATAATTTGGCAAGAATTTAATTAAGCTTATATTTGCAATTCTTTTTCGGGGTGTAGCGTAGCCCGGTTATCGCGCCGCGTTTGGGACGCGGAGGTCGCAGGTTCGAATCCTGCCACCCCGACTTATAAATTCATTTTTTTAACTTTACAAACAATATTTAATCATAAATCATATGAAAAGAATTTTTTTATTATTTACAGTACTTGTTTTAGTTTCTTGTAATCTGGAAGAAAACATTGCAGGTTTTTTTCAAGATAACGATGAAAAATCAGAAATCGTAGTTAAGTTAGCAGATTCATATCTAGCAGGAAACTTTGATATTGCTAGAGATTATTTTACTCAAGATGGTAAACATTATTTTAACAATCTTGAATTTGATGTTGATGGAATTATAGATGGATATAATTCACACTCTTTAATTTTTGAAGACATAAAACATAATGACAGGAAAGTTTACACCGGAACATTTACTGACGGAACTGTTGAGACATTCCATGATTTTGTTTGGTCTGCAACATCTATAATAACTGGAAAAGAATATTATTATCCTTGTCATTGTAGATGGGTTTGGGATGAAGATAAGATTGCAAGCACAACATGTTATGTTGATCCAACTGCTATTTTTGAAGAAGCTGCAATTTATGCAGAAACTCAAAATTAAAGACAAAAAAAATTAACTAAAAATAATCTGTAAATAGGGTATGTTTTTTAAAAATATTTCAGTATTGTATTGCTGATTTTTTCAAGTTAATTTTTTCGGGATGTGGCGCAGCTCGGTAGCGCACACGCATGGGGTGCGTGGGGTCGCAGGTTCAAATCCTGTCATCCCGACTTTGAAGGTTTATTGTATATTTATTTAATGTTTGATAATAAAAAACTTATATCAAAGAAGAAGCCATTCTTCAAAATATCAGAAAAATTAGAAGATTTTTTAAAAACTCATGATAGATGGATAGATGATGTTATCTCTTATGATGATTTATTAAGATTTTCAGATTCTATTAACCTTTATGATAAAAAGAATAAAGATACACTTTGGGTTAGACTTATTTTTAATGAGAGTGAAAGATTAGAAATTGACAACAATCTTAAAATTATTTACACATTATTACATTCTGATGGAAATCCATCATCAATACCTTATCTATCTATAGACTCAGTTGACTATTGTACATTTGGAAACTCTAAGCCGTTTAGAGTTAAAATAAGAAATATTGTGAACGATAATTTTACATATTTCTATATAAAAAAAACTGACGCTTCCAGAGTTTATGGGATTGAATTTGAACATATGCTCTCTCCAAGAAATCTTAATTTTCTTGTTAATCATTCATCACTAGTAGAAGAACATATAGCTGGTATTCCTGGCGATATTTTTATACAAGATTATTTACCAAAATGTTCAGAAATACAAAAGGCACAAATTGCAAAAGAATATGTAAAGTTCAATGAAAGATGTATGATAAGACTTCTCGGAGATATGAGATCATACAATTATGTAGTTATTCCAATTCATGACTTTGACCAAGTAATTTATAAAATTCGTGCAATTGATTTTGACCAACAATGTTTTGAAGGTAAGTTTTCAGTTTATAGACCACAATTTTTTAAAGAGAATAAAGCAATGATGGACATAGTTAGAGCTAAACTTAAGACTGATTCAATAACTCAATATAAAATTGAGGAGAGGTCAACCATATCAAGAAGACTTATTATATCAGATGAAAGGATGAAACTATTAATTGGTATAATGAAAGATGATACAGTAAGCATTAAAGAAAACGTGGTAAATCTCAAAAAAGAGATATTTAAATTTACTAATGAAAATTCATTTTTAGAATGTAGATCAATGGGGGACTTAATGGAAAAAACATTAAAATATTTAAAAAGAAACTATCAAAATGTTAGTTTAATTGACTTGATATAAAAAAAACTTTATTGAGTGATTAAATTATTTTAAATTCGAGTAAATTATGAAAAACATACATATTTATATAATTCTAATTTTCCTTAGCACAAGTTTTTCATGTGCTCAATCAGAAAACCCACCATTTATTGAGATTGGAGATGAGTCCAAGATATATTTAGAAAAGATTGTGGATGGGATTGATATCCCATGGGGTATATCATTTATCAATAAAGATGAGATTTTAATTACCGACAAAAAAGGTATATTATATCATGTAAAGGATAATAAGAAGACTGCTGTTGATGGTGTTCCTAAAGTCGTTGAAAATAGACAAGGTGGTCTGCTTGATGTTGAAGTAGATAAAAATTTTGATAAAAATAATAGAATATTCTTAACAACTAGCAATAGTTCAAGTAATACCAAAGACTCCAATACAGCACTTTACAGTGCTAATTATAATAATTTTAAACTTTCTAATTTAAAACTATTGTACAAGGCAAGTCCTGACTCGGATCAATATAGACATTATGGAGGAAAGATTTTAGTTGATGATAAATATGTCTATTTCACAGTTGGAGATAGAGCTGGGAGGGATGTCTACCCTCAAGATTTGACTAAAGATGGTGGTAAATTGTATAGGCTTAATCTAGATGGAACAATACCTAAAGACAATCCTTTTTACAATGTAAAAAATGCAAAAAAAGCTGTTTGGAGTTATGGGCACAGGAATCCTCAGGGTATAATTTTTGGTAATGAGCCTGGAGATATTATTTTGCATGAACATGGCCCAAGAGGCGGAGATGAAATTAATATAATTCGTGAAAGAGATAGTATTAGAGAAGAACCATTATTGACAAGAAATTATGGATGGCCGATAGTTTCAAACGGTATCAATTATAATGGAACTTCATTTACAAATCTTACTTCTTTAGAAGGTACAGAATCCCCAACATATTTTTGGACTCCATCAATTGCTCCCTCCGGAATGGTTATGCTGACCTCAGATGTATATGATGAATGGAAAGGAAATCTATTTGTTGGATCTCTTAGATTTAGGTATTTAGAGAGAATAGAGTTGATAGGAAACTATGTTTATAAAAGAGAAAAGCTTTTAGACAGGGTTGGAAGGGTAAGAGAAGTTGTACAAGGCCCTGATGGTTACCTTTATGTAGGGGTTGAGAAAAAAGGTATTTTTAAAATTATCCCCTCAAAAGTTTATATAAAAAACGATATTACAGAGTAATGAACAAAATTTTTTTAAAACTTAAAGTTTTAATTAAAAAATCTTTTTTCAAATATTTAATCATTTCTGTAGCATTTTTAATTTGGATGACTTTTTTAGACACTAACTCATTGTTGATACACGCAGAGTTAAATAGGGAAATTAAAAAGCTAAAAAATAAAAGAAATGCTCTCAATGAAGAGATACTTAAAGATAGATCACTTATCAAAAAGCTTGATAATATAGATAGTCTTGAACATTATGCTAGAGAGGAATATAACCTAAAAAAAGATAATGAAGATATTTTTATTATTGAATTTCAATCTAAAGATGAGTAATTAATGGGAAAAATAATTTCAATAGCTAATCAAAAAGGAGGTGTTGGTAAAACGACAACATCTGTTAATCTGGCAGCCTCACTTGGTGTTTTGGAAAAAAAAGTTTTGTTAATAGACGCTGACCCACAAGCAAATGCATCTTCTGGATTAGGTTTTGATCCAAATGATAAAGATTTATCACTTTATCAAGTTATATCAGGAACAAAAAAAATATCTGAAGTAATAAAAAAAAGTGAATCTCCTAATCTTGATCTTATCCAGTCTAGTATCGATCTTGTTGGTATTGAGATTGAACTTGTGGATGAAGAAGAAAGAGAGTATAAATTAAGGGAAAAAATTAATGATATTAAAAGCCTTTATGACTTTATATTAATTGATTGTGCTCCATCTCTTGGTCTAATAACTCTAAATGCTCTTACAAGTTCAAATTCAGTTTTAATACCAATTCAATGTGAATATTTTGCATTAGAAGGTCTCGGAAAATTATTAAATACAATTAAAAGTGTTCAGAAAATTCACAATAAAAACTTAGATATTGAGGGTATATTGCTTACAATGTTTGATTCTAGATTAAGATTATCAAATCAGGTTGTTGAAGAAGTAAGAAAACACTTTGGAGATATTGTGTTTGATACTATTATTCAGAGAAATATTAAATTAGGGGAAGCTCCAGGTTTTGGGAAAGATATTATTACTTACGATGTGTCATCAAAAGGAACAAAAAATTATCTCTCTTTAGCAGATGAAATTGTAAATAGAAATTAAATGTCTGAAAAAAAACAAAAAAAAGTACTAGGAAGAGGCCTTAATGCACTATTAGGTGATACTGATAATTCAGATTTATCTTTTAAAAAGACTGATAAGATTAATAGCTCTCAATTATCTTTAAACAAGATTCATGTTAATCCAAATCAACCAAGAACTAATTTTGATACTAAAGAGATTGATAATCTTGTTGTCTCAATAAAAGAATTGGGGATTATTCAGCCAATTACAGTTAGAAAAATTAATGATGATAAGTACGAAATTGTATCTGGTGAAAGAAGATATCGTGCTTCAAAAATAGCTAATTTAGACACAATACCTTGCTATGTAAAGGCTGTTGAAAATGATTCCGACTTATTAAAAATGTCACTAGTTGAAAATGTTCAAAGAGTTGATCTTGACCCTATTGAAATTGCACTTACATACGAAAGATTAATTAATGAATATAACTTAAATATTGATATTATATCTAAACTTGTAGGTAAAGATAGATCAACTATATCCAATTATGTAAGACTTTTAAAACTAGATCCAATTATTCAATCAGGCATCAGGGATGGATTTTTAACTATGGGCCATGGAAGAGCCTTAATTAATATTGATGATAAAAAATTACAGATAAAGATTTATGAGCAAATCATATCATCTAAATTATCTGTTAGACAAACTGAGAAAATTGTCAAAGGAAATAAAAATTTAACTTCTAATTACTCCAACTCAGATGTATCAAAAATTTATATAGACGCAACGAACAAATTTGAAAGACTTTTTGATTCTAAAGTAACCTTGAAAGAAAATAATAAAGGTAAAGTCACACTTTCGACTAGTTTTAAGAGCATAAATGAACTCTACTCAATTCTTAAAAAAATATCAAATTGAGAAAAGTAATCTTGTTAATGATTCTATGTTATACTACAAATTTATGTAGTCAATC
>Ga0208878_1000166_pt1 | contig 22266 bp, 17 predicted proteins | sample Knorr_S15_td_Sur_FD_185600 | JGI IMG/M metagenome (GOLD analysis project Ga0208878, IMG submission 185600) | Marine microbial communities from Southern Atlantic Ocean transect - Knorr_S15_td_SurfaceA_ad_5m_LV_A (SPAdes) (version 2) | ecosystem: Environmental > Aquatic > Marine > Oceanic | place...
ATCCAGAAATAAAGTTTATTGGAGCTAGGGGAAAAATGGAAATGAATATTATTCCAAAATATGGATACAAAATTCATGGACTTTTAATTAGTGGATTACAAAGGTCATTCACTTTAAAGAATATCTTACTCCCATTTAAACTTATAATTAGTTTAGTTCAGTCTATCATCATAATTTTAAGCTTTAGACCTAACTTTGTAGTTGGTACAGGAGGTTTTGCAAGTTTTCCTGTTGTCTTTGTATCTTCAATATTTAGAATCCCAACATTAATTCAGGAGCAAAATTCATTTCCAGGAATATCCAATAGACTTCTATCTAAATACACTAATTACATATCAGTTGCTTATGATAAGATGGAAAAATATTTTCCTTCACAAAAAATATACAAAACAGGTAATCCAATTAGAGAATCCATTAGATCATACAAAAATTTAGTTAATCAAAGAAAAAAACTAAATATTAAAGAAAGTATGACAGTAATAGCAGTGTTAGGTGGAAGTTTAGGTTCAGATAAAATAAATAAAACAATAAGAGAAAATATAGAATTCTTAATTTCTAAGAATGTCTTCATTATATGGCAATGCGGAAAGAGTTATTACAATGACTATAAAAGTTTTAATTCTGATAAGATATTTGTCACAGACTTTATTGAAGATATAGACTCAATTTACTTTACATCAGATATAATAATTGCGCGTAGTGGTGCATTAACACTATCAGAGTTAGCAATAGTTTCAAAACCTTCAATATTAATTCCATCTCCAAATGTTGCTGAAGATCATCAACTAAAAAATGCGAAGAGTATTGAGGAAAAAGATGCTTGCATATGTATTGAGGAAAAAGATCTTGACTTGATATTTAAAAGTAAACTGGACCTTCTTTTAAATGACAAAAATCTTAGGGATGATCTATCATATAATATGTCAAAAATAGCTATGCCAAATGCATCATTTGATATAGTAGACTTAATAAAAAAACATCTAAAAAATGACTAATAATAAGTATTTTTTTATTGGAATTGGTGGTATTGGAATGTCTTCAATTGCTCAATACTTATATGAAAAAGAAAATACTATTCTTGGCTATGATGCATCAGAAAATAAATCAGTTAAAATTCTTGAAAAAAAAGGTATAGAGGTAACTAATAAATTGAGTCTTAAGAGTATTCCAGATTATATGAAAAACGATGATGTAATTGTTGTATATACTCCAGCTATCCCAGATGATAATATATTTTTAAAATATTTTAGGGCTAATGGAAATAAAAAAATACAGAAAAGATCTGAGATACTTGGTGAAATATCAAAACAATCTAAATGTATTGCTATAGCTGGAACCCATGGTAAAACTACCACTACTGCAATAATTAGTCACCTATTCCATTCCTCAGGAATACACTTTAAAGCTTTCATTGGAGGAATTATGAAATGTTTTGACTCAAATTATATCAATACGGGAAATGACTTTATACTTGTAGAGGCCGATGAATATGATAGATCATTTTTAAATCTTAACCCTAATTATGCTGTAATTACCTCAATTGAAAGTGATCATCTTGATATTTATGGAGACTATAAATCCTTATCTGAAAGTTTTCAATTATTTAGAAATAATGTAAAAGATGTATTAATTACAGATGCTGAAATAGATATTGATAAAGATTTTTCTTTTTCAATCAAAAGCGATTCGGATTATCGTGTAAATAATATAAAAATTTTAGAAAATGGAATTAGATTTGATCTTAAAACTCCTAATAATTTTTACTCTAATATTTCAACAAATATTATAGGTCTCCATAATCTTAAGAACGTATTGGCAGCACTATCAATAATTGATCAGATAGAAGAAATTGATATTCAAAATTTGTTACCATTTCTTTCAAATTTTAAAGGAATTGAAAGAAGAATGGATATTTACAAACTAGACAATAAAGTTATTATTGATGACTATGCACATCATCCAACTGAAATTGAATCAGTTCTTAATACCATTCAAACTAATTTTAAAAATAAATCGAAAGCAGTTGTATTTCAGCCTCATCTTTTTTCTAGAACAAGGGACTTCATGGATGAGTTTGCAATCGTTTTATCAAAATTTGATGAGGTATATCTTCTAGACATTTATCCTGCTAGAGAAAACCCTATAATTGGAGTTAATTCACAAATTTTATTAGAAAAAATTAATTGTTCAAAGAAGAAAATAATTGATGGTAAATCAATTGAAAAGATAGTACTTAACTCAAAAATGGAGGTTATTTCAATTCTTGGTGCTGGAAACATATCAGAAAATCTTAATAAAGAAATATTTCAAAATGTATAGATTAATTATAATGTTAGGGTTATTATCACTGCTTGTTTTTTTAGGATTACTTAGCTCATTTTACAATACTGAAACTAGTTATGATTTAAAAAGTGATAATATAGAGTATATATCTATGGGATTTATTGACAATAAAGAAATTGTAAAAAGTTTAATAAGTGAAAAACAGTTTCAAAACTTGATAAAAAATAATGAGTTAGTCAAAGTTGAGACAAAACTAAAGGAGATAAAATCAATTGAGAATATTGATATTTATTTCAATGATAAAAATGAGCTTGGAATAAAATTTAATGACAGGACGCCTATTGCGTATTTAAAAGATTCAAATAGTTTAGTTGACATCAATGGTAATATCTTTAAAAAAGAACAAACTAAAAATTATTCTCTTCCTTCAATTAATGGAAATATATCTGAACAGCAAATTCTAGAAATTTTAAATGTTATCTCAGCAATTAAAAAAGATAAGTTCTTTGAAAATAAATTAAAAGAAATATGGTTTAAGAAAGATCATTTATACATGAGAATTAAAACTTTGGAATTGGATGTGAGGCTAGGAAATCAAAATAAAATAAATGATAAGTTAAAAATGTTAAAAGGGTTTTATATATATAAATCCAAAAAAATAAATAACATGAATTATAAACAGATAGACTTAGTTTATAATAATCGCTTAGTAGCAATAAAAAAATAATATTATGAATAAATCATTCTCAGTTGGATTAGATATAGGAACAACAAAAATTGTTGCTATGGTTGGTGAAAAAAATCAGTTCAACAAAATAAATGTACTTGGAGTCGGAAAATCTCAAAGTCTTGGAGTTCATCGTGGTGTTGTGAATAACATTACACAAACTATTCAGTCAATTAAAATAGCAATAGAGGAAGCTCAAAATAAATCTAATATTGAAATTTCTGAAGTAGCTGTAGGCATAGCAGGACAACATATTAGAAGTCTTCAGCACAGTGATTATATTACAAGAGAGAATCCAGATGAAGTTATAAATGAAGATGATATTGACAAGTTAATAGACCAAGTATACAAGTTAGTTATGCTGCCTGGTGAAGAAATAATTCATGTTTTACCTCAAGATTTTAAAGTTGATGGTCAATCTGAAATTAAAGAACCGATAGGTATGTATGGAAGTAGGCTTGAAGCTAATTTTCATATTGTTGTTGGACAAGTTTCATCCATAAGAAATATTGGAAGGTGTATTAAAAGCTCTGGACTACAAATGGGTGATATTACTCTTGAACCTTTAGCTTCATCTGATGCTGTTCTATCTGAAGAAGAAAAAGATGCAGGAGTTGCTTTGATTGATATTGGAGGTGGAACCACTGATGTGGCAATATTTAAAGATGGAATAATTAAGCATACAGCTGTTATTCCATTTGGAGGAAATGTAATAACCGAGGATATTAAAGAGGGATGTTCAATTATTGGTAATCAAGCAGAGCAACTAAAAATTAAATTTGGTTCAGCATGGCCAGGAGAAAATAAAGACTCAGATATAGTATCTATCCCTGGACTTAGAGGTAGAGATCCTAAAGAAATTTCTCTAAAGACACTATCAAAAATAATCAATGCGAGAATTGTTGAAATTATAGAGCAAGCATATTTAGAAATTAAAAATTACGGTCATGAGGATTCTAAAAAAAAGCTTATTGCTGGTATTGTCTTAACTGGAGGTGGAAGTCAATTAAGGCATCTAAAACAGCTTACAGAATATGTTACTGGAATGGATACAAGAATTGGTTTTCCAGGAGAACATTTAGCTGGTGATCCAAATGACTATAATCCTATTTTTTCAACTGCAGTAGGGTTATTAATGAAAGCAATTGAAAAGAATTCAGAAGAAAATAGAAGCATGACCAGTACGACTGAAAAAGATTTAGTAAATCATGAAAGAAAGACTATTCTAACTAAATGGGGAGAAGGTTTCAAAAAATTTATAGATAATGTGGATAATACAATTGATAATTAATATAAAATTTAAAATATGAAAACAGATATAGACACAAATTTTAGTTTTGACTTACCAAAAAATAGAAGTAACGTAATGAAAGTTATGGGAATTGGTGGGGGAGGAAGTAATGCAGTAAATTATATGTATAAACAAGGAATAAAAGGAGTTGATTTTGTTGTTTGTAATACTGATTCTCAAGCATTGGAGGAGAGTCCAGTTCCAAATAAGATTCAACTTGGAGTGAATTTAACTGAAGGGCTAGGGGCTGGTGCAAATCCAGAAATTGGGAAACTGGCAGCATTAGAAAGCTATGAAGAATTAAAGAACTTGCTAGAAACCCAAACTAAAATGTTATTTATTACAGCAGGAATGGGAGGAGGTACTGGAACAGGTGCTGCCCCTATTATTGCTGAGATGGCTAAAGAATTTGATATTTTAACTGTGGGTATTGTAACTATCCCATTTAGCTTTGAGGGAAAGAGTAGAGAATTACAAGCTATTAAAGGTCTTGAAAAACTTAAAAGATCAGTAGATTCATTAATTATAATTAATAATAATAAATTAAGAGAGGTTTACGGTAATCTTGGTTTTAAAGAAGGTTTCTCGAAAGCTGATGAAGTTCTATCGACAGCTGCGAAGGGGGTAGCACAAGTAATTACTCATCATTATACTCAAAACATAGATCTAAAAGATGCAAAAACAGTATTATCTAATAGCGGAACTGCTATTATGGGATCCTCAACTGCAAGTGGATCCAATAGAGCTAATGAGGCAGTTATAAAAGCATTAGATTCACCATTATTAAATGATAATAAAATTGAAGGAAGTAAAAATGTATTATTATTAATTGTCTCTGGTTCGGAGGAAATAACTATTGATGAAATTGGAGAAATTAATGAATATATACAGAATGAAACTGGAAATAACGCAAATATAATTATGGGTGTGGGTGAAGATCTTGAATTAGGAAGTAATATTTCAGTTACAGTCATAGCAACTGGTTTTGGAGATGAAAAACAAAATAGTTTAGTTAGTTCAGAGACCGAAAAAGTTATTTATTCTCTGGATCAAGATCATCCTTTTGAACAAAAAATATTAGATGAAGAAAAAATTGAATCTAATATAAATGATGAAATAGCTGAAAATTATGATATATCAGGTAAAGAATCAAAACAAAAGAAAATTGATAGTGAAATAAATGAAATTTTAAGAAACATTGAAGTTGATTATGAAGTTTTACATCCTGATTTTTATGAGATAGACAATAAACAGACCTATCTTAATGATATTGAGTTAAATGATATAGAATATGTAATTCCTGATGAAAAACCTTCATTAGATATTGAAAATAATTCATATGAAATTTCATTTGGTCTTTTTTCAGATGATAATTTTGAAGATCATGCAGATGATGAGATTTCTGAAGATATTGATCATAACGATAAAAATCAAGAGTATAATGAATTGGATGCAAAAATTGATAATAATATTGAGGAATCCGATGTTGAGTACATTAAATTAGACCTTAATCAAGATATTGAGCAAAATAAAGAGATTTTAGAAAATAACAATGTTGATGATATCGATAATATTAATCTTGAAGGAGTTGAAGAAAATAATAATATATTTCAACAGCCAATTGATTCAAGCGATGTTGATCATGATGATGATAATGATGATGAAAATTTAATCAGAAAAAAGAATTTAAAAAAATACAATTATGTTTTTAAAAATAACAACTCTTCAATAGAAGATCTTGAAAAAATTCCTGCCTACAAAAGAATGGGAATTGAAATTGATAATTTAAAACAACTAAGTGAGGAAACTTATTCTAAAACAGTTCTAAATGAAGAAAATAAACTAGATTTTCCTGACGTAAATACATATCTTCATGATAATGTTGATTAAATTATGAAAATAGAAGAAAAAATTAATGAGTCAATAAAGGACTCAATGAAAAAAAAAGATAATGTTAGATTGGATTCTCTTAGAGCAATAAAATCAGCAATATTAATTGAAAAAACTAAATCAGGATCAAAAGATCATATTGAGGAATCAGTTATTTTAAAAATTTTGCAAAAAATGGTAAAACAAAGGAATGATAGTGCAAAAATATATTTAGAACAAAAAAGAGATGAGCTAGCTAATGTTGAAATTTCTCAAGCTAATATAATATCTGAATTTCTACCAGCTCAATTGAGCGAGTCAGATTTGTCAGAAATTATTGATACAGTTATAACAGATATTGGTGCAGAATCGATGAAAGATATGGGCAAGGTTATCTCAGGTGTAACCGAAAAGGTTTCAGGTCAAGCTGAGGGACGAATAATTGCCGAAATTGTAAAAAGAAAATTAATGAGTTAAACTATACAAGATCCTAAGTTACTCCTTCCATTGAGTAATCTTTTTGTCTATATTCTTCCTCATTAACTATATTAATTAATCTTTTGCTGATTAAATATATATCTTCAAAGGACGTGTAAAGAGGAGTTAATGCTATTCGTATAATATTGTTAGGCCTAAAGTCTATAATTATACTTAATTTATCATTATCAATGGGATTTATCAAACACTTTGAAATTCTCCAAGCCTCTTTATGACTGATTGCAATATGTGAACCTCTATTGCTCATATCCATAGGTGTTAGTAACTCAAAATTTAATTTTTTTAATTTACCTATATAAATAGATACAAAATAATCAAAAAGTTTAGCAGATTTGATATTTAGTTCCTCAGTGGTTGCCTCAATTGTAATATCTAATGAGGTTTTTAGGGTAGATAAAGAGAGTATATGAGGTGTTCCATTTGAAAATTTTTCAATGGAATTTGATTCATTATATTCATTAGAATACTCAAATGGTTTTTCATGACTGAACCATCCTCTTAAAGGTGATTTTAATTTTCTAAGTTCTTGTTCCCTAACATAGATGAATGCAGGGGAACCAGGCCCCCCATTTAAATATTTGTAAGTACAACCTATGGCGTAATCAACATGATTTAATCCCATATTTATATCAACAGCACCAATGGAATGACTCAAATCCCATATGACAATAGTATTGTTATCCTTACAGAATTTACTAATTTCTTTGATAGGATATCTATATGAACTTTTAAAAGCTACATGTGATAAAACTATAATTCCTCTTTTTTCTTTAATAAATTCTTTTAATTGTTCAATATCAGCCATTAAGTCACTCCCATAGTCTAAAAAATTAAAGTCTATTTTAAAATCTTTAGCAATAAGTTCACATATGTATTTGTCTGAGGGAAAATTCAAATTATCAGTTGAGATATTCTTTATGCTTTTATTTGATTGTAGGATGCTCTTAATTAGCTTAAAAAGATTGATTGAGGTTGAACTACCAACATATACTTCATCTTTCTTAGATTTGATTATAGAGGCTAACTTTTGAGAAATCATCCTAGGAAGTTTAATCCAACTTTTATTCCAGCTTGAAATTAAATTGTTCCCCCATTCTTCTTTAATAGTATAATTAATTTCATTGATTACGTCTTTTGCTAAAACGCCAAGAGAATTACCATCTAGGTATATTTTATCCTGAGGTAAAATAAATTTATCTCTGAATTTTGATAGCTTATCATTAGAATCTAAATTCTTTGCTATTTCTTCTAGTCTATCCAAATTTCATAAATTTTTTTAGCCCATTCTAGATACATTATACCACTGGGGTGTAGGCTGTCACCTGCAATTAAATTCGGTTCATCAATTCCTCGTCTAGAGATTTCTGTAACATCAACAAATTTTAAATTATTAGTAGAAGCAAATTTTCTTAAACTACTATTAAATAAATCAATTTGACTTGATATATCAATCATATCACTAGATTCACCAAAAGGTGAATAACCCCAATCTGGAATTGAAATTATAATAATACTTCCATCATTTTTTTTTATTTTTTTCATCTCTTCCATCAAATCATTCAAGTCTTGCTCAAATTCATCAATAGGCCTTGAATTAAATTGATTATTAACTCCAATTAAAAGAGATACATAATCATATTTTTTAGTAAAATTTGTTTGATTTATTGCATTAAGTAGATCATATGTTTTCCAACCTGTTTCAGCAATAATGATTGGTTGATCAAAATCAACACCATTCTCATAGGCAACATCAACAAATTGGTTAGGCCATCTTTCATTTTCATTTACCCCCTCACCAATTGTATAACTATCTCCAAGTGCAATAAAACTATATGAGCTTTCAAGTGAATTACTAAGATTATCCTCTAAAATGAAAATATCACTAATATCTTCTCCATTAATGTTTAAATCCTCATCATTAAAACTAGTGTTGGATTCACAACCACTCATTAATGTTGTTAAAAAAAATATTTTAAAAAATAGGCTAAACCTCATATATGTGGTGCAAAATAATATTTAATTATTTATTTTAATGAAGAGATGGCTTTATTTATATCACTAGACTTAAAAATATAGCTTCCAGCAACAAGAACATCAGCTCCCAAAGATTTAAGCTTCACATTGTTTGTGTTATCCACACCTCCATCAATTTCAATTAGAGCAGATGAATTTTTAGTTTTAATTAAACTTTTAAGCTCTAAAAGCCTATCGAATGTCTTTTCAATAAATTTCTGTCCACCAAAACCTGCGTGAACTCCCATAAGACAAATTAAGTCAACTTTTTCTATGTAATTTTCTAATTTATTAATCGGAGTGTCAGGATTAATTGCAATACCAGATCTAATTGTGGATTTAGCAATTTTATTTAAAATATTGTCCATTTTAGAGGTTGCTTCTATATGAACGGTTATTATATCAGAACCTATTTCAATAAATCTGTCAATATATCTTTCCGGCTCAATAATCATTAAATGAACATCTAACGGTTTTTGAGTCATACTTCTAATTGTACTGACTATCGGCATCCCAAATGAAATGTTAGGTACAAAAATGCCATCCATTACATCAAGATGAAACCAATCAGCAATACTTTTATCAACTATTTCGCAATCCCTTGATAGGTTGCCAAAATCAGCAGCCAAAATAGAAGGTGCAATTTTTATTGACATAATAAATTTTTGATATGATAAATTTACACGATAATTTTGTTAAAAGCAGTCAAAGATAACAAACATTAAAGCTTAAATATCTATCCTAAATATGTTTTAAGAATTTTACTTCTTGAAGTGTGCTTTAATCTTCTGATAGCTTTTTCTTTAATTTGTCTAACTCTTTCTCTTGTTAGATCAAATGTTTCACCGATTTCTTCTAGTGTCATTGCATGCTGATTACCAAGACCAAAATAAAGTCTAACTACATCAGCTTCACGCGGTGTTAAGGTGTCAAGAGCTCTCTCAATTTCAGTTCTTAATGACTCATGAAGAAGCTGACGATCAGGGTTTGGAGATTCACCGCTATTAAGAACATCGTATAAATTTGAGTCTTCGCCTTCAACTAATGGAGCATCCATTGATACATGTCTGCCCGAATTTTTGAGAGATTCTTTAACGTCATTTACAGTCATGTCAAGTTCTTTAGCAATTTCTTCCGCAGATGGAGCTCGTTCATGTGCTTGCTCTAAAAAAGCATAAGTCTTGTTGATCTTGTTTATTGAACCAATTTTATTTAATGGTAATCTAACAATTCTAGATTGTTCAGCTAAAGCCTGAAGGATGGACTGTCTAATCCACCAAACAGCATATGAAATAAACTTAAAACCTCTTGTTTCATCAAATCTTTGAGCTGCTTTAATTAAACCAAGATTTCCTTCATTAATGAGGTCTGGCAGAGTCAAGCCTTGATTTTGATACTGTTTTGCAACTGAGACAACGAATCTTAAATTAGCTTTTGTGAGTTTCTCTAGAGCAAATTGATCCCCTTTTTTAATTCGTTGTGCTAATTCAACTTCCTCTTCTGCAGTAATCAAATCAACTTTACCAATTTCCTGAAGATACTTGTCAAGAGATGCTGTCTCCCTATTAGTTACCTGTTTTGTTATTTTTAACTGTCTCATAGACTAATAAATTCCACAAAAATTGTTCCAAAGTGGATAAAAATTATTTTTTTTCTAGTAAAACTTTTCTGGAAATTTTTTGTTTCCTGGTTCTTTTATCAATTCCTAGATATTTGACCTCAATCTGATCTCCTAGATTAATATAATCTGTCACCTTATCAACTCTTTCCCATGCTATTTCCGACACATGCAGTAAAGCTTCTTTACCTGGAACAAATTCAACTACTGCTCCAAAATCAAGTATCTTAACTACATTTACTTTGTATACCTCATCGATGACGGGTTCAAAAATTAAATTTCTGATTTTTCCAATTGCATAGTCAATCTTTTCTTGATCAACACCTAGTATTTCTATAACACCAACTTCATCTTTTTCGTTTATGACGATGGTTGTATCTGATTCTTTTTGAAGCTCTTGAATATTTTTACCTCCTGGGCCAATAACTAATCCAATAAAGTCTTTTGCTATTTCCATTGTTATCATTTTAGGAGCATGAGGTTTGACAGTTTCATTTGGTTTATTTATTGAATCATCAAGTTTTTCAAGAATTTCTAATCTTCCTTTTTTTGCCTGGTTTAGAGCTTCAATTAAAATCTCATATTTAAGACCCTTAATCTTTATGTCCATTTGACATGCAGTGATTCCCTCTTTGGTTCCTGTGACTTTAAAATCCATATCTCCAAGATGATCCTCATCTCCAAGAATATCAGATAAAACAGCATATTTGTCTCCTTCGGAAATGAGACCCATGGCTATACCAGACACATTACTTTTAATTTTAATACCGGCATCCATTAATGCAATAGAACCAGCACATACAGATGCCATTGATGATGAACCATTTGATTCTAATATTTCAGAAACTATCCTTACAGTATAAGGACAATCCTCTGGCATAACTTTTTTTAGTGCTCTTTGAGCAAGATTTCCGTGACCCACCTCTCTTCTTGAGGTTCCTCTCAGAGGTCTAGCTTCTCCAGTTGAAAAAGGCGGGAAATTATAATGTAGATAAAATGTTTCTTCAGACTGGTCTGTTGGCATATCAATGACATTAACTTCTTTACTTGTTCCCAATGTTACAGATGCTAGTGATTGAGTTTCACCTCGAGTGAACACCGCAGATCCATGTGTAGAGGGAAGATATCCAACTTCAGTCCATATATCTCTGATGCTCTCTGTTTCTCTCCCATCAAGCCTAATGCCTTCATTTAACACTAAATCTCTAACAGCTTTCTTTTGTGCCTTATTAAAATACTTAATTATTAAATCTTTTTTTTCTTCCAGTGTATCTTCGTCATATGAGTCAATTAGCTCATCTTTAAGTAAGCCAAATAGTTCACTCCTTTCATTTTTTGATAATCCTTTTTTTGCTATGTCATATGATTTTTGATATACTTTTTCTGAAATTTCAGATTCTAATTCTTGATCTTCTTCTGCACCTTCATATTCTCTTTTTTCAGAACTAATTCCAGCTTGTTTAACTAGCTTCTTTTGAGCATCAATTTGTCTCTTAATTTCTTCATGAGCAAATTTAATTGCATCGGTCATTTCTTCTTCAGAAATCTCGTCAAATTCACCTTCAACCATAACAACTGAATCCTGACTTGCTCCTACCATGATATCAATATCAGATTCTTCTAATTGACTCTTTGATGGGTTGATAATAAAATTACTATCAATCCTAGCAACTCTTACCTCAGAAATTGGTCCATCAAATGGAATATCTGATAATGAAATTGCTGCAGATGCTGCTAAACCAACAAGGGCATCAGGCATAACATCCTCGTCATGAGACATAAGTTGAATCATTACTTGAGTCTCAGAATGATAATCTTTAGGGAAAAGAGGACGTAACACTCTATCTACTATTCTCATTGTTAAAATCTCCTCATTACTTGGTCTAGCCTCTCTTTTAAAAAATCCACCGGGGAATCTTCCTGCTGAAGCAAATTTCTCTCTATAATCAACTGTTAATGGTAAAAAGTCTAAGGATGAAGCTCCATAATTAGAAACAACAGTAGAAAGAAGCATACAGTTCCCCATTTTTATTACTACTGATCCATGAGCTTGTTTAGCAAGTTTACCAGTTTCGATAGTAATTTCTCTACCATCGGATAATTTTATTGTTTGAGATAAAGGTTTTGGACTCATAATTTTAGTATTGGTTATTTATTTGTTGTGTGTATTTAAGACAACCAAACTAAAATGCTATTTTCTAATACCTAATTTTTTTATAATATCACGATATCTTTCAATATCAATCTTTTTGAGGTACTCAAGCAAATTCCTTCTTTTACCAACCATTTTAACAAGAGATTTCTCGGTATTAAAATCTTTAGCATTAGACTTTAAGTGATTTGATAAACTATCAATTCTTTTAGTAAAAAGTGCAATCTGGCTTTCAGATGAACCAGTATCCTTCTTGTTTTTACCAAACTCTTTGAAAATTTCTTCTTTCTTAAGTACAGTCATTTAATTATTTTGAGCCGCAAATATACTAGAATATATTTAGAAAAATAAATTATTTAATCATATTTACGAAGAGAGTTATTCTGAATTAAATCAATGTAAAGGTTAACTTTTTTCTTTAAATCTTTTCTGTGTGTAATAAAATCAAGAAATCCTTTTTCAAGAAGAAATTCACTCTTTTGAAAGCCTTCAGGAAGATCTTGACCTGTAGTATCCTTAACAACTCGAGGTCCTGCAAATGCAATTAAGGCTTTGGGTTCTGCAATGTTGATATCTCCAAGCATTGCGAAAGATGCTGTAGTCCCTCCAGTCGTTGGATCAGTACATAATGAGATATATGGAAGATTTGCTTCAGACAAGTCATTTAATTTTGCAGATGTTTTTGCCATCTGCATCAATGAAGTTGCAGATTCCATCATTCTAGCACCTCCAGACTTAGATATAACAATAAGAGGGCATTTCTTTTTTATTGCATAATCAATTGACATAGATATTTTCTCGCCAACTACAGATCCCATCGAACCACCAATGAATTTAAAATCCATACATGCAATAACAAGATCTTTACCATAAGATTTACCATAACCAACTCTAATTGCTTCTTTTAATTTTGTTTTATTCTGTGCATCTCTAAGTCTGTCAGAATATTTCTTTTGATCTTGAAATTTTAGAAAATCAACTGGTGCTAAATTAATTCCAATCTCTTTAAATTTTCCATCAAAAAGGATTTCAAAATATTCTTTACTTCCAATATGAACGTGGTAATCATCTTCAGGACTTACATACATGTTTTCAGCTAGTTCCTTGGTCTCTATAACTTTACCAGTTGGAGTCTTATACCAGAGTCCTGCAGGAATATCTTTTTTTTCCTCAGTCTTTGTATTTATATTTTTGTTTGTTCTTTTGAACCAACTCATAATAATATGAATTTAATCTAATGTATTGATATTATTTAAGTCTTCAAAAGCTTTTACTAATCTTGCTTTAAAAGTTTCTTCACCTTCTCTAAGCCATACTCTTGGATCGTAGAATTTTTTATTTGGAATATCATTTCCATCAGGGTTTCCAATTTGAGACATTAAGAAATCTTTTTTATTTAAAACATAATCTCTAATTCCCTCCGTAAATGCAAATTGAAGATCTGTATCAATATTCATCTTAATAACACCATAGTCAATTGCTTCTCTTATTTCCTCGACTGATGATCCCGATCCTCCGTGAAAAACAAAATCCAATGAATTCTTTGGAATATTGAATTTATCAGATACATATTCTTGAGAATTTTTTAAGATTTTAGGTGTCAGCTTCACATTTCCTGGCTTATAAACTCCATGGACATTACCAAATGCTGCTGCAATCATAAATCTGTCACTCACAGAGATAAGCTCAGAATATGCATACGCAACTTCTTCTGGCTGAGTGTATAACTTTGATGAATCTATATCAGTATTGTCAACACCATCTTCTTCTCCTCCCGTAACTCCAAGTTCAATTTCTAATGTCATTTCTAGATCAGTTAATTTTTTTAGATATTCTTTACATATAGAAATATTTTCTTCAATAGGTTCTTCTGAAAGATCAATCATATGTGATGAAAACAATGGATAATTATTTTTTTTGTAAAAATCTTTTCCATAATCTATAAGACCGTCTATCCATGGAAGCAGTTTTTTTGAACAATGATCTGTGTGAATTATTACTTTAGCATCATACTCATCAATAGTCTTATGAATATGGTATGCTCCTGCTATTGACCCTGAAATTGATGAATTAAAACCTTTGTTAGGCATTCCTTTACCTGCAATAAATTGTGATCCACCATTAGAAAACTGAATTATAACAGGGCTATTGACTTCTGATGCAGTTTCTAATACTGAGTTTATAGTATTAGTACCTGAAACATTAACTGCAGGAAGTGCAAATTTTTTTTCTTTTGCTAGGTTGAATAACTCTTGATTATTTTTTCCAAAGATGAAGTTGTTTTTCAAAATAAATAATTGTTAATCTTTGTCAAAAATATTAAACTTATTTCTAAAAAGGGTAATTAATACCAATATTAAATACAGCTTTATTTAAGCTGAAATCACTAAACCATCTTTGATTTTTTACTCTAGCTGGATTATATGTTTTAAAAGCAGTATCTAATCTTAATACAAAAAAGTTAAAATCATATCTTAATCCAAATCCTGATCCTACTGCTAGCTCATTCAAATCTGAAAAATTATCAAAAGTCATTGAGTCATCCTCAATATTGTCATTAACATTCCATATATTTCCAATGTCAACAAAAAATGCTCCATTAAGTTTTCCAGAAATTTTATTTCTATATTCAAAATTTAGAGAAATTTTAAAATTAGCTTCATTGAACTCATTAATATTGTTACTGCTTCCTGGACCAAGCTTATAAGCTTTCCATGCTCTATTATCATTTGAACCACCTGCATAGTATGATCTGGTAAAAGGAATATAATTTGAATTACCATATGGTATAGCTATTCCTGTAAATGCTCTAAAAGCAAAAACATTACCATTATTCAATAAGATATGTTTAATGTAGTTTATTTCAGCTTTTGTGTATTGCGATGGCAATATATTAGATATTTCAACTTTATTATTTGAATTAAGATTCCCAGGCCTTAGTAATTCATTGAATAAATTCCCAACCATTTCAAATTTTAGTCTCAATATTGAAAAGTTTTCATCCAAGAAGTTATCTTGAGTGTTTCTATTAATTGAAATAGAAGATCCAACTATTAAATTATTTTCTGTTAATCTATCTTTTCTCTCTAAAATTGAATTAACATTCTTATAAAAATCTGTATCTGAACTCAATGTTGTCTCGTTATTAAGTACTTGTGAAATAAATTTATCTGAGCCCTCTGGAATAGTAAGGTCTCCATTCTGATCAAGAGTCGTTTGATCTAAATTATATAGTGATGAAATGTAATTGAGCTTATCATATGAATTTTTATATACGTTGAAATAATTAGATATATTTTGATTGTTAACATATTCAAAATCAAGGAGTTTAAAATTAATTTTTGAATATTTTGTTGGATTCCAATTAACCTCATATATACCAGAATAATATTGTTTGTCTAAACCAATATTCTTCTGAAAAGTTGATCCTACAATAAAATTTGTAACAGGATTCATCTCTTTTTTTATCAATCCATAAGTTCTAAATGGAAGCACTGCCCTTGGAATTCTTAGATTAAGATTACCACCTAATTCAAAAAGATTAAAAAAAGAGTCATTAGGGTCACCAATATCTTTAGACGCACCAATTCTATTATTTAGATTAACTGACAGATTTTCGGTACCCCTAAATATATTTCTTATGTTAAAATTTGTTCCAAAAGATATTCCGAAATCTTCAATATTTGAATGAGTAAAGTCCAAATCAAATCCTAAACTAAATCTATCCCTTGGTAATAAGTATATTGAAGTATTTAGAGAGTCATTTTTCTCTTCAATTAATATTCTTGGATATTTAAATGCACCTATATTAGAAAAGTATCTAGAGGTTAAGAGTTTATCACTATCAGTATATATTGTATTTTTTTCAAAAAATATTGGTTCAATTAAAGATCTTAAAGAGTAATTTAAATTCCCTTTTGAGAATATCTTGATTCCCCTATAATTAATAGAATCAGTATATGAACTAATATTTGATAGCTCATCCAAAGATTCAACATAAATACTTATATCATTAATTTTCTTAATACTATATTCATCTTCTTCACTTTTATTATTAATCGATAATATTAGTGGAATTTTCTTTTTTGAGCCAGTGCTATCAATTAAAACATTAAAGTTTATGTTTCTTTGCTGGAAATCATGTATTCCATTATTTTTAAATAATGATATTAACCTTTCTCTCTCTAGTATCAATTTATTAATAGAGAAGTATTCATCTTTTTTTACAAAACTTTCATTTCTTGTAATTTTGTATAAAGAATCTATATCACTAGACTTAAATTTTAGGGAGATTGAATCAATTAAGTATCTTTTGTTAGTTCTTACCTTATATTGAAGGTTGGCCTTATTACCCTTTACAATTGTATCTACATTTACCTCAGAATCAAAATAACCTTCATTATTATAAAATTGTTTTAACCTGGACAAATTACCACTGACATCACTATCAATAAGTTTGAAGGGCTTCTGACCTAGATTTTTAATAAATTCATTAAATGAGTTATTGTATTTTTTTAGTTGAATGATCTGTTTTTCTGATAATATTTTTGAAAGCCTAGCATACCTTTTAGGTTTTTTATTAATCCATGAATCAAATCTTTCATCTGCGTTTTCACTAGATAAATTATAAATGTATAATCCAAGTGGATAACCGAGAAATTTATTGGTTGGAGTAGAGGGCTGAATTAGTAATTTTACAGGATTTTTTTTAACTATTGTATCGTTGACAATAAATGTATTTTCTGTTAGAATCGGACTCTCAAATCTATCATAAAGCCTTGAGCTACAACTGCTTATAAACAAAAAAATTATAAGTAAGTAAAGATTTATTTTTAAAGGCAACTTAAGTTTTTTACTAAATTACAGTTTTTAGCTTAAAAATTTCTTTGTCTAATAATTTCAAATGCTACAGCTGAAAATGCAGATGAGACATTAAGTGAATCAATCTTTGAGTCTATGGGTATTTTTAAAATCTCATTTGAAAGTGATAATACACCTTTAGATATGCCTTTTTCTTCAGATCCCATAATAATTGCAGTAGACTCTTTAAAATTATAATCATATATTGTTTTATTCGCCTTTTCTGATAAACTAATAATACTCATCTCTATTGAATTTAGGTGTAAAATAGCATCTTTGATATTGTTAACTCTTGCTATTGGTATTTTAAATACTCCTCCTGAAGATGTTTTAATAACATCAGAGTTTACAGGTGCTGAGTTATTCTGAGGGATAATTATTCCGTCAACATTTGATGCCACAGCTGTTCTAATAATAGCTCCAAAATTTCTAGCATCAGTTATTCCATCAAGTAATACATATGTTTTAGAAGATATTTTATTGAATGTTACAGAAATTAGCTCCTCAATTGACAATAATTTAATTGGAGATAATATCGCAACTGCCCCTTGATGGTTTTTATTTTCAAACTTCTTAAATTTCTCCTTAGGAACAAATGAGTATTTAATATTATTATTTTCCAATAAACTAACTAAGGACCTAAATAAACTGCTTTTATGCGAATTTGATTTAAGTAGATATACTCTAGATATATCCTTTGATGATTCAATTGCCTCTATGATTGATCTAATACCATAGATCTCTATTTTTTTATCCATATGTATAAAAAAAAAGGAGGTTAAAAAACCTCCTTTTTAAAATATTAATTTATCAAATTATTGACAAATGTTCATAGATTTGAATCCAACTGCAGGACTTGCGCCATCCGATAAAGCAGTTTGAGATCCAGAACCATCTAAACCTACCCAATTAACTTGATAAGTAATCTCACTATCCCAGTCTCCTGACGTAAACTCGAATCCGAAAGTTGAAGTGCCCGCTGGAACTGTAAACGAAGTTGTTCCGTCTGTTCCTGATACAGACCATGATGTAGATACACCATCGATTGTCCATTTAAGCGTTGCACCATTCCATCCGTCTCCCCAACTGTCCTGACCTGTAATAGTATATACACCAGCTACAGCACCAGTATTGTTAGCGTCAAATCTACATCCAATTACTATTGGATATAAGAAAGGAGATTTGAAATATGAACCGGTCATAGATCCAGTAACAGCAGATCTTGAAATAGTTCTTCCGTCTGTTAGATTCAATGCAAATCTTACAGTTACAACATCATTACCTTTAAAGCTACCAACACCAAGTGCACCAAGTGCTTGAGTTAATGATAGTGAAAAGTCAAATCTTGGAAGTCCTACTGGACCGTCATACATATCAGACCTGTTAACAGTTTGATATAAAATTTCAGCACCTGAGTTGAATTGTAGATAAATTTCTACATTTTGAGTTAATCCACCCATTTCAGCATCGTGCGGCTCAAGCACCCAGTTTACAACTGATGTACCTGGAGTAGCAGCTTGATACTCACCAGTCTTTGAAATTTGTCTAAGAGCAGCACCTTGTGTATACTCTTTAAGCATGTAGTCTGTCATCATCTCATACCCTCCGTATTCATCAGAAGAAAATTCTTTTGAACAAGAGACTACTAGAGTAATTAAACTAAGATATATAAATAATTTTTTCATGTTTTCTTGATTTAATCGACCGCTGGTCCGTTAGTGTTCCAAAATACTCTTTGTGTTAAATCAGATTTCTGAGTAACATTAGAGTTGTTAGCTGCATAGTTTTGTGGATACCACATTGATACAGGGAATGGCCCTGGATCAGGCTCAACCATAGGTTGAAGATTTTTTGGATAACCATTTCTTCTATACGAGTTATATGCGTCAATTCCGTTACCTCTTTGAGTAATCCAGAATTCTTCAGCCCAAAGCTCAAGCTTAGCATCTAATGTAGATGCAGCAGTCCACTCAGCAGTAAATCCTGCTATGTAAGCATCAACTGCGTCTTGGCTAATTGCTGGAGCACCTGTTATATCATCCACTTTATTCATGTGGGATCTAATACCTGCTAGAGTTTCAGTAGTAGGATCTCCTCCTGTCATAACTGCAACTTCTGCATTCATAAAATGCATCCATGAGTTAGCAACAATTGGAGTAATACCTGCACCACCTTGACCATCTCCGGCACCAAGACCACCAAAACTTAGGTCATCATAAGCACCACCAGCTGGGAATATACCTGCTAGAGTTCTCTCGAAACCATCAGGTGGAATACCTTCATCGTTTCCGTGATCTCTACCCCAGTATCCTTCAGGAAGTACACAGTACAATCCGTAAGCAACCCTGTGAGGTTCGATATAATATCCAGGTGTAGAACATTCTATCTGGACTTCATTTGGAGGTCCATCTGCTCCTGGTGTTTCAGAAACGTTTCTATAGTATAAATATAGAATTCTTGGGTCTCTGTAACCATTTCTACCTTTCATTAAACGATCCATCATCCAGTTAGACTGATAATCACCGGCTCCAGTATTAGAGTAGTTATATCTGTAAATTGGGTGTCTAGTATCTGGGTTAATAGCATTAGTACCCCATTTGAATTCAAAGTCATCAGCACTATCAGTAATATAATTAGTAATAGCATTGTAGTTTGAATATTCACCTAGGTTTAGGTATGCTCTTTTCTTGATACTATTTGCAGCTTTGATCCAACCGTCAGCGTTACCACCATAATACATATCGTATGTAGGAGGAACACCACCTTGGCCAAAGTTATTAATTGCAGAATCAAGTAATCCTAGTGCAGCATTATATACTGACTGACCAGAGTCAGCAGCAGGATTAAGGTTCTCAGAACCTAACAATGCTTCAGAATAAGGAACATCACCAAACATGTCTACTAAAGTTAACATAATGTAAGCTTGGAAAACCTGACCCATACCTATATGATAAGTAAGACCGTTTTCACTTGCTAGGGCATTCATTAATCTAATATCCTCCATCATACCTTGATAAGCACTTGACCAAGTACCAGAGAATGAACCTGGAGAATAAGCATCTCTATACATTCTGTCACCACCTAAGTACGCAACTCTTGTAAGTCTTGCACCTACATCACCTACATCATCAACCCATGAAGCAAAGTCTTCCTGAATATTATTAATAAATAAGTCAGTACTTGCCTGAGCAGGGTTTAACGCATTAGGGTTAACAGTTAGATCTAACTCAGTAGTTTCACATGAGCTTAATACTAGTAAACTAGAAAAAGCTAAAATCGAAAGTTTGTTTAAATTTTTCATAATTTATAAATTTTGAATTAGAACGTTAATTTTAAACTTACACCGTATCTTCTAGCACTTACACCGTTAAAGTATTCGAAACCAGAACCGTTACCAACACCAAGACCGGCGATGTTTGGATCATAGTTAATACCTTCAGGAGTATTATAAGCATCATACCAAAGGTTGAAACCTTGTGCAGCAACAGAAGCCGCTCCAAATGGAGTTTTATCTAACCATTTTTTAGGTACATCAAAAGTAAGTGAAACTTCACTTAATCTTATCACACTAGCATCCCAAGTTCTTAACTCGTCAGCTCCTAAAATCAAGTTACCGAAGTAAGTTGTAGCGTTATCAATTTGTTTATTGTTCGGAGATCCATCAGCAAGAACACCAGGTAAAATATATGGTAATTCTCTATCAATAGTATCTACTGTTTGACCTCTTCCAAGTAATGTCATGATAAAACTTGAATACATATCACCACCAATTGTAGCGTTAAGTAGGAAATTTAAAGAGAAATTTCCATAAGTAATAGTGTTTCCTAAGTTTGCAACAAAGTCAGGCTGACTATCACCGATTAACGAGTACTTATTGGTTTTGTAGTTTGTATCGTTGTTTGTACCATAACTACCAGCAGCATCAATTAATGGTCTACCAGAACTATCTCTTGAAACAGATGTTCCAATCATAGATGTTAATGGTAATCCAGGAATTGCAGCGTTACCTCTTGTAGAGAAACCAGCATAAACAATTTGATCCGTGTTTTGTCCTAGATCTTCAACAATCGATTGGTTAGTTGTATAGTTTACACTAGTGTTCCAGTTAAACTTATCACCTCTAATCCAATCAGCGTTTAGATCAATCTCCCAACCTGATGAACCAATCTGACCAATGTTAGTACTTGTAGAAGTATAACCTGTTGATGGGTCAAGTGGTTGAGTTATAATAAGATCGGTAGTTTCTCTGTCGAAGTAAGAAATCTCAGCAGATAATCTATTATCAAATAAATTAGCTTCAAGACCAAACTCAAGTTCAGCAAGTAACTCAGGCTTTAAACCTAGGTTACCAAGAGATGAACCAGATGTGTTTGTAATTACATCAACACCATCAATCTTAAAATCTTTTGTATTTAAGTTAAGTACAGATGAAATCGGATATCCCGTTGGGAACGTTGCAGATGTACCATAACTAGCTCTAACTTTAAGGAAATCGACTGGTAAGTTACCAAAGTCTAAAACTGAAGTTGGAACGAAAGATATACTTGCAGAAGGGTAAGTAATAGATCTATTTTCTTCTGCTAGGTTAGATACCCAGTCAGTTCTAGATGCTAATGTTAAATACAAGTAATTTTGATAATCTAGAGAAGCTTGACCAAATACACCAAGTATGTTTCTTCTAGAATAAAATTCAATTTCTTCCTGTGAGTTAAAGTTATAATGTCTTAATACGTTAAATACATTCTGACCAGTACTTCTTACACCATTTCTATCATATTCTCTTGCATTTGATGTAGCACCAGCGTTAAAAGTCATAGACCAATCACTGTCAAGTTCGTAATCTCCGTTAACAGTTATTTGGTGGTTAAATATAGTAGCAGTGTTATTCCACTTTTCGTAGAATCCAGATTGTGTCTCAAGACTTCCGTCAACACCACCTTTGTTTTGATAACTTG
>Ga0208878_1000169_pt1 | contig 21862 bp, 16 predicted proteins | sample Knorr_S15_td_Sur_FD_185600 | JGI IMG/M metagenome (GOLD analysis project Ga0208878, IMG submission 185600) | Marine microbial communities from Southern Atlantic Ocean transect - Knorr_S15_td_SurfaceA_ad_5m_LV_A (SPAdes) (version 2) | ecosystem: Environmental > Aquatic > Marine > Oceanic | place...
AATGAAAGAATCTGGTGCTCATGCTGTAAAACTTGAGGGAGGTCATTTAGCAAAAGAATCAATTGAAAGAATAATTCAAGCAGGAATTCCTGTTATGGGGCATCTTGGACTTACACCTCAATCTATCTACAAGTTTGGAACATACACTGTTAGAGCTGAAAAAGAGGAAGAGGCTAAAACTCTGATCTCCGACTCAGAGATGCTCGAAAAAATTGGATGTTTTTCCATTGTACTTGAAAAAATTCCAAATGAATTAGCAAAAAAGGTGACTTCTAGTCTCAAGCTACCAATAATTGGAATTGGAGCAGGCTCACATGTTGATGGCCAAGTCCTAGTCTCTCACGATATGTTGGGAATGAATAAAGATTTTAGTCCAAGATTCCTTCGAAGATATCTTGATCTTGATTCATTAGTTGGTAATGCAGTAAAAAAATACTCAAAAGATATAAAAGAAGGAAACTTTCCAAACAAAGAAGAACAGTATTAATTTGAAATTTCAGAGTTCAGATATTCTCTTTGAAGATAATCACTTGATTATTGTAAATAAAAAATGTGGAGTTCTTGTACAAGGAGATAAAACAGGTGACACTCCACTTCTTGAACTTGTAAAAGTATATATTAAAAATAAATACAATAAAACAGGTAATGTATTTTTAGGACTTGTAAATAGAATTGATAGACCTGTATCTGGAATTGTAATATTTGCAAGGACAAGTAAGGCATTATCCAGGATGAACGATATATTAAAGAATAGACAAATTAGAAAGCTTTATTGGCTATTTATATCAAATAAGTTTAAAACAAATGAAGGTAAGATTGAAGGCTGGTTTAAAAAAAATAAAAAAATAAATAAATCTTTCTTTTCCAAAGAAGAGGTAAAAAATTCAAAGTATGGTTCATTGAAGTATAGAATAATTGAAAAACTTGAAAAATATTTAAAAATTGAGGTAGATCTTGTGACAGGAAGACATCATCAAATAAGATGTAGTTTCTCTGAAATTGGATTTCCAATATTGGGAGACTTGAAATATGGCTCGAAAAGATCTATTAAAGATGGTGGAATTTATCTTCATTCAAGAGAAGTTAATTTTATACATCCTGTAACAAAAAAAAAAATTATTATAACGGCTGAGCCACCTAGATCAGGACTGTGGTCTGCTTCTCCCTTCGATTAATATGTAATGCCTTTTCTTTAATTATGTCTGCTACAGGCTTATTATTTATTTTACTCTCAAGCCACGATATAATATCTAGATATAAAAAAGCTCTTTTTTCATAGGGATCATCTTCAAATTTTTTTAACTCTGAATGGAGGCTTCTTAAAAATCCTTTAATTTCTCCAGGATAAATGTTTTCTAATCCATTTAAATACTTAAGTATTGTTTTTTGTACCTCATGAAGGTCATTCATCTTGTCAAGATAATTATATGTATCCCTTATAATTTTATCTAAGTTATAATCACGACCTGCTTCCCAGTGAGCAATTAGATTTAAAATTCTTGTAAAACACTGAAGGTCCTCCCTCATCTTAATATTTTTATTAATCATAATCATGCTTACATATTTTATACAATTATCATAGTCATTAACTGTAAAATACATACATGCAATTTTAAAATATAAAAGCATTATGTGATGATGATCGATAAAATTTTTATTTATCTCAATTCCTACAAGAACTTCTGGAATAATTTTCAAGGATTCTTTGAAATCACCCTCTAAAACATGTAGATTAAATAGATTATTATACTTGTAAATGAATATTAAAGCATTTAAATTCTGATTTCTTGGAAATGATTTGTCTTCAACAACATTAATTAGATCATTTAATCTATATTTAAATTTAGAAGGATACTTTATTAGAGCAAGGGCTTCCAGAAGAAAGTTGTAACCTTTTAAATAAAAAACAGGGTGTATTCCAATCATTTCAGGTGACCTATTAAAAGTATCTATCCACTTTGAAGCATATTTATAGCTAGATAAAAAATCCTGAATTAAAAGACTGTACCAAACCCAAATTTGATAATATATCAGAGTTTCTCTGAATCCTAATTCACTAATTTTAAAACTTTTAATTTTCTGTTTGAAAAATTTTTTTATCTCTTTAGACTCATCGTCACTCTTTGCATAACCTGCCTTAATAAGTTTTTCATAAAGTTGTAATGAGATATTTGATAGATTACTATAAATTTCATTTTGTTCACGTAGATGATTAGTTTGAGAAACTAGTTCATTTGTTCTATTACTTAGACTTCTTGTTACATATAAAGACTCAATTAATTTTTCAAATTCGACTATTTCGTAAGCTGAGGCATTTTCGTCATATTTTAACGCAAATGATTTAGCCTTATCAAGAATTTTCAAACTTTGTTTATATAATCCTTTTTGGTATAAAATAGTTGCAAAATCAATTTGACCTCTAATATGAAGTTTAACGTTTTTGTGTTGAGGATTTAATCTTAAACTAATTAATATCTGTTTATATAAATGTGCCTTAAGATTTGAAAGTTGAAGCTTTGATACAATTTTTTTCTTTAAAATTAAATCTTCATTGTAAAAGTCCATTTTATCTAGAAGATTGAATAATTTTAAAAATTTAGAGTCTTCATTTGAATCCATTCTGCCTACGTATAGTTTAAATTGTCTCTTCTCAGACTTTGTTAAAGATTTAATAAGAACAAATAAATTATCTTTTAACTGATTAGTCATTGTATATAATTTTTTATTAAAATGTTAGTTTTCAATTGTTTAAGAATAAATTACGTATCTAGAACATTGTAAAATTAATATACTTTTTTTTAAGTATCACTATTATTAGTAATAATTTAGTGTATAATGAAAAACCAAGTCAAAATATTTGATACTACTTTAAGAGACGGTGAACAGGTACCAGGATGCAAGCTTGATACGAAAAGTAAATTAATTTTAGCTGAAAAAATTGATATGCTAGGCGTCGATATTATCGAAGCTGGTTTTCCTATTTCCAGTCCTGGAGATTTCAAATCGGTAGTTGAAATTTCAAAGATAATAGAGAATGCATCTGTTTGCGCTCTCAGTCGCGCTAATGAAAAAGATATAGATGTTGCTGCCGAATCACTTAAACATGCAAAAAAGCCAAGGATCCATACTGGAATTGGAACATCTGAAATTCATATCAAACATAAATTTAATTCAAATAAAGACTCTATTATTGATCTTGCAAAAAAAGCAGTTTCTCATGCAAAAAAATATGTAGAGGATATTGAATTTTACGCTGAAGATGCTGGCAGGACAGAAAATGATTTTCTTGCAAAAGTATGTGAGGAGGTCATAAAATCTGGTGCAACTGTCTTAAATATTCCTGACACAACTGGTTACTGCCTACCAACTGAATATGGTGAAAAAATAAAATATTTAGTTGAAAATGTTAAGGGTGTAGATAAAGTTACGATTTCATGTCACTGTCATAACGATTTAGGATTAGCAACAGCAAATTCAATTTATGGAGTTTTAAATGGTGCTAGACAAGTTGAATGTACAATAAACGGCATTGGGGAAAGAGCAGGGAATACATCTCTCGAAGAGGTTGTAATGATTCTGAGACAGCATTCAGACTTGAACTTAGATACAAATATAAATTCTAAACTCTTAAATGGAACAAGTCAAAAGGTTTCAGAGCTTATGGGAATGCCTGTGCAACCCAATAAAGCCATAGTAGGATCTAATGCTTTTGCACATAGCTCAGGAATACATCAAGATGGAGTCATTAAAAAAAGGGAAACTTATGAAATAATAGATCCAATTGATGTGGGTGTCAATAAATCATCAATAGTTTTAACTGCTAGAAGTGGTAGAGCTGCTCTTGCGTTTAGAATGAAAGAGTTTGGAGTTAATCTTACCAAAAAAGAGTTAGATGATGTTTACGGAGAATTTTTAGTTGTTGCAGATAAAAAGAAGGAGGTGACTGACTCAGATTTTCCATTAATACTTCAGAAAAAAAATATTAGCTATGGGTAAAACACTTTTTGATAAAGTTTGGGATTCTCATGTAATTGAAAGAATTGAAGATGGGCCTGATGTTCTTTTTATAGACAAACACTTTATACATGAAGTTACCAGTCCAGTTGCATTTGTTGGACTAAAAAATAGAAATCTAAAAGTTATGTATCCTCATAGAACTTTTGCTACAGCTGATCATAACACTCCAACAATTAATCAACATTTACCCATTAAAGATAGACTTTCAGCAATGCAAGTAAAGACACTGGAAAAAAATTGTAATGAGCATGGAATTGATTTCTGGGGACTTGGTCATAAAAAAAATGGAATTGTACATGTAATAGGACCAGAAAATGGGATTACACAACCTGGCTTAACAATTGTATGCGGAGACTCACACACATCAACTCATGGTGCTTTTGGTGCAATTGCTTTTGGTATTGGAACCTCAGAGGTTGAAATGGTCTTGGCTTGTCAAACAATAATGCAACAGAAACCAATGAAAATGAAAATTAACGTAGATGGTAAACTTTCTCCCAATGTTACTCCAAAGGATGTCGCAATTTATATTATTTCAAAGTTATCCTCTTCAGGTGCTACTGGATATTTTGTTGAATATGCTGGAAGTGTATTTAAGAATATGTCTATGGAAGGAAGAATGACAGTTTGCAATTTAAGCATAGAAATGGGGGCTCGCGGAGGAATGATTGCACCAGACGATAAGACATTTGATTATATAGAAGGAAGAGAATATGCTCCAAAAGGTGATGAATGGACTAAAGCAATTAATTATTGGAAGACATTAAAAACTGATAAAGATGCAATCTTTGATAAGGAATACAATTTTAAAGCTGAAGAAATTGAACCTATGATTACTTATGGAACTAATCCTGGAATGGCAATACCAATTTCAAAGTCAATTCCAAAGGCCAATAAATCTGAATCTAAATCATCTTATCAGAAGGCCCTAGATTATATGGAATTTAATGAGGGTGATAGAATGATTGGTAAAAAAATAGATTATGTTTTTTTGGGTAGTTGTACAAATGGCAGAATTGAAGATTTTAGAACTTTTGCTAGTATAATTAAGGGCAGAAAAAAATCAAGCAATGTTGACGCATGGCTTGTGCCAGGATCTCATAAAGTACTTAAAAGTATAAGAGATGAGGGAATACTTGATATTCTTACTGAGTCAGGATTTAAACTTAGAGAACCAGGTTGCTCTGCATGTTTAGCTATGAATGATGATAAAATCCCAAAAGGAAAATATGCAGTAAGTACAACTAATAGAAATTTTGAAGGAAGACAAGGGCCAGGCGCTAGGACACTTTTAGCAAGTCCTCTTGTAGCTGCAGCAACAGCTATAACTGGTGAGATAACTGATCCAAGAGATATTATATAACATGGCTTACGAAAAATTTAATATATTAAACAGTACTGCTATTCCTTTAAATATTGACAATGTTGATACAGATCAAATAATACCTGCTAGGTTTCTTAAAGCTACCGAAAGAAAAGGATTTGGTGATAATCTTTTTAGAGATTGGAGATATAATTCGGATAATACATTAGTAGATTCATTTCCCTTAAACAATAAAAAATATGAAGGAAAAATTTTAGTTGCTGGTAAAAATTTTGGTTGTGGCTCATCAAGAGAGCATGCTGTGTGGGCAATTTACGACTATGGGTTCAGAGCTGTTGTTTCTAGCTTCTTTGCTGATATATTTAAAAATAATTGTTTAAATATTGGAGTATTACCAGTTCAAGTTAGTGAATCATTTTTATCCGAAATTTTTTTAGAAATTGATAAAAATTACAAAAATGTATTTGAAATAAATCTAGACAATCAGGAATTTAAAATTAAAAGTTCCAGTAAAAAGGAGAAATTTAAAATTAGCAGCTATAAAAAAAGTAATATGTCAAATGGTTTTGATGATATTGATTATCTAATTAACAAAAAAGATCAAATTTCAGCTTTTGCAAATAAATTAAGATACTAATGAAACGTAGTCTAGAAATAATGGATACTACACTTCGTGATGGTGAACAAACCTCTGGAGTTTCATATTCTCCTAAAGAAAAATTAACAATTGCTAAACTTTTATTAGATGAGCTCAAAATTGATAGAATTGAGGTAGCATCAGCTAGAGTATCAGATGGTGAGTTAAATTCAGTAAAACAAATTACTAGTTGGGCAAAAAAGAATAAAAAAATTAAGAGTATAGAGGTACTAACCTTTTTGGATGATGGAAAATCTATCAAATGGCTTTTAGAATCTGGATGTTCTGTACAGAATCTATTAACAAAAGGTTCTATTAATCATCTTAAGCATCAGCTTAAAAAGACTCCCTCAAATCATTTTAAAGATATCTTGGAAACAATTAAAAGGGCTGAGGAAAACTCAATTCATACAAATGTTTATCTTGAAGATTGGAGTAACGGAATGAGAAGCAGTAAGGAGTATGTAATTGATTTTCTTGATTTCTTGTATGACAAAAAAATAAAAAGGTTATTATTACCAGATACATTAGGTATTCTTACACATCACGAAACTTACGAGTACATATCTGAGATAAAAATGAAATACCCAAATTTTCATATTGATTTTCATGGACATAATGATTATGATTTAAGTGTTGGAAATTCAATGGAGGCAATAAGAGGCGGTTGTGATGGATTGCACCTTACTATTAATGGAATGGGGGAAAGAGCTGGGAATACTCCATTGTCAAGTGCTGTTGCAGCAATAAAAGATTTTATGCCAAATATCGAAATTAACGTAGATGAGAAAAATTTGTTTAAAGCTAGTAAATTAATTTCAACATTTTCGGGTCAAACTGTCTCATCCAATAAACCAATTGTTGGTGAAAATGTATTTACTCAGACTGCAGGTGTACATGCAGATGGTGACAATAAGAAAAACTTGTACTATAATAATCTGAATCCTAATAGATTTGGTAGAAAACGAAGATATGCATTAGGCAAAACATCAGGAAAAGCAAACATTAAGAAAAACTTAGATGAATTGGGTATAAAGTTAAATGATAAGGAACTAGGAATTATCACCTCCAAAGTTATAGAATTAGGTGATAAAAAGGAGAAGGTCACAATTGAAGATCTCCCATATATAATAAATGATGTCCTAGACTATCCTACAAAAAAAAATAATATTAAAATTGAATCTTATGTTCTTACTCATGCAAAAACTTTAAGACCATCAGTATCAATTTCATTAATTATTGATAACAATCTCCACCAAGAGAGCTGCTCAGGAGATGGACAATTTGATGCTTTTATGAATGCATTGAAAAAAATATATGCAAAACTGAAAAGAAAGCTTCCAAAATTGATCGACTATGCAGTGAGAATTCCACCGGGAAGTGACTCAGATGCATTCTGTGAAACTACAATTACATGGGATAGTGGTTCAAAAAAATTTAAAACAAGAGGACTTGATACTGATCAAACTGTAGCTGCAATTAAAGCAACCGAGAAAATGTTAAATACTGAATAATTATGAAGTTAAAGATAGCTGTGCTTCCAGGAGATGGGATTGGACCAGAAGTAACAAATCAGTCAATAAAGGTCTTAAAATGTATTGCAAATAAGTATAATCACAATATTGAACTAAGTGAAGGACGTGTTGGTGCAATTGCTATTGATGAATATAATGATCCATATCCAGATATCACTCACAAGCTTTGTATGGATTCTGATGCAATTTTATTTGGTGCAATTGGTGATCCAAAATATGATAACGATCCAAAGGCTAAAGTAAGACCAGAACAGGGACTACTGAAAATGAGAAAAAAATTAGGGCTGTTTGCAAATCTTAGACCAACAATAATTTTTGAATCTCTTCTTGACATGTCACCAATAAAGGAAGAAAGGATAAAGGATACAAATATTCTTTTTGTTAGAGAACTTACTGGTGGAATATATTTTGGTGAAAGAGGAAGAAAAGACAATGATAATTATGCATATGATACTTGCCAGTATTCAAGAGAAGAAATTATTAGAATAGCCAAAATAGGGTTTGAATATGCAAAAAAAAGATCAAAAAAACTTTGTTGTGTAGATAAAGCAAATGTTCTTGAAACATCAAGACTTTGGAGGGAGACAGTACAAGGTATGGAAAAAGATTATCCTGAAATTAAAGTTTCATATGAATTCGTTGATGCTGTCGCTATGAGGCTAGTTCAATGGCCAAGTTCATACGATGTCCTGATAACATCTAATCTATTTGGTGATATACTAACGGATGAAGCTTCAGTAATATCAGGTTCAATGGGATTGATGCCCTCAGCATCAATTGGCTCGGAAAACGCATTATATGAGCCTATACATGGGTCTTACCCGGAGGCTACCGGAAAGAAAATTGCAAACCCAATAGCATCAATTTTATCTTTATCAATGATGCTTGATCATTCATTTAACTTAGAAGATGAATCTAAAATTATTAATAGAGCTGTCGAAGATTCTCTTATAAATAAATTTACAACTCCAGATTTAAATAAAGATAATAAAGCTTACACCACTGATGAGGTTGGAGATTATATAGTAAATTTTATAAAAAATAGTTAAAGTATATAATCAGTAGAAATGAAATTAGAATCATTTGAATCTAATAACTTCTTTAAAATTCTGTTATTATGAAGATTATCTTTTGAAGCTACAAAAGTTCTTATTGAGAATGCCCTTAAAGCATCATGAACACTCAAAGTGCTTACTGCTGAATTTTTTCTACCGGTAAAAGGGTAAATATCAGGACCTCTTTGACACGAACTATTTAAATTCACTCTACAAACTAGATTTGCAAGAGTATCAATTAAAGGACCTAATTTCTTAGTATCACTTCCAAAGAGACTTACTTGCTGACCGTACTCAGACATTGCCATATCATCAAGGGGTTCATCTATTTTTTTGAAAGGAATAATTGGTACCACAGGGCCAAACTGTTCCTCTTCAAAAACCTTCATTGAGCTATTTACAGGATATAATACTGCGGGGTAGCAATAATTATCAGTAACCTCACCACCTTTATCGTTAATAACATTTGCACCTTTAGAAATAGCATCATCGATTAAGTCCTTAATGTAGTTAGGTTTTGAAGGTTCTGGCAATGGGGTAAGAAAAGCATCTTTATCCCATGGCATTCCAAATTTTAGATTATCAACAGCCTTTGCAAACTTAGCATTAAATTCATCTGCAATAGATTCATGCACATACAAAACTTTTAGAGCAGTACATCTTTGACCATTATAGGACAAAGAACCTGAAATACATTCTTGAATTGTTAGATCTAAATCAGCATCTGGAAGAATAATTGCAGGGTTTTTAGCTTCTAAGCCTAGAACTAATCTGAGTCTGTTTTTATTTGGGTGTTGATCTTGCAAAGCAACAGCTGATGAACTATGACCTATTAAAGCCAACACATCAACAAACCCTGTCTTCATTATTGGTGGACATATTTTTCTACCTCTACCGAATAAAATGTTTACAACTCCTGGAGGGAAACACTCCTTAAAAGCTTTAAGTAATGGTGAAATAAGTAAAACTCCATGTTTGGCAGGTTTAAATATCGTAGTATTACCCATAAGAATAGCAGGTATGAGAAGACAAAAAGTTTCATTCAAGGGATAATTGTATGGTCCAAGACAAAGAACTACTCCAAGAGGACCTCTTCTAATATGAGCATGAATTCCAGAGTCTTTTTCAAATCGAGAAGAAGACCTATCAATATTTTTATACTCATCAATAGTATCATAAATATATTTTACTGTTCTATCAAATTCCTTTTCAGAATCAGTTTGATTCTTTCCTATTTCCCACATTAATAGCTTAACCACTATATCCCTATGATCTTGCATTTTGTCTGCAAATCTCTTCATGCACTTTAACCTATCTCTAACTTTCATTGTTGGCCATTTACCTTGTCCTCTATTGAATGCTTTCTTTGCTGACTCAAGCGCCTCTATTGCAGAATCAGAATCCATGTCAGGTATAGAACCTAAAAGAGTTGGAGTGTATTCACCCTCTTCTTTGATATCAATAGTAGAAAATACTTCTGAAGTATCCCCCTCCCATTTTTTTAGTTCTCCATTAACTAGATATTCTCTACAATGAATTTCATCAATTTTATATTTTTCCATGGATACAGTTTTTATATTAAAAGACGAAGCGTGTCTGGTTTTTCATTTAAATATTCTCCAAAGAAACCATTTTCTTTCATTTTTTTCATCAAGTCTGATAAATCTTTAGAAAATTTTAACTCTATTCCAACAATCGCTGTTGTATACTCTCTATTATTCTTTTTTACATACTCAAAAAAAGTAATATCATCATTTTGACCTAATACGTTGTTGACAAATTCTCTAAGCGCCCCTTTTCTTTGAGGAAATTTTACAATAAAATAATGTTTTAAATTGGAGTAAAGCAAAGCTCGCTCTTTTATTTCAGCCATTCTAGTAATATCATTGTTACCTCCACATATGAGTACACCAATATTCTTATCTGAGATATCTTTATCATAAATTTCGAGAGCAGAAATACCAATTGCTCCAGCTGGCTCAACAACTATTCCATCCTTATTGTATAACTCAAGTATGGTTTGGCATATTTTACCTTCAGGGACAATTATTAAGTCATCTAAATGCTCTTTGCAAATCTCAAAAGGGATTCCACCAATCTTTTTTATTGATACACCATCTACAAAATTGTCAATTTTTTTTAATTCAATAATCTTGTTTTGTTTTAAAGAATCAGACATAGCTGGAGCTCCTTGAGCTTCAACTCCAATAATTTTTGTTTTAGGAGATAACTCTTTAAATACAGATATAATACCCGCAATTAGACCTCCCCCACCAATTGGGATAACCAAATAATCAAAATGTTTATCAATTTGATCTAAAATTTCGAGTGCAACAGTACCCTGTCCCTCTATTACCTCCTTATCATCAAAAGGATGAATAAATACAGTATCATTATCCAATTGCTTTTTCGCTTCTTTTTGAGCATCATCAAAAGTATCTCCAACTAAAATAATTTCAATAAAATCACCCCCAAACATTTTTACTCTTTCCACTTTTTGTTTTGGCGTTGTTTCAGGCATATATATCGTACCAAATATTTTTAATTTGTTACATGAATAGGCAACACCTTGAGCGTGATTACCCGCACTTGCACATATAATTTTTTTTCCATCTTGGGTATCTTCCAGATTTAATGATTTAATTTTGTTAAAAGCTCCCCTAATCTTAAAAGAACGAACTTTTTGAAGATCTTCTCTTTTAAAAAAAATTCTACAATTTAATTTTTCTGATAATCTCTCGTTAAGATTAAGCGGAGTAACAATAGAAACATCTCTAAGATTTTCAGATGCTTTTCTAACTCCTTTTAAATCAGGTATATGCATTTTATAATGCTTTTTTCATTGAAGTCATATGTTGTCTTAATTCATCACCAATGATTTCAATAGAGTGGAATCTAATAGATTCATTGATTTCAATTAATTTTTCATTATCAATTGAATTCGAAGCATTAGACATTTGATCTGAACCAATTACATCACTATTAAGTTTTTTGAAGAAACTGGATAATAATGGAATTGCGTCATTATTAAAAAGATAGCAACCATATTCTGCTGTATCTGAAATTATATGATTCATTTCGTACAGTTTTTTTCTGGATACTAAATTTGCAATTAAAGGAAGTTCGTGTAGGGATTCATAATAAGCAGATTCTTCCTTGATACCAGCCTCTACCATGGTTTCATAGGCAAGTTCAACCCCAGCTTTTACAAATGCAACCATCAATATTCCGTTATCAAAATACTCCTGTTCAGATATTTCATCTTTAGTTGGATTGGTTTTCTCAAAGGATGTTTGATTTGTCTCTTCTCTCCAATTTAAAAGCTCTTTATCATCATTTTCCCAATCTTTCATCATTGTTTCAGAAAAATTTCCTGATAATATATTATCCATATGTTTGATAAATAATGGTGATAATATATTTTTCAGTTCTTCTGATAATTCATATGCCCTGACTTTTGCTGGATTTGAAAGCCTATCCATCATGTTTGTTATTCCACCGTGTTTTAAGGCTTCCGTAATTGTTTCCCATCCATGTTGAATCAACTTTGCAGCATATTGTGGATTAGTTCCAAGTTCCACCATTCTGTCAAATGACAAAATAGAACCTGTCTGAAGCATTCCACATAAAATTGTCTGTTCACCCATTAAGTCTGATTTTACCTCCGCAACAAATGAAGAATCAAGTACTCCAGCTTTATGAGATCCAAGTGAAACTGCATAAGCTTTTGCTGCATCGAAACCAATATTATTTTTATCATTTTCTGGATGCACAGCTATTAATGTGGGAACTCCAAAGCCTCTGAGATATTCCTCTCTTACCTCTGAGCCAGGTGATTTTGGTGCAACCATTATTACAGTTATATCTTCTCGAACTTTAATTCCTTCTTCTACAATATTGAATCCATGAGAGTACGATAATATTGAATTTTTTTTCATTATTGGCATAAGTTGTTCAACCACAGGAGTATGATTTTTATCTGGAGTTAGGTTTATAACTAAATCAGAATTTGGTATTATTTCATCAAAATTTCCAACATTGAAATCATTTGAAGATGCATTTATAAAAGACTGTCTTTTAGAGTCTATTGATGATTGTCTTAAAGCATAGGATATGTCTAAACCAGAATCTCTCATATTCAATCCTTGATGTAACCCCTGAGCACCGCATCCTACTATAGCAATTTTTTTATCTTTTAGAAAATCAACACCATTTTGAAACTCAGACGAGTCCATAAACCTACATTTACCTAATTGCATAAGTTTTTCTCTAAATGATAGACTATTAAAGTAATTCTTCATTGTATTTATTTTTGGTTTTTAAAAGTATTTAAAATTTCTGATATTCCCATCTTTTCTTTTGAAACAGCAATTCTACCTGATCTTGTAAATTGTAAAAGACCATATGATTTTAAATCCTTGTATAGTTTCTCAGTATCATCCCTAAATCCTGTTTTTTCTATAACAAAAAATTCTGGATTTACAGTAACTATTCTTGCATTCGAATCCTTAATGATGTTTTGGATATGTCTTTCCTCAAATAAGGAAGAGGATTTCATTTTGTAGAGAGCTGACTCTTGAAATATTGTTTCTGAATCAGTATGATAAAATGCTTTTATAACTTCTACTTGTTTCTCAATTTGTTTTACAACTTTTTCAACGCCAGACTTGGTCATTTTTACAACTATAATAAATCTAAAAACATCCTTAATTTCTGACTCAGAAGTACTAAAACTCTCGATATTTATATGTCTTTTGAGAAAAATAGCAGATAATCTGTGAAGCAGACCAACATTATTCTCAGTGTAAACAGATATTGTAAAATTCTTTTTCTTCTCCATGTTAACTTAGTCTTACGTCTGAAACAGATGCTCCTGATGGTATCATTGGAAATACATTATCTTCTTTCTCTACACATATTTCAAGAACATATGGTTTTTTTGATTTGATCATTCTTTCTACAGCAGGCCTTAGATCCTTTCTATCATTGACTCTCTCTGAATCTAAATAATATCCTTTTGCAATTGTTACAAAGTCTGGATTAATCATTTCTGTAGAGGCATATCTTTTATCAAAAAAAAGTTGTTGCCATTGACGAACCATACCTAGAAAGTCATTATTTAAAATAACTATCTTAACTGGGATTTGAAGCTGAAATATAGTACCTAATTCCTGAATTGTCATTTGATAACCTCCATCACCTATAACTGCAACAACCTCCCTATTCATTGCGCCCATCTTTGCACCCATTGCAGCAGGGAGAGCAAAACCCATGGTTCCTAGTCCACCTGAAGTAATATTACTTTTTGAGTGAATGAAGTTCGCATATCTGCAAGCAACCATTTGGTGTTGTCCTACATCAGTTACGATTATAGCCTCACCATTTGTTTGCTCGTTAATTGCAATAATAGATTCTCCCATAGTCAATCCTTTTTTTGAGGGATTTAAATCAGAGTTAATAACTTTATCAAATTCTATTTTCATTAAGTCATCAAATTTTGAAATCCACTTTTCATGAGATCTTTTTTCAATTTTCTCGGTAATTAACTTTAAAGACTCTTTACAATCTCCTATTATTGGAACTTCAACCTTAATATTTTTATTTATCTCCGCTGGGTCAATATCCAAATGAATAATTTTCGCCTGATTAGCGTAAGTTTTTGGATCTCCAGTAACTCGATCATCAAAACGCATACCAATAGCAACAAGCAAATCACACTCATTAGTCAAAAGATTTGGACCGTAGTTACCATGCATTCCAACCATTCCTACATTAAGTTCATGAGATGTTGGGAGGGCTGACACTCCAAGAATAGTCCATGCAGCAGGTATACCAGACTTTTCAACGAAACTTTTGAACTCGACCTCTGCATTTCCAAGTATTACTCCCTGACCCCAAACTATAAATGGTTTTTTTGCCTTATTTATTAATTTAACCGCATCATCAATAGAAGAGTTATTTATTTTAGGAAGTGGATTATAGCTTCTTATACCTTTACATTTAGAATATTCATAATTAAATAATTCAAATTGAGCATCCTTTGTAATATCAATTAAAACAGGGCCAGGTCTACCTGATTTTGCTATGTAAAAAGCTTTTGCAAAAATCTCAGGAATTTCAGAGGCTTTTGTGATTTGATAATTCCATTTTGTTACTGGCATTGATATACCAATAATATCAGTTTCTTGAAATGCATCGGAACCTAAAAGGTGAGATGGTACTTGACCAGTAATACAGACAACAGGTGTAGAATCAATTTGAGCATCAGCAATTCCAGTTACAAGATTTGTAGCACCAGGGCCTGACGTGGCAATAGCTACTCCAACTTTACCAGATGATCTTGCATAACCTTGTGCAGCATGAATAGCACCTTGTTCGTGTCTTGCAAGTATATGTTTTAGTTTATCTTGGAATTTATAAAACTCATCATAAACTGGCATTATAGCTCCACCTGGATATCCCCATACTAAATCAACACCTTCATTTAACAATGAATGTATTACAGCTTCAGCTCCACTTATCTTTTTTTTCTTCATAATTTTATTCGTCAGTTACACACCCATTTGATGCATTTGAGACTGATTTAACATATTTATACAAAATTCCTTTTTTGATTTTAAGGTCAGGTTTAGACCAATTTTTAATTCTATTTTTTATTTCATCATCTGAGAGATCTACAAAAATTTGATTATTTTCAGAATCAATGGTAATCATATCACCATTTTCTACAATTGCAATTACTCCACCATCAAAAGCTTCAGGAACAATATGACCTACAACAAAACCATGAGTACCTCCCGAAAATCTTCCATCAGTAATTAATGCAACATCTTTACCAAGACCAGCTCCCATTATAGCAGAGGTAGGCTTTAACATTTCTGGCATGCCAGGACCTCCTTTTGGTCCTTCATATCTAATTACAACAACATCTCCTTTGTTAACCCTCGATTCTGCAATTGCAGTCAAACATTCAAACTCACTGTCAAAAACTTTAGCTGGACCTGAAAATTTCAATCCCTCCTTACCTGTAATCTTTGCAACACATCCCTGTTCAGCTAGATTTCCTTTTAGAATTTGTATATGGCCAGATTCTTTGATCGGATTACTAAGGGGAAAAATTATATCACTAGAATTTAGATCAGGTGATTTAATTTTTGAGAGGTTCTCTTCTAGAGTTTTACCAGTTACTGTCATACAATCTCCATTAAGCATGTTATTCTCTAGCATGTATTTAAGAACGGATGGAACTCCTCCAATTTTATGAAGATCCTTCATTAAATACTTTCCACTAGGTTTAAGATTAGCAATATAAGGGGTTGAGTCGCTGATTTCTTGAAAATAGTCAATCGATAAATCTAAATTTGCAGCTCTCGAAATTGCAAGAAAGTGTAAAACTGCATTAGTAGAGCCACCTAGAACAGTTATAAGTCTTAATGCGTTCTCTAAAGATTTTTTTGTTACAATATCAGAGGGTTTAATATCTTTTTCTATTAGTAACTTAATTGAAGATCCTAATTGAGCACATTCACTGACTTTTTCATTACTTATTGCAGGATTAGATGAATTATAAGGAAGAGACATACCCAGGGCTTCAATTGCTGATGCCATAGTATTGGCAGTATACATTCCACCACATGCTCCTGCACCAGGACATGCATTTTTAATAACATTCTTATATTCTTTATCATCTATCTTACCTGATACCTTCTCACCCCATGCTTCAAATGCTGAAACAACGTCTAATTCTTTGTTGTTATAACAGCCTGAGTCAATTGTTCCTCCGTAGACAAGTATACTTGGCCTATCAAGCCTTAACATAGCCATCAATGCACCGGGCATGTTTTTATCACAACCAACGACAGTTACTAGACCGTCATAAGACATAGCTTGAACAACAGTTTCCATGGAATCAGCAATAATATCTCTAGATGGAAGAGAATATCTCATGCCAAAAGTTCCCATAGAGATACCATCACTTACCCCTATTGTATTGAATATTAATCCAACATATTCAGAGGCAGAAATACTATTTTTAATCTTAACTGATAGATCATTTAAATGCATGTTACAAGGGTTACCTTCATAGCCAGTGCTTGCGATGCCAATAAATGGTTTATCAAAGTCTTCTTCAGATAAACCAATGGCATGTAGCATAGCTTGAGCAGCTGGCTGAGAGTCATCTTTTGTTACTACTCGACTGAATTTGTTATACATAATATTTAATTATATGATAAAATTATTACCATGATACCATCTTTCCGTATCTTTTTACATAATTTAACTATGTTCAAAGAAATATTTTATGTCATAAAATAATGATATTCAATATTTTAATAAAATTAATATATCATATCCAAATCAAAAAATATCATTTTCGAATTTAAATAATTAGATTTGAAATCAATTATGGAATATAAAGAGATTGATAACATAATTAATTCACAAGTAAAATTTAATAAATCTAATTCTAATTCTGTGAATTATAGAATTCAAATTTTGAATTCATTATTAAAATCTATTGATAGAAATGAGGAAAAGATTTATGATGCCTTAAAAAAAGATCTAAATAAACATGAATTTGAATCTTTTTTATCCGAGATACTTTTAGTTAAAAGAGAGATTAAATTATTCACAAATAAACTTAATAGATGGTCTAAAAAAAAGAAAGTAAGAGGCTCAATATTTAATTTTCCATCTAAAAATTATTTAGTTCCAGAACCATATGGCAATGTACTAATAATAACACCTTGGAATTATCCTTTCCAATTATCTTTAACACCACTTATTGGTGCTATAGCAGCCGGAAATTCAGTAATAATTAAACCATCCGAGTTAGCTCCTAATACGTCTACTGTTTTAAGAGATTTAATAGAATCTGTTTTTCCAAGAAACTTGGCATGTGTAGTTGAGGGTGATGCCGAAATTGCAAAGTATTTATTAGAAAAAAAATGGGATTATATTTTTTTTACAGGAAGTACAAGAATTGGAAAAATTATCGCTGAAAAAGCTGCAAAAAACTTAACACCAATTACACTTGAACTTGGAGGAAAGAGCCCATGTATTGTTGATACTGGAGTGGATTTAGATAAAGTAGCTAAAAGAATTGTTTCAGGAAAATTTGTGAATTGTGGCCAAACATGTATAGCACCTGATTATATAGTAGTTAATAATCATGTAAAAGATGAGCTAATCTCAATGATCAAAAAAAATATAATATTAACTTATGGAAATTCATCGATTAAATCTGACAGCTATGGAAGAATTATTAATAAAAATAATTTAGCTAGACTCAAAGAAATTCTAAAAAAGAGTAATGTTGAATTTGGGGGTAAAATTGAAGAAGAAAAACTTTTTATTGAACCTACTTTAATAATTGAACCAGATTTAAACTCTGAAATTATGAATGATGAAATATTTGGGCCTATTCTGCCTATTTTATCATATGAGAATGAGAATGAAATTCAAACAATCATTGAAAAAAATCCATCCCCACTTGCATTCTATATATTCTCAAAAAATCAGAAGTTCATTGATAAACTTGTTCAAAATAATAAGTTTGGAGGGTGTGTTGTAAATGATACTTTAATTCATTATGTAAATCCAAATTTACCTTTTGGAGGTATTGGTACAAGTGGAATGGGAGCATATAGAGGTAAGTTTTCATTTGACACATTTACACATTACAAACCTATTTTGGAAAAAAAATCAATGATCGATTTACCATTTAGGTACGGCCCCTATCCTGAATCGTTTAGTCTAATAAAAAAAATACTGGATAAACTTTAATATGGAAAAAAGTGTGACTGATGCAATTAATTTTAGAAGATCAGTTAGGAAATTTGACCCAAACAAAGAGATTGATACTGAGATTGTAAAAAAGTGTATTGAAAATGGTGTATTAGCTCCTACAAGTAGTAATCTACAGTTATGGGAATTCTACCATATTACAAATAAAGATTTATTAAGAAAAGTATCTAAAATTTGTTTTGATCAACCTGCTGCAACAACAGCAAAACAGATAGTAATAACATTAGTCAGAAGAGATCTCTGGAAAAAAAGAGCTAATCAGAATATTGATTTTTTTGATTCTAAAAAGCAAAAGCTAAACCAAAAACAATATGATTTGACCAAGAAATATTATACTAAAGCAGTTCCATTAGTTTATAATGACTTTCTTGGTATCTACAGCTATTGTAAATATTTATTAGCAAATTTTCTAGGATTTTTTAGAGTAATGTATAGACAACTTAGAAATTCTGATACCAGAGTTGTTGCTCACAAAAGTGCAGCTTTAGCATCTCAAAATTTTATGATAAGTATGGCAGGATTTGGATATGATACATGTCCGATGGAAGGCTTCGATTCATTAAAATTAAAAAAGCTACTAAAACTAAATTCAAAGTCAGAGATAAACATGGTAATTGGGTGTGGAATTAGATTAAAAGAAGGGGTTTATGGAGAAAGATTTAGGATTCCATTTGATGATGTATATTTTAGAAAATAACTTAGTTAATTGATTCTTCTATTGATGTCTCAAGCCAATTTTGAAACTTTTTATCTGAAGTGAACTGAATTGGTTCAGATAAAATTTTACCAGAAGGAAGCATCGCAACATAGTAAGGTTGAGAAGCATTATTAAAATTTATTTGCTGAAAAAGAGACCATCTCCTTCCAATATTATTTATATACTGAATTCTTCCTGATTTATTAATGTATTTAAATTTCTCATTATCTGATAGTTCAGTTCTATCATCTACGTAAAGGGAAATTATAACATAATTATTATCTAACAACTCAAATATTTTTGGTTTTGACCATACATTTTCTTCCATTCTTCTGCAATTAGCACAGGCCCAACCTGTAAAGTCTAATAATATAATTTTATTATTCTCTATAGCATATTCTTTTCCTTCATCATAATTTTTAAAACAATTTAGACCCAGAGGACATTCATTTTGTTTTTCTTCAACAGAATAGAACTCAGGAGGAAGAATACCACTTAAGAGTCTCACATTTTTGCTATCATATATACCACTTAGTAAAAAAAATGAAAATAATAAAAACACCCATCCTGATATGCTTTTATAATTGAACTTTAGCCTACCAAAATAAGAGCCAAATAAATAGAGTGACATGGATAGAAAAATAATAACCCAGATAAGAATGAAAATTTCACGCTTTAAAATACCCCATCCCTCAACTAAGTCTGCATTGGAAAGAAATTTAAAAGCAAGAGCAAGCTCAATAAAACCAAGAGAAACTTTAAGTTTCTTTAGCCAAATTCCTGATTTTGGGATCAGAGATAGATATTTAGGATAAAAAGCCAATAAAGTAAAAGGAAAGGCAAGTGCAACTCCAAATCCAAACATACCATATGTAAGCTGTGTTGCCCCAGATTGAGCAGATGACAGTGAACCAGCTAGTAAAGATCCTAAAATTGGACCTGTACATGAGAATGAAACAAGAGCAAGTGTAAGTGACATGAAAAAAATTCCAATAATTCCTCCCTTATCTGATTTCTTCTCAGAACCAGATATAATATTACTTGGAATAACTATATCAAAATATCCAAAAAATGAAATTGCAAACAAAATGAATACAACAAAGAATGTAATGTTTACATAAACATTGGTAGAAATAGTATTAAGTATATTAGGGTTTAGGCTATCAAAAACATGAAATGGGATACTTAATAAAATATATATTAAAACTATAAATCCACCGTAAAGTGATGCTGAAACAGCACCACTATAACTGAGTTTAGATTCATCTATAAAATAAGATACAGTCAGAGGTATCATAGGGAATACACAAGGAGTTAACAATGCTAAAAATCCTGCAATTAAACCAAATATGAATATTTCAAAATAATTAGACTTTTCAATAAAGTTATTGGAATCATAATTTGATTTATCTAAATCAAGTTCAAGTGCACTATACCTTCTTACATCTTCTAAAGTTACATTATCAGACTCAGTTGTAATGATACTATTATCAAAAACTACATTAAAAGTCTCATTTCTAAAAATACATAACTCATCATCACATGATGAATAGTCAATTTCAACTTTAATTTGATTTAAATCTTTATCTAATAACTTTATATTTTGATTAAAATTGGCATCATTTTCATAATAGAACAGGTCCATTTTAAAAACATTATCAAAGCCTACTATATAATCATCCTCGTTAAATAATTCGTCTGCTTCAAAATCTGAGATATTATTAATGAATCTAAATGAGGTAGGCAGAGCACCTTCATCAGGAGAAAATTGAGAATACAATTTCCAGCCATCTAATATTGATGCACTAAAAGAAATATTGTATTCTGTATCATTGATTTTATTCACATCATATTCCCACTCAACCGGTTCAATATCCTGAGCATTTAAAGTGAAGATTGATATAAAGGTGAAAAATATTTTTCTAGTCATTTTTCTTAATTATTAAATCACCTTTTAATTTTGTCATATTATGGGTATTAGACAAAATATGTTTTCCAGAATCTGAATTAAATATTTTTATAACTTCCTTATAATTGAAACCAAATTCATGGAATAGGTTATGAACATAAAACTCTAAAGGTTTCTTTTCCATCAGCATTTCAATATTAACTTTAATTGAATCTGTATTGTTTACAAAAAGTTGATTTTTTGTTTCTTTCATTATTTCATCTACAAATATCTTAGTTGATTGTAGGTTATTAATTGTTGTTTTGAACTTTAACATAACATTATCATCAAATTCATTAAATGTTGGAAGCACAGAATTTCTAATCATATTCCTTTGATAATCTTCACTGGAATTTGATGAATCCTCTCTATAATCTACAGAATTTTGTTGTGCATAATCTAAAATATCAATTTTTAAAATATTTAGGAGTGGTCTAAATATTTTTTGAGAATTTGATGTAATGCCTAATAATCCATTAATTCCTGATCCTCTAGAAGAATTTATAAGATATGTCTCGATTTGATCATCTAAATGGTGAGCTGTAACTAAATAATCAAAATTGAACTTTGATAAAAGACCGTCAAACCAATCATATCTTAATTTTCTTGCCCCCTCCTGAATACCCATTTTATTCTTTTTACAAAATTCAATGGTGTTAAATTCATTAGTATAACAATGAATTTTATGCTTTAAGCTCCATTTTTTTACAAAATCATGGTCTATATCACTTTCTTTTGATCTTAATTTGAAGTTGCAGTGAGCAATAGAAAAGCTTAAATTATTTTTAAAGAAAAGATTTGCTAGAACCATACTGTCAACTCCACCGCTCACAGCTAATAAA
>Ga0208878_1000180_pt1 | contig 21323 bp, 17 predicted proteins | sample Knorr_S15_td_Sur_FD_185600 | JGI IMG/M metagenome (GOLD analysis project Ga0208878, IMG submission 185600) | Marine microbial communities from Southern Atlantic Ocean transect - Knorr_S15_td_SurfaceA_ad_5m_LV_A (SPAdes) (version 2) | ecosystem: Environmental > Aquatic > Marine > Oceanic | place...
TGAGATTTGTGATGATGTAACCATTGGCGCACACACTCTAATCACAAAGAGCATAAAGTCATCTGGAAATTATATTGGCATTATGCCTGCTCAAAATCATATGAATTGGTCAAAGTCAGCTGTTTTTATTAAAAAAAGAGGTAAATAGATGATTCTATCTGGTGAAGAGATATTAAAGTATCTTCCGCATAGAGATCCATTTCTTTTTATAGACGAAGTAATTTCTCTTGAAGAAGGCGATAATATTCATGCTGTACTGCACGTAAAAGATGAAAATGTATTTTTAGAAGGCCACTTCCCAGGGAATCCCATTGTGCCTGGAGTAATTCTAATAGAAGCTATGGGTCAAGCATCAGGAATTCTTGGCTTTAAGACCATGGGTAAGACTCCTGAAGAAGGTTCAATTTATGTCATTGCTGGAGTAGATAAAGCAAGATTCAGGCAAAGAGTATTTCCTGGAGACAAAGTAGATATTTTCAGTAAAGTTCTTGGAAGCACAAGAGGAATTTGGAAATTTGAGTGTTTTGCTGAAGTTGATGGTAAATTAGTTTGTTCTGCTAATATATTATGTGCAGAGAGAAAAAAATAAATGTCTATTCATGAATCCTCAATAATACATCCTTCTTCTGAAATCGATGATGATGTCGAAATCGGACCTTTTTGTATTATAGGAGAAAAAGTAAAAATAAAATCTGGTTCAAAATTGCTGTCTCATGTAGTTTTGAAAGGCCCAACAACTGTTGGAAAAAATAATATCTTTTATCAGTTCAGCACCATAGGCGAGGATACTCCAGATAAGAAATTTAAAGGTGAGGAAACAACTCTAGAAATCGGAGATGAAAATATCTTCAGAGAGGGTGTGACTGTCCACAGAGGAACTGTCCAAGATAAAAGCACAACAATAATTGGTAACAAGAACTTATTTATGGCTTATGCTCATGTTGCTCATGATTGCGTCGTTGGTAATGATAATGTTTTTGCTAATAATGCAGGTATAGCTGGTCATGTAACTGTAGGTAATAATGTGACTATAGGAGCTTTAACCACCATTCATCAGTTTTGTCAGATGGGAGACTATTCTTTTGCAGGCATGAATGCTTCGATAACAATGGATGTACCTTCATACATAAAAGTGGCTTCAAATCCTGCAAGAGTTGTTGGGCTAAATTCAGTAGGTATGGAAAGAGGAGGTATTGATCAGGAAACAATAACCATTCTTAAAAAAGCATACAAAATTATTTATAGAAAAGGATTTAATTTAAAGGATGCAATAGAGAAAGTTGAATCTATCGAATCAAGTAATGTCCAAGAAGTACGAAACTTTATCGACTCTATTAAATCTTCAGAAAGAGGCATTCTCAGGTAGGTGAAAGATTCTATCAAGATAGGAATTGTTGCTGGAGAGCATTCCGGTGACATTTTAGGAGAAAATCTTCTAAAAGCCTTAAAAAAAATAAAAAATGTAAAGATCTTTGGTGTTGGCGGTCCAAAAATGCAGGGTCAGGGGCTCAAATCAGTATTTGACTTTAATAATTTAAATATAATGGGCCTTGTAGATCCTATTGTTAATTATTCCAAGATCATGTCTTATAAGAATGATCTTTGTAATTTGTTTATAAATGAAAAGATTGATGTTTTTATAGGTATAGATTCGCCCGATTTTAATATGCAAATTCAAAAGCAATTAAAGAAAATCTCAAAAATAAAAACAGTTCAACTAGTTACACCTTCTATTTGGGCTTGGAGAAAGGGAAGGTTAAAGAATATAAAAAAATATACTGACCTCAGTGCATCACTATTTAAATTTGAACATGATTTTTATAAAAAACATGGCTTAAATAATATTCTTCTAGGGCATCATTTTTCAGAACTTGAGCCAAGCATAACATCGGATGTTCTGAATAAATTTAACCTTGATAAGGATAAAAAATACATTAGCATCATGCCTGGAAGCAGAAATTCAGAAATAAAGAATATGATGCCAACTTATTTAGAATTTATGAAACTTTATAATGATTTAAATGAAAATGCTCATTTTCTCATACCAGTTGTAAACCATGATGATCTTGAGCATATTGATTCATATTTAAATGACTCGAATGTTCATTACTCTATTGAGGTTAATGCCGCAAATGATTTTTTATCTATATCAGATTTTTCTATCGTTACTTCTGGAACAGCTTCACTGCAATCTTGTGTTTTAGGAGCTCACCCAATAATTTGTTATAAAACATCATTTTTTAACCATTTCATTATTTCAAGAATGATCCAAACAGAAATAATTGGCCTTCCAAACCTTCTTCTTTCACAAAAATTCTTTCCTGAGTTGGTTCAAACAGCATGTACGCCGCAAAATATACTCTTAGAAACACAAAAACTAAAAATAAATAAACTTTTACTTGATCAAAAAACCAGCCTTATAATAAAAAATCTTAAAGGCATTGGTTTTGATTCTTTGGCCAAAGAAGTATCTATCTTATAAATCAATGATTGCTGGTGTTGATGAAGTTGGAAGAGGCTGTCTTGCCGGGCCTGTAATAGCTGCATCTGTAATTCTAAAGAGGCCAATAAAAGGTCTCATGGACTCAAAAAAACTTTCCTCAAAAAAAAGGGAGAATTTGAGTCAGGAAATAATAGAAAATTCCATATTTGCAATAGGAGCTGCAGATAACCATGAGATTGATAAAATTAATATCTTACAAGCTTCCTTGTTAGCGATGCGAAGGTCATTAGAAAAGCTTGATGTGAAACCAAAAAAAATTTTAGTTGATGGCGCTCATATTTTTGAAACTTCAATTGAAATAGAGTCTATTGTGGGAGGAGATAATTTGATACCATCAATTAGTGCAGCTTCCATAGTAGCAAAGGTATATAGAGATAAGTTAATGATGGCATATAGTGAAGAATTTCCTGATTACGGATTCCATAAACACAAAGGATATCCAACAAAATTTCACAAAGAAATGCTTAAAAGATATGGTTTGACAAGAATCCATAGAAAAACTTTTAAAGGTGTGAATTGATGAAATCATCATTTGCTCATTTAAGAGTTTCATCAGAGTACAGCATATTTAAAGGACTCTTATCTGTAGAGAAACTTGTTGAAAAGGCAAAATCTTTTGGTATGCCAGCAATTGCATTAACAGATCATTCCAATATGTTTGGTCTCGTCAAATTTTTTAAGAAATGTGAAAAAGAAGGCATTAAACCTATAAGTGGATCAACACTTAATATTGCCAGATCTTCAGAGGATAGACCTTATGAGTTTCTCTGCCTAGCTAAAAATATTGATGGACATAAGAACCTCATGCATGGACTTTCAAAAGCGAGCAGAAACCAATCAAAAGGTATCTTATATGATGATTTTTTAAATATTTGCAATGATATTTTTGTAATAACTGGGTCTGAAAATTCTGAAATCTTTTCACTCATTCTTAATGATAAGGAGAATGAAGCAGTTGAGCTTATCAAGAAATATAAAGCAGATTTTAAAAATAATTTTGTAATTGAGATTCAAAATACTGGTAAAGAAAGTCACAAAATTTTTATGGCTTCTATTCTGCCAATTGCCTCAAGACTTAGTATTCCTGTAATAGCAACAAATGATGTTCTATTTGGAGAAAGAGAAGACTTTGAAATTCATGAAACCAAGGTATGTATTAATAGTGGCAAAACACTGAATGATCCTAACAGAGAAAAAATATATTCTGAGGAGCAGTACTTCAAATCCCAGGATGAGATGCAGGATTTATTTGGAGATTTTCCGGATGTTCTTTCAAATACTCTTGAAATTGCTAAACAATGCAATTTAAGTATAGAGCCTGATGGGTATTTTCTACCGGAGTATCCTGTTCCTGATGGGCAAGATTTTGATACTCACTTAAAGAGTTTGGTTGAAGAAAGTCTGGATAATCTAATTACTAAATTTGACAAGGATAAGGTAAAGGAATACAAGGCAAGAGTTAAATATGAGCTAGAACAAATAAAAACTATGGGATTTTCCAGTTATTTTCTTATTGTTTATGATTTTATAAAATGGTCCAAAAATAATAATGTCCCTGTTGGTCCAGGCAGAGGGTCAGGAGCAGGCTCTTTAGTTGCATTTTGTCTTGGTATTACGGCTCTTGATCCGATCAAACATGGTCTTCTTTTTGAAAGATTTCTCAATCCAGAGAGAATATCAATGCCAGACTTTGACATAGATTTTTGCATGGAGAAGAGAGATAAAGTTATTGAGTACGTTAGTTCAAAGTATGGTAAAGATGCCGTATCCCAAATTGTAACTTTTGGGACAATGGCTGCAAGAGGAGTTGTTAGAGATGTTACCAGAGCGCTTGGAAAACCATATAGTCTTGGAGATAGAATCTCTAAAATGATTCCTTTTGAGATTGGAATGACTCTTGAAAAAGCAATATCTAGACAGCCAGTCCTCAAACAAGCCATTAAGGATGATGAAGAAGTCCAAGAAATTATGAATTTATCTTTCAAATTAGAAGGTGGTATTAGAAATATTGGAAAACATGCTGGAGGAGTTGTGATTGCGCCTGGGTCACTTTCAGACTTTTCTCCAATATATTTTGATAGTGATACTTCTTCTGTGCTTACACAATTTGATAAAGATGATGTTGAAAAAATTGGACTAGTAAAATTTGATTTTTTAGGGCTAAGAACGCTTACGATTATAGATAAGGCAATAAAATCAATTAATGATGATCTTGCTTCACAAAATAAGGATCAGCTAGATATATCAAATATAGATCTTAATGACTCAAAAGTTTTTGAGCTGTTATCCGCTGGAAAAACTACCGCAGTTTTCCAGCTTGAATCCCCAGGTATGAAGGATCTTATTAAAAGACTTAAACCGACAAAATTTGAGGAAATAGTTGCTCTATTGGCATTATTTAGACCTGGGCCATTGGATTCAGGGATGCATGATGAATTTGTAAATAGAAAAAATGGTAAGGTTCCTGTCACGTATCCTCACAAGTTGCTTGAACCTGTTTTATCTGAAACTTATGGCGTAATCCTTTACCAAGAGCAAGTTATGGAGTCTGCAAGGGTTCTAGCAGGATACTCGCTTGGGCAAGCTGACATTCTTCGAAGAGCAATGGGGAAAAAACAAGTGGAAGAAATGGATAAGCAAAGGACTATTTTTGTTAATGGTTGTAAAGATAATAATATTAAAGAAGATCTCGCAAATAAAATATTTAATTTAATTGAGACTTTTGCTGGTTATGGCTTTAATAAATCTCATTCAGCGGCTTATGCTTTGCTATCATTTCAAACGGCGTATCTAAAAACATATTATCCTGAGTATTTTATGGCAGCTGTTCTTTCTTCGGCTCAAGGAAATACTGATAAAATAAGCTCAATAATTAAAGAATGTAAAGACATGAATATCAGTGTCTTAAGTCCAAATATTCTTACAAGCGGAACAAACTTCTTTGTTAATCCAAAAAAACAAATTGAATATGGACTAACCTCTCTCAAGGGCGTAGCAGAATCTTTTATCTATCACCTATCCGACATTAGAGAAAAACATACATTTAAAAACTTATTAGATTTCTCAAAAAAAGTTAATGTTAAATTAGGCGGAAAGAAATCACTTGAATCTTTATCAAAAGCAGGAGCTTTTGATTCGATATGTGATTCAAGATCAATTGCCTTAGCATGCATACCAGATATGCTAAAAGAAGGTGATAAAAAAGCATCTGATGAATTGTTTGCAGGGGATTTATTTTCAAATGTAGAGGAAGATTTTAATCCTTATGACCAGTATAAAGATGTGAATCCTCTTAATTTTTCTCAGAAACTGAAGTATGAAAAAGAAGCCCTTGGTTTTTATATTTCTGGCCATCCAGTAGAAGCAATAAAAGATGATATTAAAGATTTAAGGTCTCATAAAATATCAGATCTTGATGCTAATACTTCTTCTGCAACAATTGTTGGTCTTGTTAATTCAACTAGACAGATAAAAGATTCTAAAAATAAACCGATTACTTTTGTAAATTTTGATGATGAAACTGGATCTATGGATGGAATAATTCTTTCTGATTTGTATGAAGAGAAATATGGAATCATTCAGGAAGATACAATCTTAAAATTTTATGGATCAGTTGAGGTAGATGATTACAGATCCAGAGAAACTAATTCAACAATGTATAGAATGAGAGTAAAGAATATAAATGCAGTTGAAAGCGACTTAGTTGATAGCAAAAAAGATCTCTTAATTATTTGTGACACTGTCAGTGGTGACTCTCTTCAAGAAATTAAGCTAAAACTAAACAAGATTGATCCAGATTTTTGGGGTGGTGAGAGCAAAGTAAAGCTAAAAATACTTAAAGACAGCACAGAAGCACTCATTTCTTTAAATGATAACTTTATGATTGATCTAAATTCAGAAAATTTAGATAATTTAAGAAGCATCTTTGGAGATAATAAGATTAAATTGAGCTAATTATGATTAAACGTCACTTTTTAGAATTTGAAAAATCATTGGAAGAAATTTCAGACAAAATTGATGCGCTAGAGATTGTTTCAAAAGATAATCCTGAATTAAGATCTCAGATAGATAAGCTCCAATTGGAGTTTGAAGATAGAACTAAAAAAATATATTCAAATCTTTCTCGATGGAACAAAGTATTGATTTCAAGACATCCACAAAGACCCCATACCTCTGATTATATTGAAAATATTTTTTCTGATTTTGATGAGCTCCATGGAGATAGGCAGTTTGGTGATGACCCATCAATAATTGGCGGCCTTGCAAAAATAGATGATATACCTGTAATGATCATTGGCCATGAAAAGGGAAAGGGTACAGAGGAGAAGGTGAGGAGGAATTTTGGGATGCCTCAACCAGAGGGATATCGTAAAGCAAAAAGATTAATGAAAATGGCAGAGCAGTTTGAGATACCTATCATAACTTTTGTAGATACATCTGGAGCTTATCCAGGAATAGAGGGAGAGGAAAGAGGCCAAAGTGAAGCAATTGCTTCTAACTTAGCTCTTATGTCTCAACTAAATACAAGAATTATTATAGTTGTAACTGGCGAGGGTGGATCAGGAGGAGCTCTAGCTTTAGGCGTTGGTGATCACGTGAGTATGCTTGAGCATGCAATTTATTCTGTGGCCTCTCCTGAGGCGTGTGCTTCAATTGTATGGCGATCATCTGAGAAAGCAGAAGAGGCAGCAGAAGCAATGAAATTAACTGCAAAAGATTTGATAAAGCTCAATATTATTGATGAAATTATTGAAGAGCCTATAGGCGGCGCACACAGAAATTACAAAACTATCTCTCAACATGTTAGGCAGTCGTTGCTATCAAATATTGAAAATCTTAACAAGATTCCCCTTGAGAGACTTTTAGAGAGACGTTACTTAAGGCTCACGGAAGTAGGAAAATAGCTTGTCACTTTCTACAAATCTCTTAGATGCATTGTCTCCAAAGAATAGAATTTTTGTAGCTTTTAGTGGAGGATTGGACTCAACAGCACTTTTATTTTTATGTAACAAAGCATTAAAACAAAAAAAAATAAGGAATCTAAAAGCAATTCATATAAATCATAATCTTTCAAAAAATAGTGACAACTGGCAGCAGCATTGTGAGAGTTTTTGCAGGAGTAATAATATTAAATTTGAATCTTTCATAGTAGAAGTCTCAAAAAATAGATCTAGTATTGAGTCGCAGGCAAGGCAGGCAAGATATAAAATTTTTGAAAGCCTGCTAGATGAAAATGATCAGATTTTATTAGCTCATCATAGAGATGATGTTTTTGAAACAATCCTTCTTAGGCTATTCAGAGGAACAGGAGTTGATGGTCTTAGTGGTTTAAATGAAAAAAGATCATTAGGTAAAGGAGAGATAATAAGACCATTTTTAAACTTATCTAAATCTGATTTGGAAATTTTCATTCATAAAAATGATTTGCCATATGTTGAAGATGATACAAATTTAGATAATGATTTTGATAGGAATTTTTTGAGAAATGAGATCATACCATCCCTTGGAAAAAGATGGAGCAAACTTCCTGAAAGGGCTGCACTTACCTCATTAACAGCTAAAAAGAAAAAACTTTCATTAGATTTCATGCTTGAAAAAAACTTTAAAAAAGAAATTTCTACAGGCATCATTGAAAGAGCAAAATTTATTGAGACACCTTCTTTCTTAATAGAAGAGTTAATAAGATTAATCTTAAGAAAGAAGGGTATTGCACTACCTAGTCAAAAAGTTCTGTCTGAAATTATGAATGTATTTTTTCATAAGAAACCTTCAAACGAATCATATGTTGAGTGGTCAAGGAAAGATGGCGAGCAAATTGGAGGAAAAGTCTTCTCCGAGCATAATGATATAATTTTGAAAAAAAAATAACCTATAATTTAATTATGAATACTGAAACACTTCAAATAAATATTGAATCACCCATAGCAACAGTTACATTAAATAGACCCAATGTTTTAAATGCATTTAATGAGCAGTTAGTTCTAGACCTCCAACAAGCATTTAAAAATTTAACTGAAGATGAATCAGTGAGGGTAATTATTCTCACCGGTTCAGGCAAAGGATTTTCAGCAGGAGCTGATCTAACTGAAAGAGAAGCGAGTTGGGATCCTGACTGTCCATCAAAAGATGCTCTTCTTCGTGGTTATATGCCTATTTTCAATGATATTGTTGAAATGAAAAAAATTGTAATAGCTGCAATTAATGGTCCAGCAGCTGGCATTGGCGCAGCATTAGCGATGGCCTGTGATTTAAGAGTTATGACAAAATCATCATATATTCTTTCAGTTTTTAGCAATATAGCGCTTGTTCCTGATGGTGGATTAAATTGGCTTTTAACAAGATTCTTAGGATATGCCAAGGCTCTTGAATTTGCTATTGAAGCAAAAAAAATAGATTCGCAAATGTGTTTAGATTTCGGCATTGCTAATAAAGTTGTTGAAGATAATAACCTTCTTGAGGAGACATACTCCTGGGCAAATTCATTAGCAAAAAGATCACCTCAAGCACTTTCAAACACCAAAAGACTAATGAGAGACTCTTTGAGTAAATCTTATTTTGAAACTTTTAAACAGGAAGCAGAAATTCAAAATGAGATCTTTGGGTCCTCTGAACACAGAGAAGCTGTCCAAGCGTTTTTTGAAAAGAGGCAACCTAAATTTGATTAGATTAGTTTAGCTACTCCAACAATAATGGCTTCAAATGAAGCTTTAGTGGTATTGGGATTTATACCAACACCCCAACTTGTTTTGTCACCTTTTTGGAGTTCAATATAAGCAGCAGCTTGAGCATCAGAGCCAGATGAAATTGCACTCTGATGATAATCAGATACTTTTATATCACTTGATAGTTTTTGATTCAGTGCATTTACAAATGCGTCAATTGGACCATTACCTGAACCAGATATTTCATGGTTTTTACCATCAATTTCAATCTCAGCTTTAATATGATCACTCACATCAGTTGCATCTGAAGTTTTTAAAGAATAGTTTTTAAAACTATGCCCCGATTTTGGCATGACAAAGTTTGTATGAAAGATTTCCCAAATCTCTGATGTTGAAATTTCTTTACCAGTCTCATCAGCAATTTTTTGTATCTTCTGACTCATGCTTATTTGAAGCCTTCTAGGGAGAGACACGCCGTGATCTTTTTCCAATAGAAAAGCAACGCCTCCTTTTCCAGATTGTGAATTAATTCTTACAACGGCTTCATAGGTTCTCCCCAGGTCTGCAGGATCAATTGGCAAATAAGGCACTTCCCATTGTGGGTCATTAGAGCTTCTTAATGCATTTAACCCCTTTTTGATTGCATCTTGGTGAGATCCCGAGAAAGCAGTAAAGACCAAATCTCCGGCATAGGGATGCCTGGGATGGACGGGTAGCTGATTACAGTATTCAACTTCTCTCATAACATTATTAATTTGTGAAAAATCTAAATTAGGATTTATACCTTGGCTATACATATTTAGGGCTAAGGTTACAATATCTACATTTCCTGTTCTTTCACCATTACCAAATAACGTACCCTCAACTCTATCTGCACCTGCCATTAAGCCAAACTCAGAAGCAGCTATTGCTGTACCCCTATCATTGTGCGGATGAAGTGAAAGACATATATTTTCCCTATTCTTAAAGTTCTCACTCATCCATTCTATTTGATCTCCATATATATTTGCCGTTGACATCTCAACTGTTGCTGGAAGATTAATAATAATTTTATTATTTGAAGAATCTTTTAATATATCAACAACGTCATCGCAAACCTCTACTGCATAATCTAGCTCAGTTCCAGTGAAACTTTCAGGAGAGTATTCAAATGACCAATTAGTATTTTTATATTCACTTGATAACTCTTTAATTAATTTTGCGGCATCCGTTGCAATTTTTTTAACTCCTTCTTTATCTTTATCAAAAACAACTTTTCTTTGAAGAGTAGAAGTCGAATTATAAAAATGAAGAATTGCATTAGGAGCTCCATCAAGGGCTTCGAAAGTTCTCTTTATAATTTCGGGTCTAGCTTGCGTAAGAACTTGAATAGTTACATCAGAGGGGATAACTTTTTCATTAATTAAATATCTTGTGAAATCAAAATCAGTTTGTGATGCAGCCGGAAATCCAATCTCAATCTGTTTAAAACCAATTTTGCACAATAGATTAAACATTCTTTTTTTTCTTTCATCTCCCATTGGCTCAATAAGAGCTTGGTTTCCATCACGCAGGTCTACAGAACACCAAATAGGAGCATTTTCTATAACTTTTGAAGGCCATGACCTGTTTTCCTTACTTACAGGCTTATATGGCTTATATTTTTTATTTGTTTTATCCATTTAATTCTTCAAAATGTTAACATCAAAAAATGTTTGATACTAAGTCATCCTTTATTTTATCTAAATTAGGCATCCAGAGGTTTCAATCTCAAATAAATAACTCAAATTCAGAAGTAATATTTGGCGTACTTTGGGGCGATATTCTAACACTCTTGGACAAATCATTTAATGAATTAGAAGAAAATGAATTAAAGTTATTAATTAAAATAATAAAATCTATTGTCGAAGATGATGGCGATTATCCTTTTTCTAAAGAAATAAATAATCTAAGTGAAATAAAGAAGAAACCAAAACTTATAATCTCCTTTACAGGCTCGAAGCAAAATCTGATAAAAGAATTTTCCTCAATAATTGAATCTAAACCTCTTTCTATACTTGAAAATAGTCTAGAGGATAAGAAAACATTATGGTCAAAGATAAAGGAATATAAAAATGGATCTTCAGCTGGCTAGCTTTGGTGATTTAGACCAAATCTCAACGATCGAAAAGGAAACGAATGAATATCCTTGGACACCAAATAATTTCAAGTCTTCATTGGACGCAGGGAATAGTTCTATAGTTCTAAAGGATAATAAAAATATTCTCGGGTATGCTTTTTTTTCAGTTATTGGAACTGACTCACATTTATTAAACATTACCGTCTCAAAGAATTATCAAGGAAAAGGTTATGGAAAAAAGATTCTTAAGAAGGTTCTTTTTCAATCAAAAGTCTTAGGAGCTTCTATTGTTTTTCTTGAGGTGCGAGTTAGCAATCACAAAGCAATAAATTTTTACGAAAAATTTGGATTCAAGAGAGATGCTATAAGGTATAACTATTATGAGGGCAATCCTAAGGAAGATGCATTATTGATGTCAAAGCAAGGACTATAAAACCTTCTCAATTTCCTTTCTAATATACTTTGGTTCAACTCTTGGACTAAACCTTTCAACAATTTTACCGTTATTGTTAATGAGAAATTTTGTAAAGTTCCACTTTATTGACTGAGTTCTAAAAATGCCAGGTTTATCGCTTTTAAGTAATTTAAATAGAGGATGCGCCTCAGGACCATTTACTTTAATTTTAGAAAAAATTGGGAAAGTTACCGAGTAGTTAATATCACAGAATTTACCAATTTCTTGATCACTACCAGGCTCTTGTCCACCAAATTGATTGCATGGGAAACCAAGGACAACAAAATCTCTATCTTTATAATCATCATATAGTTTTTGCAGACCTTCATATTGAGGTGTAAGGCCGCATTTACTTGCAACATTAACAATTAAAAGTGTTTTCCCTGCAAACTCTGACATACTAATATTGCTATTAGCTGAGTCTTTTACATCAATATTATATATATCAGCCATGGATCTTTAGAAGCCTTTTGAAAAAGTTAATTTGTAGAAATATCTCCCTTAACGCTATTATACAGCATTAAATTTTGAATTATGACTAACAAATTTAACTTCATTTGGCGCAATTTTGATTCTATCTCAAAAGATGAACTTTATGATGTTTTAAGTCTCAGACAAAGAGTTTTTATAATTGAACAAGATTGTTTATATGAAGATTTAGATTATTCTGACCAAGATGCAAACCATCTCCTTCTTTATAAAGATAATAAGTTAATAGGATATTCTAGGGTTTTTTCACCTGGTATTAAATATGATGCCGCCTCAATAGGGAGAATAGTTACTGATTTAGATTATAGAGGAAAAGGTTATGGAAAGGGGATTACACATGAATCTATCCAATTTTTGAAAAATAATTTCCCTGAATCTGACATTACTATATCTGCACAATATAGACTAGTTGATTTTTACGAAAATCTTGGCTTTGAAACAGAAGGAAATGTTTACCTAGAAGATGATATTGAACATATTAAGATGACCTTAAAAAGTAAATAAATAAATATTAAAAGCTTCTACAAAACAAGACTAATAATATGAGATAATTGTCAAAAAATATTATGTTCAAATTTAAATATTTCACTCTATTTTCTTTTACTTTATTGCTAATAAGTTGCAGTGGAAGTGATGGTGATAGTATTCCTACTCTAGAGGCTACAGTTACTTCTTCTAATGATGCTCCTTTGTATGATGAAACATACACAATTAGTTGGGAATCAAATGCCAGTCAGTGCTATGCAACTTCCACAACAGGGTCATGGCTTGGCGAGTTAGCTCCCTCAGGAAGTCAGGATTTTGTTGCTAAGAGAGGAGGAACAGCAAATTATGGAGTGCAATGTAGAAAAAGTATAAATTTTGTAAATGCTTCAACAGATGTTGTTGTTACCAAGGATTTTATTAATTATTTTGATTTTGATGATGTTCAAACTTATGATCTTGGTTCTTTAAATATAAGTCTTAATAACAATTTAGATGTGCTAGATACCACTATCAGTGACTTTAATGAAGACTTTCTTTTGGATATTGTTTTGTTATTAGAAGATTCTGGCACTGAGGATTTAGGTGATTCATCTTATTTTATTTTAGCTTTTTATGGCCGGGATCTATCAACAATCAATGATGAAAATCCTTTTGTAATTCAAGAAATTAATCAAGGAAATTGTGTGGCAGATAAATTAATAAGGGCTGATTATAATGAAGATGGTACGCTTGATATTATGACAATTTCAAGTTCTTCAGACGAGTCATTAAATAAAAGAGGGATATGTATCTTTCTAACATCTGAAGAAGGGTTAGTCCTTCAAGATGAAGACTATATTACAAACGAAACTACCCTTGATTTGTCTAATGTTGAAATTGGGTCTACCGTTGCTTATGATCTAACTTCTAACCTGAGACCCGATATTTTACTTTTAGGAAATGGCGGAACCACAGATTTACCATTTTATATATCACCTTCCGAGGAGGGACCTTCAGTTGTGCTTTCAAATCCTCTAAATACTCTAAATCCATATACAAGAAGTCAGGGTTGTGCAGAAGGAATTACTTATTTATGTGACTGGATTTCAAAAGAATATCACTTTGAGGATTCAGTTATAATTAATGCAGATACTGATGGAATTTTAGATATAATCCACTCAGTTAATACTTCTGAAGGCCCAACTTACACTTTATATAACACAAGATTTGAAGATGTTTACTTTGATTGGTCATTGCCAGTAGAGGATTATATTTCAACTTCTGTTTCTTCAGGTGATGGTGTTTCTTTGAGAATGGCACCAACTGATGGAAACTTAGACGGACGAACCGATCTACTATTATTTGAAAAAAGTTTATCAAGTGATACTTTTAAAATTAGCATTCATGAAAAGGTTGTCTCAGAAGAAGATTCCATCGATGAAATCTCAAGAACAAATAATGGTGATTTTGCCGAAGAATATTCATTTCAAAATAGTCTGAAGTTTTCAAGCGAACTATTGGTATTTGATCTCGACAGAAATGGGTTTGCAGATATATTTATTCCCTATACAGAGCTACCGTATTCTCAAGCAAATGTTGAAAGTGATAAACACTTTTTAGCTTTTGAGAAGAGTTATATTGTTAATGAAGATGAAACTACTTCTCAAGATTGGATTGTACAAGACTTTTCAGATTTAATAGGCTTAGACTCTGGCAGTGTTTATAACTCTTGGATTGACTTTGACGGAGACAATGACCTAGATGTTATATTGATGATTCCTTCTGCATCAGATGACGGATTAACAATTAATTATAATTTCAAAATATTTCTTAATAATTCTCTTTTTTAGTTTTTAAATATGTTTGTAAGACTGGCTAAGGTAAAAGATTGCCAAGAGATATATGATTTGATTAAAGATGGTGATTCGGGTATGACTACTTTGCCCAAATCTAAAGATGAAGTCCTTGAGAGAATTAGTTGGTCTAAAAAATCTTTAAATAAGAAAGCAAAAAGACCTGACAAAGATTCATATCTTTTTGTTCTTAAAGAAAATAATAGAATAGTTGGTATTTCTGCAATCTACACCTCTGTTTCAAAAAATGGAACTTCAGTTTTTTTTAAACAAAAAAAGAAGAATATTTCCTCAAAAGTTTTCAAATTTAAGAAAAGTTTAGACGTTATTCAGTTACACACAGTTAAAAATCCATATACTGAATTAGGTACTCTTTATTTACATCCTGATTTTAGAGGAAAGGGAAGAGGATCTTTGTTGTCATTGGCGCGCTTTAAGTTTATGGCTCTCTGGCCAGAGAGATTTGATCAGAAAGTTGTTGCTGAAATAAGAGGTAAAGTAGATAAAGATGAAACTTCAATTTTCTGGAAACATTTTAGTAAGTACTTTTTTGATGAAGAAATGTTCAACAATAATGAAATAAGTTATATAAATAATTCTTTTATTGCTGAGTCTATACCTAAACACCCATTCCTTGTAAGTCCATTAAATAGATCAGCTCAAAGGATAATTGGAATTCCAAATGATAATGCGGTACCTGCTTTTAAGATGATGGAATCTCAGAACTTTAAACCTAATGGCTTGGTGGATATTATTGATGCTGGGCCTTGTCTTGACTGTAAGTTAAATGAAATTAAAACAATTAAAAATAATCAGTCTGTAAAAATAAAATCATTTGGTCTTCCAGAAAAGCAATTCAGCGGTCTTATTTCAAATACAGATCTAAAAGGATTTAGAGTTGTCAGATCAGATTTTTCTTTTGATGGTGAAAAAGTTTCAATTCATAGAAACCTTATTAATACTCTTAAATTAGGAACTAATAGCAAGGTTGCAATTAATGTCTGAAATAAACTTTGATGGTTTGATTGGTCCAACACATAACTATTCAGGATTATCTGAAGGCAATAATGCATCAAAAAAAAATTATTCTTCACCCTCTAATCCCAAGAATGCAGCGCTACAGGGAATTAAAAAAGCAGAAACTTTAATTGCTTGTGGATTGAAACAGGGATTTTTCCTTCCCCATGAAAGGCCTTTTATACCAGGACTAAAAAAGCTTGGCTTTAAAGGAACTGATGCAGAGATACTTTCATCAGCATTCAATCATTCGCAGGTTTTATTGAGTAATTTTTCATCTGCCTCATCAATGTGGGCAGCTAATGCGGCAACTATATCTCCAAGCTCAGACACTCAAGACGATAAGGTTCACTTAACGCCAGCAAATCTAAATACTATGTTTCATAGAAGTATTGAGACAGAATTTACATATCAGCAATGCAAAATAATTTTTCCAAAAAAATATTTTGAAATACATAAACCAGCCTTCACTATTTCAGGTTACGGCGATGAGGGAGCAGCAAATCATTTAAGAATAAGTAAATCTCACAATGAGAAAGGCTTTGAAATATTTGTATATGGCGATAGTGGTTTTAAAAATGATAAGACGTCAGTGAAGAGACAAGCACTTGAAGTTTCTAGATCAATTGCCTTTAATCACAAGCTAGATATGGAAAACACTTTTTTTCTTCAGCAGAATCATCAAGCTATTGAGGAAGGAAGCTTTCATAATGATATTGTTAGCCTCTCAAATGAGAATGTCTTAATTGCGCATGAAAAGGCTTTCCAAAATAAAGATGATTTAAATAAAATGCTAAATATACTTGAATCTAAAATTGATAATTTCCAATATATTGAGATTTCTAATTCTGAAATTCCCTTAAAGGATATTATCAGCTCATATCTTCTTAACTCTCAACTCATTACGAACAGCAATAACGAGATGCAATTAATTCTTCCTGAAGAAGTAAAACAATATGAAAATTGTATGTCTTGGCTAGATAAACTAAAACAAATCTCAGATGTAAAGCTTTTTGATTTTGTTGATATTAGGCAAAGTATGATGAATGGAGGAGGACCTGCATGTCTAAGGTTAAAAGTGATTTTAAATGATGAAGAACTTGAAAGCCTTAACCAAAATTTCCTAATGAATAGTGAGAGACTAGAATCTATTAAATTATTAATTGAAAGAGAGTATAGAGATGTTCTTTATCCTGATGATCTTAAGGATCCAAATCTACTTGATGAGAGCAGAAGAGTCCTAGATGAGCTTACACAAATCTTTAGTACTGGCTCAATATATGAATTTCAGAAACTTTAATTCCTACCTATCAATTAATGGCGCTTTAAAAATAATTGAATGAATTTCTTCAGTTATAAACGGAGCAAAAGGATGAATAAAAATAAGTATTTCCTTGAGAAGGGGATGCAGATTGTCAGTTTTTTCAGTTTTTTTGCATTCTTCAATGTAAACATCACAAAACTTATTCCAGAAAAACTCATATACATGATTAATAGCTAAATCTAACCTGTAATGATTTACATTGTCCTCGACATCAGCTTTTAGCTGTTCAAATTCTTTTAATATCCATTTATCAGATTCAGATTCAGCTTCAAAATTGTTCCCTTTGTTTTCATAACCATTAATAAATCTTGCAGCATTCCACATTTTGGTACAAAAATTTCTAAACCCTTTTAATCTTCCAATTTCAAAACTTATATCCTTAGCATTAGTTGCAATGGAATAAAATGTCATCCGTAAAGCATCTGTTCCATAAGACTCAATACCATTTGGGAATTGTTTTTTGGTTTTTCTAGCAATCTTTTCTGCTAAACCTTCTTGCATAAGATTTGACGTTCTTTTTTCAAGAAGATCTTCTAAAGATATACCATATATTAAATCAATAGGATCAATAATATTGCCTTTGGACTTTGACATTTTTTGTCCATTTTCATCTCTTATGAGGCCAGTAACATAAACATCTTTAAAAGGAATCTTTCCAGTAAATTCGATACTCATCATGAGCATTCTTGCAACCCAGAAGAAAATAATGTCAAAACCAGTAACTAATAGATTTGTTGGGAAAAAAGTTTTAAGATTTTTTGATTCATTTGGCCATCCCATTGATGCAAAAGGCCAAAGGCTAGAGGAAAACCACGTATCTAAAACATCATCATCTTGCCTTAGCGATCTATTATCAAGTGAATAATGAGTTCGCACTTCATCTTCAGAATACCCAACATAAACATTTCCATGATCGTCATACCATGCAGGAATTCTATGACCCCACCAGATTTGTCTGCTAATACACCAATCTTCAATATTATTCATCCAGTTAAAATAAGTTTTAATCCAGTTTTCTGGATGAAATTTAATTTCCCCATTTTCTACAGCTTTATTTGCCTTATTAGCCATGTCCTTTGTTTTTACATACCACTGATAACTCAGTTTGGGCTCTATAACTATATTTGAACGCTCTCCTCGGGGAACACTGATTTCATGTGGTTCCTCTTTTACAAATAAATCTAGTTTTTTAATTTCTTGAAGAACAAGCTTTCTTACTTTGAATCTGTCTAAATTTTTGAATGGAGAAGGGACATTATCATTACTATGCGCCTCATCAGTAAAAATATTAAGTGGTTCAAAATCTTCAATATCATCAGATATATGAACTTCATTATCTACACAATGAAGGCAGTATTTTTTACCAATTTCATAGTCATTAAAGTCATGCCCAGGAGTAATCTTAAGGCAACCCGTTCCGAACTCTTTATCCACATAGTCATCACCAATTATTGGGATTTTTCTCTTTACAAATGGGAGCTCAACTTTTTTTCCAATGATATCTTTGTATCTTTCATCTTTAGGATTAACTGCAATTGCCATATCTCCAAACATAGTTTCCGGACGTGTTGTTGCAACTGTTACAAAATCATCTGAACCTATAATTGGATACTTTATATACCAAATAAGACCTTTTTTTTCTTGTCTTACAACCTCCAGATCTGAAACCGCAGTTTTTAAAGATGGATCCCAGTTTACTAACCTATAACCACGATAGATTTTCTCTTTCCTGTAAAGCTCAACAAAAGCTTTTAGAACAGCTTCATTAAAATCTTCATCCAAAGTAAATCTGTAATTACTCCAATCAACTGAGTTACCTAACCTTTTAATTTGTCCAGTAATTTTATTTTCTGAAAATTCTTTCCACTCCCAAACTTTTTTAACAAAATCTTCTCTACCCAAATCATTTTTATCAATATTTTCTCTGGATAGATTGTTTTCAACGACCATTTGCGTTGCAATTCCTGCATGATCGGTACCCATCTGCCAATGAGTATTTACATCATTTAAGTGATTGTATCTGGCATAGAAATCCATTATCGAATACTGGAAGCTATGCCCCATATGAAGAGTTCCAGTTACATTTGGAGGTGGAATAACCTGCGAAAAAGTTTGTGAGGAGTTATTTTTTCCTAAATTATTTTTTGCCCAAAGCTCTGACCACTTTTCTTCAATAATAAGTGGCTCATATCTTTTATCCATTTAGGTAAAAGTTCTTTAGCTAAGAATCAAATCACAAAGAAGAGGAACTGGCCTTCCTGTTCCACCTTTTTCATTGCCTTTAACCCATGCAGTTCCGGCAATATCTAAATGAGCCCAGCTATAGTCTTCTGTAAACTTTGATAAAAAGCATGCTGCTGTAACAGTGCCAGCACCAGCACCACCTATATTTGCTAAATCAGCAAAATTTGTTTTGGTGCAAGATTTATATTCATCCCAGAGAGGTAATTGCCATGCTCTATCGCCAGAATTTTCTCCAGCTTGCAAGATCTTATCAGCAAGTTTTTGATCATTTGCCATTAAACCAGATGCATAGTTTCCAAGAGCAACTACACATGCTCCAGTTAATGTGGCTATATCGATTACATGAGCAGGCTTATATTTCTTAACATATGTAAGAGCATCGCAAAGTACTAATCTTCCTTCTGCATCAGTATTAAGGATTTCAATAGTTTGTCCTGACATTGATGTTACAACATCTCCAGGTTTAGTTGCATGAGCAGAGGGCATATTCTCAGCACATGCAAGAAGACCCACAACATTAACTTTTGCGTTGAGTCTCGCTAGAGCAATCATTACGCCAAATACCGAGGCTGCTCCGCACATATCCCATTTCATTTCATCCATTGCAGGGGATGGCTTTAACGATATACCACCAGTATCAAAGGTTATTCCTTTTCCTACCAGGACAATTGGTTTTTCACCAGCTTTTCCACCTTTATGCTCAATTGTCATCATTCTTGAAGGCTCATCACTTCCTCTTCCAACACTTAAGAAAGAACCCATTTTAAGTTTAGCCAAGTCTTTTTCATTAAAAGTTGAAATCTTTAATTTTGGAAATGGTTTTTTTAAGGCTTTAACTTTTCTTTCAATTATTCTTGGAGTGCATAAATTTGCAGGCATATCGCCTAAATGCTTGGCTGCATTCATAGCTTCGCCGACTGCAAAGCCAACCTTAGCCGAGGTTTTAAGCTTTTTCAAAGCTGAGGCTGTTACAGAACTCGCTATGATGGAAGCCTTTTTTAAACTAGGTTTTACAACTGTTTTATTTTTAGAGCTACCAAAAATATATGCAGATGCTTCTATTTGTCTGCAACAAACTTCAGTTAACCAGCTTTCATCTTTCCCATCGGGACATTTACATGCAAACATAACAGAAATGTCCTGTTTTCCAAGAGAATTAGCTATTTTTGAGATAGATTTAAATAGATCTAACCATAGGTAGGTATTAGATTTATCAGGAGTCTTCATAAGCAGAACTTCTTTTGATGAAACACCATCGGGACTCTGAAGATTAAGAGACTTAGCTTTTGACTTCACAAAGGAATTTATAGATTTAAATAAACCACCCTTAGTTACTTTATCCATATGAATTAGCAATTTATTCTTTTTAGCAGACTTATCAACAAGGACTACCAAAAGAGAGGATTTATCTTTCACAAACTCTTTGCCGCTTAGATTTTTAACTGAAATGCTATTTAATACTCTGTAACTCATGAAATTCTCCTATTTCAACATTGTTAATATATTTATTGTAATGCATCATACTTATTAAAGGCATGTTTAAAAAGAATATTCTTTATAAAAGCATTAACCTTGAAGTTTTTAAAAACTTTTTAGGATGCTTAACCATTTTATTTATCCTTGTAGCTAGCTCAAGGTTATTAGGATATTTTGATAAATCAATTGCAGGAAATCTAGAGTCGGATTTAATCTTATCGATTCTAATTTTAAGGTCACCTGAGTTTATCAATCTGCTTATACCGCTTAGTTTCTTTCTGTCAGTATTAATTGCTCTAGGAAGGCTTTATATGGATCATGAAATTTATGCTTACCAGTCTGCAGGATATTCAAAGATAGCTTTTATTAAGTCTTTACTCTTTCAAACATTTTCTTTAACAGTAATTTCAGTCTTTTTAAGTTTTTATGTAACTCCAGATTTTGAAAAAAGAGCAGATGAAATACTTAATTACTCTTCCATTGAAAAAAAGTTAAAATTGCTAAATGAGGATGAGCTAAGCCACATCTCAGATTCTTCATATCTTTACTTTTCTTCACGAAATGGAAATTATTTTAATCAGAGCATTTTCATTGAAGATGATGCAAATGGAATTTCAATAATTTCGGCTGAAAGACTTAAATTAATTGAAAAGAATAGAGCAACAGATTTTGAGTTCTTAAATGGAAAGATTTTCTTTGATGCTGCTTCGCCAAATTCTTTAGTAAGCTCCTTCAAAA
>Ga0208878_1000198_pt1 | contig 20226 bp, 19 predicted proteins | sample Knorr_S15_td_Sur_FD_185600 | JGI IMG/M metagenome (GOLD analysis project Ga0208878, IMG submission 185600) | Marine microbial communities from Southern Atlantic Ocean transect - Knorr_S15_td_SurfaceA_ad_5m_LV_A (SPAdes) (version 2) | ecosystem: Environmental > Aquatic > Marine > Oceanic | place...
TTTTTTTAACCGTATCTCCAACTAATCCATTTCCCACACGTCTTCCATTTACTTCAATAACGGGGAGCACGAAACCAGTAGCTGAGGTAAGGAAAACCTCTTGTGCATTCATCAAATCGTCAATGTTGATCTTTTGCTCCTTGATTTCGATATTATTTATTGAACAAAATTTTATTACAGAAGACCTAGTAATACCTCCCAGGATATCATTTGACAAACTTGGTGTAATAATTCTTTCGTCTTTAAAAATGAATACATTACTTGATGAACCCTCATTTATGACGCCACCTTGGACAAGTAGGCTATCATCCACACCTTCTTGGACCGCATGAGTTTTTGCTAGTGATTGCGCAAGAAGTTGAGTAGTCTTTATATCTCTTCTTCGCCACCTATCGTCAGGCACTGTTATGATTTTTACGCCCACTTTGCTAGCTGCATTCTTTAAAATTTGCTTTTCTTGGGTGAATATCACTACGGTGGGTAATAATGACTTTTTTGCAAAATTAAAGTCTCTCTCTGCAACGCCCCTTGTGACTTGAACATAACAAAGCCCCTCTTTTAGCTGATTTTCGTTTATTAATTTTCTTTGAATTTGATAAAAGTCTTCTTCTTGAAAATTATTTTCAATGTTCAAATGACCCAGTGATCTAATAAGTCTGGCAAAATGCTCTTTCCAGTCTACTAACTTGCCGTCAAGAACAGCAGTTACTTCGTAAACAGAGTCAGAGAATAAAAAACCTCTGTCAAATACTGAGATACTAGCTTCTTTTTTTGAAAAGAATTCCCCATTCACATATACCCTTTGATTGTTTTTTTCTAGCAATGTGAGCTTTAAGTCCTCTCAGCCTTTACACATACCTTGCAATACGTAATCGGAGGGTTGCGTTGTCTTTGAAGGAGTATACCTTTTATATTCATACTTGGTGATATACTCATTGCTTTCCATCATGACTAATAAACCCTGAGCAAAAAATTTATCAAGCTTGTAGATATCCACTAATCCCCGCAACTTTGGAACGATACTTGTTTCGACTTCTAAAAAATTCTCATCAAAAAAAGAAATAGGGTATTTTTTCCCTTCGAATTTGATAAAGAAATGGACTTGCTCTTTGGTTCGTGCCAAGCCTTTTTTCATAGGATAGTTGTTTATCGATTTTACTAAATAATCATCCATGTTCTTTAATCCATTTAATAGATACTAATCCGATTTTAAAAATTTTGTAACTATTTCTAGAAATTTTATAGGTTTTTCAACATGAACCCAGTGCCCAGCTTTAGCTACAGGAGCAAATTTACTCAATGGGAAACCTTCTTTTATTGTATCTTTATGCTCCATTACACCATATTCTGATAATTCACCATATAAGAAAAGAGCCTCGGTATTAGAGACACCATTTATGACTGGAAACTCACTAATGGCGACAGAATTCCTAATTAAAGATGTTAAATTAACACGCCAATAGAAACTTTTTTTTTCGTCCATCTTTAAGTTTTGCATCAGAAAAGATCTAAAACTGACTTCCTCGAAATATTCAGAAAGCTTTGTATCAATTTCAGATCTCGTGTTGAACCTGCCAAGATCAAGCGAAGATAAAGTTTTTAAATAATTTTCAAAATTTGGCGCATAGGTTACTGGTGCTATATCTACTACAACTAACTTTGATATAAAACCCTGATAGAGTTTGTCTAAAACCATCGCAGCCTTGCCACCCATTGAATGCCCTATCAGGGAACTATTAACTATTCCCTGTTCTTCAAGAAGTTTTTTGACGTCCTCTGCCAGATCGAAATAAGTATGCTTATCACTCCATTCAGACTCACCATGGTTTCTCAGATCAATAAGCCAAACGTGGAAGCCAAGATCTGAAAGTGATTTTCCAATGCCAAACCAATTTCTTTTCGATCCTAAAAGTCCATGCAGAATAACGACATTGCTCGCGTTACCTTCTCCAAAACGGCTATATGCTAATCGCATGTAATCTTACCAAATCGAATGATATATGTCGTAAGCATCTTGTTCAGTAACCTCTCTGGGGTTATTTACCAACAATCTGGTTTGCTTCATAGCGTCTTTAGCCATTGACGCACAGGCATCTTTAGGAATTGAAACGTCTCGCAATTTCTGGGGTAGGCCCAACTCTTTGGATAAATCACTCAGTTTTTCGATAAACAACGATGCATTTGTTTGGTTATTATTCCCTATCTCTTCGCTTGGAAAAAGAAAAGGATAAAGCTCTGCATATTTTTTGGCTGCCCATACATCTACTGCATTGAACCGTAGCACTCCTGGAAGTACAAGAGCATTTGATAATCCATGGGTTATATGAAAACTCCCCCCAAGTGGATAAGCTAGAGCATGGACTGCGGCTACAGGAGAATTTGCAAAAGCCATTCCAGCTAACATTGATCCAAGTAACATTTTTCCTCTCGCTTCTAAGTTTTTTGGATCCGAGACAGCCGTTTTTATTGAGTTTCCCAAGAGCACCAATGCCTCCTTTGCAAGGATACCAGACATCGGATTGTTATTTTTATTTTTTGATGCATAGGCTTCGATTGCATGCACCATTGCATCAATTCCGGTGGCGGCAGTAGTTGCTGCCGGCAATCCTAAGGTTAGAACAGGATCTAATACTGCGAAGTCTGGAAGGATAATCGGCGAAGAAACCCCCCTTTTTTCATCACCATCAACGGTGATAATTGAAACAGGAGTAACCTCGGACCCAGTTCCAGCAGTGGTCGGTATTAAACATAGAGGCAATCTCGGACCTGTAGCGTTCCCTACCCCCCATGCGCTCTCTAAATTTTCTCCTGATCCTAAAACTAAAGCCGTTAGCTTGGCAACATCCATTGAAGAACCTCCGCCAAATCCGATAACCCCAGTACAAGCTATTTCTCTTCCAAAATTTATTGCCTTTTCCAAAGTTTTTAATGATGGATCCGCCTCTACGTCATCAAATACCGTTACTTTTGCATCATACTTTTCAAGATTTTTAAGCAAATCCTCATAAAGTCCTAACTTGGTTAACCCTTTATCAGTTACGAGAAGAATTCTATTACCTATTAATTTAGAAAATGGATCCGCGTCTTTTGCCACGTTAGGACCGTAAATAATTCTAGGCGTGGTATTAAAATTAAATGAGGTAATTTCTTCAATCATGGTAAACCTTTCTAATCTTGTTTATAATATTTTACACAATTTAAAAACTGTGTTCTAAGTTTGGATAGATAGACAAACACTGTCAATCACAGAAATTGTTGTAGGGAAAGGACTCCATACATGGCACAAAAGAAAAGAGTAGTTCTTGCTTTCTCTGGCGGGCTTGACACATCAGTTATATTAAAGTGGCTACAAACTGAGTTAGACTATGAGGTAGTTTGTTTTACCGCTGATCTTGGGCAAGGTGAGGAACTAGAGGCTGCGCGAGATAAAGCTCTCTTACTCGGAATTAAACCAGAAAATATTTTTATTGAAGATCTCACTGAAGAGTTCGTTAAAGATTATGTTTTCCCGATGTTTAGATGCAATACGGTTTACGAAGGTCAATACTTGCTGGGAACATCAATTGCAAGGCCGCTCATTTCAAAGAGGTTGATAGAGATTGCTGATATTGTCGGTGCAGAAACAATAAGTCACGGTGCTACTGGAAAAGGAAATGATCAGGTACGATTTGAATTGGCAGCGTACTCTCTTAATCCGGAAATAAAAATTATTGCACCCTGGAGACAATGGGACCTCAGTAGCAGGACAAAATTAATCGATTTTGCCGAAAAGCACCAAATTCCTATTGCTGCAAATAAAGTAGGGGAACCCCCTTTTTCAGTAGATGCTAATTTACTACATACATCTTCAGAAGGTTTAATTTTGGAAAATCCAGAAGATGAAGCTCCAGAGTATGTATATCAGAGGACAAATGATCCAGAAAAAGCACCTGATAAACCCGATTACATAAGAATCAGCTTTAAGAATGGAGATCCAATAAAAATTGATGACAAAGAATACTCACCTGCAAACTTACTCAAGAGACTTAATGATCTTGGTAGACTGCATGGAATAGGAAGGCTCGATTTAGTAGAGAATAGATTTGTGGGAATGAAATCGCGAGGTGTTTATGAAACACCAGGAGGAACTATACTCCTACAAGCTCACAGAGCGATTGAAAGCCTAACGCTAGATGGTGGGTCTGCACATCTGAAAGACGACATAATGCCAAGATACGCTGAGTTAATTTATAATGGTCTTTGGTTTACCCCCGAAAGAGATCTCTTACAGACCCTAATTGATAAAAGCCAGGATAGTGTTGAAGGAACTGTAAAAATGAAATTGTACAAGGGAAGCGCTCACGTTGTAAGCAGATCATCATCAAAGAGTTTATACTCCAAACAATTAGTAACTTTTGAGGACGACGAAGGTTACTATAATCAAGGTGATGCAGAAGGATTCATAAAGCTTAAAGCACTTCGCCTACGCGAACTGGCGCGAAGGAATAAAAAAGACTAATAGAAGTTTCCAATGTTATTTCTTATAATTATTTGTAGTGCTAAAATGGCTATAAAAACAATCAAAGGAGCAAAGTCGATGGCACCAGTGTAGGGCATGCGACGTCTTATCGGACCATACAAAGGCTCTAACACTTGGTTGATGCCACGCCAAATCTGATTAATAAGTGGCTGATGAATGTTAAGAATATTGAAGTTTATGAGCCAACTTAAAACAATTTGAGCTATGATGATGTACTTCAATACATCGAGTAACATGTGAACAATTTGAAGTAACGATACCAAAAATAAACTCCCATAAAAATTGTATTACATTGTAAAGATAGTTAATAATTTATAAAATAAAAGCACAAAAATATAAACGAATTGCAGGCCATAAATGAAAAATAAGCTAAAGGTATACTCATGGATGCTGTACGATTGGGCTTGCCAACCTATACATACTTTGATTGCCACTTTTATATTTGGTCCGTATTTTGTGCAGGCGGTGGCAGAAAACCCTGTTGAGGGCCAAGCATTAATTGGAATGGCCGTGACAGTTTCTGGAATAGTTGTTGCTATCTTTTCGCCGATTTTAGGGGCGCTGGCGGATCAAACTCAGAAAAGAAAGCCGTGGATCCTATTATTTTCTGTCTTTTTTGTAATTTCCACTTTTTCTTTGTGGTATGCCGAGCCAAACCTCGAGAATACATTCTGGGTTTTATTTGCATATACTGTTGGTTTTATTGCAGCCGATTTTTCGACAGTTTTCACCAATGCTATGATGCCAAGTCTTGAGAAACCAGATAAGCTTGGCAAGCTATCAGGAGCGGGATGGGGACTAGGTTACTTAGGTGGACTAGTATCTCTTGTCATAATGTTGGGCCTATTCGTTGAACAAGAAAATGGGGTTACATTACTAGGTAGCAATCCAGCACTGGGATTAGACGCTGCTAACAGAGAGGGCACCAGAGTTGTAGGGCCATTGACAGCCTTTTGGTATGTTTTATTCATGATTCCATTTTTTGTGTTCGTACCCGACGTAAAGATGACAACGCCAACTCAACTAAATGTAAAAAAAGCGATTAAACACCTATTTATAAATATTGTTAACTTAAGAAATCAACCTTCTTTAGGTTGGTTTTTAGTGGCTTCAATGTTTTACAGGGATGCTATGAACGGAATTTTTTTCTTTGGTGGAATCTATGCAGCGGGCGTATTAGAGATGAGTACCGTGCAACTAGGTATTTTTGGAATTTTAGCAGCGGCAACTGGTACTATTGGAGCGTATTGGGGTGGAACTTTGGACAGCAAGTATGGCTCTAAATTTTGTGTTAGTATTATGCTTGGAGGACTTCTAATTGTTACACTTGTGATATTTGGGTTAAGTAGATCAGAATTCTACGGATTACCTTTGGACCCCAAGTCGAATACTCCAGATATAATATTTTATATAGCTGGAGGCTTACTTGGGTTTGTAAGTGGACCTATCCAATCTGCGTCCCGCACATTATTAATTTTCTTAGTTGACGAAAAACAGATAACCGAAACGTTTGGCCTCTACGCCCTCGTAGGCAGAGCAACAGCATTTTTAGCTCCCGCTCTTATTACTTGGTTCACTTTAGCGAGTGGGTCACAGCAAATCGGTTTAGTACCGATTATTATTTTATTGTTTATAGGGTGGTATTTACTTCGTTTTGTAAATGTTAAAAATTTAGTGTAATGAAAAACATTGTTTTTATCCTAATCATTCTTTTTGTGGAGATACCCATACTTAAAGCTGATGTTAAGAAATGGAAGTTAGAACAAGTTGGTTTTTTGAATATTGATAGAAACGAAAAAGATTATGGTGGGTTTTCTGGCCTTTTAATTAAGAATGCGGGGACCGAGGCTTTAGTTGTCACTGATAAGTCATTTTTTTTTGTTCTGCAATTGCGTCGTGATGATAATGACTTTCTAACCGGATATTCGGTAATAAAAAAGGGCCGAATATTGTCTAGCAAGGGCGAACATTTAAATGGTCGTAATACAGACAGCGAGTCAATTGCTATGGATGCAAACAATAATTATTATATTTCTTTTGAGTCAAATCACAGAATAATGATGCATACAGAAGTTGAGGGCAAAGGTATCTTTGTTCCTAAACATCCAATGTTCAGAAAACTATCTGTGAATAAGGGTATAGAGGCTCTAGCAGTTGATGATGAAAATCGCTTGATAGCCATACCAGAAAAACCTCCCTTGGGCGTTACAGATATCCCAATATTCAGATTAGAAAATAATAAGTGGGAGATTATCAAATATATTAAAATTAAGGAAAACTTTCTAGTAACAGATGCAGAAATTTTACCTCAAGGACTTTTATTAATCCTAGAACGTAAATTCTCTTGGACCCAAGGTTTCAAAACGAGATTTAGGTTAATTTCTTTAGATAAGTTTGATAATACAGAGCCAATAATTGTTTTTACCTCAACGGCTAATCAGTTTGACAATTTGGAGGGCATGACTTTTTGGAAAGATAAAAAAGGTGAAATGCGCATTTTAACGGTATCTGATGACAACTTTCATCCCTTGCAGCAAAGTGAAATAAGAGAATTTTTTTTAAAATATGAATAATAATTGAAGGAAATACTATGGAAAATAAAGAACTGGAAAACGTTATCGAAACCTCATGGGAGAGCAGAGACGAAATAAATGAAAAAACAGTTGGGAGAACTAAAGAGGCTGTAGAACAAACTTTAAATCTACTAGGGAACGGTACTTTGAGAGTCGCAGAAAAAAAGGCCTCAGGTGAATGGGTGGTGAATCAATGGACAAAAAAAGCAGTTCTATTAAGTTTTAGGCTTAGAGAAATGGAATTACAAAAAGGCGGGCCACAAAATTCAACCTGGTGGGATAAAGTGGATAGCAAGTTTAAAGACTGGGGTGAAACTGAGTGGAAAAAGAAGAATTTCCGAGCCGTTCCTAACACGGTAGTTAGAGCATCAGCCTTCATTGGTGAAAATGTTGTTCTAATGCCCTCATTTGTAAATCTTGGTGCGTATGTTGATAGTGGGACAATGGTCGATACTTGGGCAACAGTTGGATCTTGTGCTCAGATAGGAAAAAATGTGCACCTTTCAGGTGGAGTAGGAATAGGAGGTGTATTAGAGCCTATGCAAGCATCGCCTACTATTATCGAGGATAATTGCTTTATTGGAGCAAGGTCCGAAATTGTAGAAGGCTGTATTGTCAGAGAGGGAGCTGTAGTAGGCATGGGTGTGTTTATTGGAAAATCTACAAAAATATTTAATAGAGAAACTGGTGAAACAACATATGGAGAAATACCTCCTTACTCCGTGGTTGTCTCAGGTTCTATTCCATCTAAAGGAGGAGTAAACCTTTATTGCGCGGTAATAGTCAAACAGGTCGATGAAAAAACAAGAAGTAAAACTTCTATAAATGATTTATTACGAGACTAATCATGACTAAATTGATAGATGATCCTATAGCATTGACAAAAAAACTTATTAGTTTTAGGTCAATTACTCCAGACGACGGTGGGTCTCTAGAATTTATTTCTTCATTTGTTGAGCAGTTAGGTTTCCAAACAAAAGTTTCCTCCACCCAAGGTGTAACAAACCTTTTTGCACGGTGGTCTCCAAAGTCAGGTTTCAAAAGAACACTGGCCTTTAATGGGCATGTAGATGTAGTACCACCAGGAGAGGAAAGTTTATGGGATAGCGATCCATTCAGTGGTGATATTAGGAACGATCGAATTTTTGGTAGAGGCTCAGTAGATATGAAATCTTCTGTTGCAGCGTTCCTTATTGCGCTTAAAGAAATCATTGAGGAAGAAGAGCTTAGTTGCTCTTTCGTGCTATTAATCACGAGTGATGAGGAAGGTCACGCTGAATACGGTACAAAAGAACTTTTGAAGTGGGCTGTTAAAAATAATGAAGCTTTTGACCACTGTCTCGTTGGTGAGCCTACCTCCTCCAAGCTGGTAGGTGATACTATAAAAATTGGTAGACGTGGTTCGCTAAGCGGATCTATAGTTTGTAAAGGAAAGCAGGGTCATATAGCTTATCCTGACAAAGCAGTTAACCCAGTCGAAGCACTAATTCACTTTCTCAGCGAATTAAAATCCCTTAAGCTAGATGAAGGTAGCGATTTTTTTGAGCCCTCTAGCTTAAACATCTCAACGATAGATACAAAAAATGAAGCATTAAACGTTATACCTGAGAATTCTTATGCTAACTTTAACGTGCGTTTTAATGATCAGCATTCATGCTTATCGCTAACAAAAAAAATAGACTCGCTTGTCACCAAGCATAATGAAGAAACTAATGCGACTCTGGAAATTAAGTATAAATGTTCTGGTGAAAGCTTTTTGACTGAGCCAGGTCAACTTTCAGACCTGTTAACTACTTCAATAAAAGAAATAGCAGGTGTAAATTGTAAACTTTCCACTGGAGGCGGCACATCAGATGCTCGATTTGTGTGGGAATACTGCCCAGTTGTGGAATTTGGTTTAGTTGGCGATACTATGCACCAAATTAATGAAAATACTAAGGTCGATGATATTGTTTTGCTAAAAGATATCTATAAAAATTTTTTGAAAAACTATAATAAGAAAGTGTAAAAATGATTGGAAAACTGAACCACATCGCTATAGCAACACCCAGATTAGATGAGGCTGTAAAAACCTATAAAAATATGCTGGGAGTAAAAATAAGTTCTCCCATCGATCAAATAGATCATGGCGTTAAGGTAGTATTTATTGAATTACCAAATACCAAGATAGAATTGCTAGAACCACTGGGAGAAAAAAGCCCAATAGAAAACTTTCTTGAGAAGAATAAAAAAGGTGGGATACACCACATTTGTTTTGAAGTAGAGGACATAAATAGTGCTATTTTGAGCCTAGAAAAAGATGGAGCAACTGTATTAGGCGATGGAGAAGCTAAAATTGGTGCGCATGGTAATCCAGTAATTTTTCTGCACCCTAAGGATTTTAATGGCACTCTCATCGAGTTAGAGGAAGTCAAACAATGACAATAACATCTGCAATAGTACTATTATCAGTTTACTGGTTTATTATTTTATTTATCATTTTACCTATAAATGTTACCACCCAAAATGATGAGAGAAATATCATTGAAGGGACCGCACCTTCATCTCCAGTAAATCCTAATCTCAAACGCAAGTTTTCTATTACCACGATAGTATCTATTATTCTTTGGATACCGACCTGTTTAGTAATCAATCTATTCTATTAAATGAATTTATAGATCGTGATCGATTATTTTTAATTTGAGTTCATCTAACTGTTCTGTGGTTGGATTTCTGGGGGATCCAAGCATAGGGTCCTCTGCTTTTTGGTTCATAGGAAACATTATAACTTCCCTTATATTATCTTCCTTAGCCAAAAGCATTACTATCCTATCAATGCCAGCAGCACATCCTCCATGAGGTGGAGCACCATATTTTAAAGCATTTACTAAACCTGAAAACTGGCTCTCAACCTCCTCTTTTGTATAGCCCGCAATTTCAAACGCCTTAAACAAGTTCTCTAGTTTATGATTTCTAATTGCGCCAGACAAAATCTCATACCCATTACACGATAAATCATACTGCATCCCCAATACACTCAAAGGATCAATATCTTCACTCAATAAATCGGTCTTAGGCATCGAAAAAGGGTTATGTGAAAACTCAATTTTTCCTGTCTCTGTATCTCTTTCATACATTGGAAAATCAGTGATCCAACAAAACTCATAAGAATTTGAATTTGTAATGTCTAGTTCGATACCAACGATGTCCCTAGCCTTGCTAGCAATATCATTAAAATGGGCAGGTACACCACCCAAGAAAAAGGCTGCATCTCCTTTATCAAGACCGAGAAAATTTCTTAATTTTTCTGTCTTTCCCTCGCCTAAGTTTTTTGCTATTGGTCCTGCTGCTTCTAAATTACCTCTATCATCTGACCGCCAAAAGATATAGCCCATACCCGGTAGTCCTTGCTCTTGCGCAAACTTGTTCATTCTGTCACAAAATTTCCTACTGCCTCCACCTTTTGCTGGTATTGCTTTGATCTGTGTTCCATCTTTCGTCAAAATATCGGCAAAGATTTTAAACCCTGAAGAAACAAAAAACTCGGAAACATCCATCATTTTTATTGGATTTCTTAAATCTGGTTTATCAGTACCATACCACTGCATAGATTGGCCAAAGCTAATAATAGGAAAGTTATTATTAACTGCATAGGAGTCCGAAAAATTTTCAAAGAGTTTGACAAACACTTTTTCTACCAATTGAAATACATCATGTTCCTCGACAAAAGACATCTCTATATCTAGCTGATAAAAGTCAGTTGGAGATCTATCCGATCTAGGATCTTCATCTCGAAAGCATGGTGCAATCTGGAAATATTTATCAAAGCCACCAACCATTATCAGCTGCTTGTAGATTTGAGGAGCTTGCGGTAGCGCATAAAACTTTCCAGGATGTAATCGTGAGGGAATTAAAAAATCTCGCGCTCCTTCCGGAGAAGATGATGATATTATTGGCGTTTGAAATTCGTTGAAACCGTTTTCCCACATCTCTTTTCGTATAAACTCGATTATCTTTGATCTCAATATAATATTCTGGTGTATTCCGTCTCTCCTTAAATCGAGGAAACGATACTTTAGTCTTGTTTCTTCTGGATATGGAAGATCTCCAAAAACAGGTAAAGGAAGTTCCTCCGAAGCCCCTAAAATATTTATTTTTGCTATGAAAACCTCAATCTCCCCTGTGGGCAATTTTTCATTTATTAAAGAACTATCTCTCTTTCTCACAGTTCCTTCTATTGATATGCACCACTCTGCTCTCACATTTTCTACATCTTTAAAAACGGGACTATCAGGATCAGCTAAAACTTGGGTAAGACCAAAATGATCTCTTAGGTCAATGAAAAGCACGCCTCCATGATCACGTACTCTATGTACCCAACCAGAAAGCTTTACGATTTCCCCATCGTTTCCTGCTCGTAATTCATTACAGTTATGTGATCTGTACAAATGCATCTATTCTACCTATTCACTAACCAAAAACTTATTGATTTTATTAGTGACAGTTTTAAAAAGGGTTATGTTTATAAATTCTTGTACACTTATAGTTTCACGAATTAAAGAAAAAATTTAAATGCCAAAACGAATTGATATTAAGTCAGTTTTAATTATCGGTGCAGGACCCATAGTTATAGGACAGGCTTGCGAGTTTGATTACAGCGGTGCTCAAGCATGTAAGGCACTCAAAGAAGAAGGTCTTAGAGTTATTCTAGTTAATTCAAATCCCGCCACAATTATGACAGATCCAGAACTTGCCGATGTTACCTACATAGAACCAATAAATTCAGAAGTAATAGAGAAAATTATTAAGATAGAAAAACCAGATGCTATTTTACCAACGATGGGTGGACAAACAGCACTTAATATTGCGATCGAGTTGGATAAGGCAGGGACTCTAAAGGATTATAATGTTGCGCTTATCGGAGCTAATAGGGATGCAATAGAGAAAGCGGAAGATCGAAAACTCTTCAAACAGTCAATGGAAAGTATTGGAATAAAGAGCCCAAAATCTGAAATTGCTAATTCATTGGATGAAGCTTTAAAAGCATTAAATATAATTGGCTTGCCCGCAGTTATTCGGCCCGGTTTTACTTTGGGAGGCAAAGGTGGCGGAGTTGCCTATAACGAAAATGACTTCAGAGAAATTTGTATGAATGGTTTAGACGCATCCCCAGCTAATCAAATTCTTATCGATCAAAGCCTCCTAGGTTGGAAAGAATTTGAGATGGAAGTAATAAGAGATAAAAATGACAATGCCATTATAGTCTGCTCTATTGAAAACTTTGACCCTATGGGAGTCCATACAGGTGATAGCATAACCATAGCACCGGCGATGACACTTACCGATAAAGAGTTTCAGAAAATGCGTAACAACTCTTTAGAAGTTTTAAAAGAGATCGGTGTTGAAACTGGCGGGTCTAATGTTCAATGGGCAGTAAATCCACAAAATGGAGAAATGCTAATTATTGAAATGAACCCCCGTGTGTCTAGATCATCTGCCCTTGCATCGAAAGCAACAGGATTCCCAATAGCTAAAGTTGCCGCGAAACTAGCCATAGGCTACACACTTGATGAGTTGCAGAATGATATAACAAAAACTACCCCCGCGAGCTTCGAGCCAACGATCGATTATGTTGTTACAAAAATACCTCGTTTCGCATTTGAAAAATTTCCGTCGATATCAAACGAGCTTGGTACTTCAATGAAATCGGTTGGAGAGGTTATGGCCATTGGGGCAACATTCCAAGAAAGTCTGCAAAAAGCTTTGAACTCTCTTGAAAATAAAACTTCTGGGCTTGCAATTATTCATACCAATATGGATAAACCTGCGCTTTACAAAAAATTATCCAAAAATACTCCTGAGAAAATATTTCTCATTGGGCAAGCTTTCAGAATTGGTTTCACTACTGACGAAATATACGAAATAACAAGAATAGACAAATGGTTTTTAAATCAAATCGAGGAACTTATTCTATTTGAAAAAAGTATTTCAAACTCTGGCCCAAATATAACTCAGGAGGTCTTGGGCAAGGCAAAGTCTAAAGGGTTTAGTGATGAAAGAATAGCTGAATTGTTGTCTACTTCTTTGGATAATATTCAAGATAAAAAACGAAAGTACGGCATACTTCCAGTTTATAAGCGAATTGATACCTGTGGTGGCGAATTTCAGTCCGAGGCCGCATATCTATACTCTACCTATGACTTATCCACTTTTACTACCCAAATATGTGAAGCTCAACCCTCAAATAAAGACAAAGTAATAATTCTTGGCAGTGGTCCCAACAGAATCGGTCAAGGCATTGAGTTCGATTACTGTTGCTGTCATGCTTGTTTCTCGCTTAGTGAAGAAGGCGTTGAAACTATAATGATTAATTGTAATCCCGAAACTGTCTCCACCGACTTTGATACCTCTGACAAACTTTACTTTGAGCCTTTAAACTTTGAGTCAGTAATGAACATAATTGAAAAAGAAAAGAAAAAGGGCAATTTGATTGGGGTAATTGTGCAGTTTGGAGGACAGACGCCGCTCAAACTAGCCGATGATCTTGATAGAAGGGGTGTTAAAATTTTAGGAACAACACCCAAATCCATAAATATTTCAGAGGATCGAAAACTCTTCAAAGAAGTCATTGAAAAGTTAAAACTGAAACAACCTGAAAATACTACGGTTGGTAAAAAATCAAATGCCATAAAGGCTGCTGAATCCCTCAGTTATCCAATAATTGCTAGACCCTCTTTTGTCTTAGGGGGTAGCTCAATGGAAATAATTCATGACCCAATGCAATTAAATAAATATTTAGAGTCAAACATAGAAATTAGCAGTAAAACTCCGCTTTTGTTAGATAGCTATTTGGGTGCTGCGATAGAGGTTGATGTAGACTTAATCAGCGATGGAGAAGATTGTTTTGTTGCAGGGATTTTGGAGCATATCGAAGAGGCAGGTGTTCATTCAGGAGACAGTGCCTGCTCTCTACCACCACACTCTCTTGGAAAGGACATAATTGAGAAAATAAAATATCAATCTTCTCTTCTTGCCAAAGAATTGGACGTAATAGGGTTAATGAATATTCAATTTGCCGTAAAAGAAAGTGATATATTTGTATTGGAGGTAAATCCACGGGCAAGCAGAACAATTCCATTTATATCTAAAACGACTGGAATACCGCTAGCTAATCTAGCAGCAAAATTGATGATAGGTTTAAGACTATCCAGTTTATCTTTCCATAGAAAAGATTTGAATTATGTGGCTGTCAAAGAAGCTGTGTTACCCTTTGATAGGCTACCCGGTAGCGATACCGTTTTAACCCCTGAAATGCGTTCAACTGGAGAAGTCATGGGTATTGCGGACAGCTTCGAGGGAGCTTTTTTCAAATCACAGATTGCCGCAGGCATGCAGTTTCCTAAATCTGGGACGGTATTTTTATCAATTAGAAATGAAGATAAAACTAAAGAGATGGGTGACGCATGTAAAATTCTTGAGAAGATCGGTTTTAAAATTATTGCAACAAAGGGAACGAAATCCTTTTTAGATAGGGAGGGGGTTGATAGCTCACCTGTAAAGAAAGTCTATGAAGGACGACCAAATATCTCGGATTTACTGAAAGATAAAAAGATAGATATTGTTATGAACACTACTGAGGGCAAACAATCGCTGGAAGATAGCAAAGACATTCGATATTTAGCATTAAATAATAAGATCCCTTACTATACTACATCTCGTGGAATTATTGCTACAATTCACAGCCTTAAAGAAAATAGCGGGGGCAAGATGTCGGTAAGAGCTATACAAAAATATCATTCACAGCTTATAACTGGTTGATAACCTTTTTTTCATTAAAAAATGCTATTAAATTTTCAACTGCCAGCATTCCCATTTTTGTTCTTGTTTCATGTGTGGCCGATCCTATATGAGGGTACAAAGTAACATTTGATAAGCGTCTCAGTCTGAGAGGAACATTTGGCTCATTAAGAAAGACATCCAAACCAGCACCGGCAAGTTTTTTCTTTTCCAGCAAATCTATAAGTGCCATTTGATCAATAACATCTCCCCTTGATGTATTAATTAAAAATGATGAGGGCCTTATTTTCTTCATTCTGCTCTTTGAAATAAAGTTCTTATTTCCCTTGTCGCTTGACAGATGCAAAGAAATTACATCACTTTCTTCCAGCAATGCATCTAAGTCAAAACGAACACTTGCCTCAAATTTAAGATCCGTAACCGGGGAACGATTATAGTAAAGGACTTTCATTCCAAATACCTCATGTGCACGCTTTCCAAAAGCTTTACCAATTCTTCCCATTCCTACAAGTCCAAGAGTTTTTCCGCGAACACCGACTCCCAGGTTCTCTGTTAAAGAAAAACCTTTCCATTCACCCTGTCGCAACATTGTTTCCATTAGAAATGCATTTCGTGTAACAGACAAAAGTAAAAGTGTAGCTATATCAACAGTAGCCTCCGTTAATACGTCGGGAGTATTTGTGATGATAACATTATTTTGTTTGGCTGATTGTAAATCTATATGATCCACACCCACACCAATATTTGCGATGATTTTCACTTTCTTGTTGGGAAGAGTAAGAAGCTTATCTGTAATATTATCTGTTACAGTACAAACTATTCCATCGGCATTTTCCATTGCTTTTTCTAATATATCGTTACTAAATACTTTATCTTCACGATTAAATGAAACTCGAAAATACTGTTTTAACTTTGACTCTACTTCATCAGGTATATCTCTAGTGACGATTATTTTTGGTTTCATTTAATTGGTCCCTCTTAATGAACCCTATTACCAATAAGAGCTTTATATTCAGGTGCTATTAAAATAATATCACCAACATTTTTGCCATCGACACCAAGTACAAGGACCTCCGAAATAAATGGTCCAACTTGTTTAGGCTCCAGATTTGTTACAGCTATTACCAACTTTCCTATAAGCATTTGAGTTGTATAGAGAGACGTAATCTGAGCAGATGAAGTCTTAATCCCCATTTCTTCCCCAAAATTTATCCATAGTTTGTATGCTGGTTTTTTAGCTTCCCTAAAAATTTCAGCTTTAACGATCTCTCCAACTCTTAAATCTGTATCAAAAAAATCCGCCATTTCTAAAAGTATCAAAATTTCAGATTTAAAGCATTAATTAAAAGCTTAAACTTTACTTAGTTCTTTTGATCTTTGTGCTGCAGCTTTTATTGCTGCTGAGAAAATCTTTGGCAGACCGTTATCCTTATTCATCATTACGGCCAATGCTTCATAGGTCGTTCCACCAGGACTGGTCACATTTTCCCTCAATTTTTGGGGCTTTAATGATGAATTGACTATTAAGCTTCCAGCACCATCGATTGTATGCTTTACCAATTTAAAAGATTCATCATAAGAAAGACCCAAATTAATACCAACCTCTGTCATCAACTCAGCAATCAGAAAAATGTAGGCTGGACCGGAACCTGAAATTGCCGTGACAGCATCAAATTTTCTCTCCTCAACAAATTTTACTGTTTCCCCAAAGGCCTCTAATAATAAAGCCAAATTCTTTGACTGTTTTGGTTCAACCCTTTTATTCTCTTTAACTGCTGTAACACCTTTTAGTATCTCTGCGGGTAAGTTAGGCATTATCCTTACAATCGACTCATCTTTTCCAATTATATCCTCAAGTCTATTTATTTTAATCCCAGCAAGCATTGAAACAAAAGTAACGTTTTTTTTAGAAAGCCCTTTTAGCTTTAGTTTAATCTCATCTAGAGACTGTGGTTTTACTCCTATAAAGCAATAATCAAATGATACATCTGCTTTTGTATTTATATTCAGCCCATGTTTCTTTTTTTCAAGTAGCCACTCAGAGGGTTTCGGATCATCCACATAAATATCTTGGGGCGATATTGATTTTTTTAACCACGCATCTAAGATTGCGGACGCCATCTTGCCACAACCAATAATTTTAATTCGTTGATTAATTTTCTTTTCTGCAGTCACTTATATTTACCTAAGCGTAACCTGCTATCTTTCCAAAAGCTGCCGACATAGCATCTTTTGGCATTACTTCTCCCCAACAGCTCTTTTGGAAGGTCGGATAAAATTTTTCCGCTGTTTCAACAGAAGATTTTATCCAATCTCTTAGCTCTGTATTGGAGATAATTAATTCGTCCGAAAATAATATGTTAGTAGTGTAATTCATTAATTGTTCTACATTATCATAGGTGAAGCTACCATCAACATCACTGCCATTCACTAAATTGATAGTTTCATAGAGCTTTACCAGTTTTTTTCTTGGTGGGATCATTTCAAATGTACAAATCGTTTTAAAGAGGTTTCGCGATACATTCCAGCTAGCACTGATAGTATACTTTTTCCAACCTCCGTCTATCCTAACGATTATCTCATTATCATCATCTCTAGCGAATTCCCAACTTTCTTCATGCGCTATTAGTTCCAAGGCATCTATTGGATGCGTTTCATCTAAAAATATAATTGACGTTGCTCGTGTCATGGGGTTACTGCTCCTCTTTTTCTTTCAGTATACCCACAAAATTTAGAAATCTCTACTACAATTAGGTATTCTAGCCTCATCTCCACTATATCTTGTAAATATTAGCTTTTTAAATTTTTCTTTCTTTTTGTAGACGGCTTACTTTTATTCCTTAATTCTTCCACACTTAGCTTAAGTGCTTCAAACTCTTCTCTTGTAACAAAGTCCCTGTCCGCTAACCAACCATCTAACCAGGTCTTGAAAACATTCTCTGCTTCGTTTTTGGCCGAATGTGCTGCTCCAAAGGCATCCGCCATAACTTTAGAAAGATTATCAATAAATGGGTTTTTAAATTGCATCGATTCTCCTTTAAATTTTTATATTTTAACGTTAAACAAAAATATAATTGGAATTTTATTTTTTTGGAGGAAAAAATCTTTCAATATCCAAATATAAGTGAGACCGCCTTTACTTTAAATTTATTTGGGTTGCATCTTAATGTACAATGGTATGGTTTATCGTATATAGCCGGTATACTTTTAGCTTGGTTTTTTATGGCAAAGCTTGTGCAAAATAAAGACCTGTGGTTTGCCAATAAGAGTATTATTGAAAGATCTGAAGTAGATGATCTAATAACCTACATGATTTTGGGTATCATTTTAGGGGGTCGGTTGGGGTATTGTCTCTTTTACGCACCTTCATACTATGCTGATAATCCCATTAGAACTTTGTATATATGGGAAGGTGGGATGTCATTTCACGGAGGCTTTTTAGGAGTGTTAATAGCTGGCATTCTATTTGGCATGAGGAAAAAAATTAGCTTGTTGTCTTTAGGTGATTTGATCGCATTTGCATCCCCTCCTGGATTATTTTTTGGCAGAATTGCAAATTTTATTAATGGCGAGCTCTGGGGTAAACCAACAACCTCAACATTTGGAATCCAGTTTACAAAAGGTCAGGGGAAATTTTGTCCAAGCTCAAATGAAATACCCTGTTTCAGGCATCCGTCGCAATTGTATGAAGCTTTCTTTGAAGGTATCGTTTTGATGCTTATTTTTTATTATCTTGTTTTTTTCTATAAAGCGCTTAAAAAACCAGGCATCATTTTTGGCTCTTTTTTGCTAGGATACGGTGTTATAAGGTTTTCAATTGAATTTCTAAGAGAACCTGACGCTTTTTTCATAACCAATGAAAATCCCTATGGATATGTAGTCGAGCTTTTCCCAAGTGTAGGAATATCAATGGGACAACTTCTCACAATTCCAATGATTATTTTTGGACTTTTAATGATTTTTTTGATCACCAAGCGAAATCTTGATGCAAATTGAAAAAAAGATAAAAGATTTAATTAAAAAAAGTGGTCCAATAAGCATATCACAATATATGGAAATATGCTTGTGGGATGATAAAAATGGATATTACACATCCAATCAAGTATTAGGGGGAGATGGTGACTTCATTACATCTCCAGAGATCTCTCAAACATTTGGTGAGCTTATAGGGCTATGGGCATTGAGTTTTTACCAAGAATTTATAAATAAAAAACGTCTATGTATAACAGAGCTAGGTTCTGGTAGAGGAACACTTCTAAAGGACGCCATTAGAACTATTTATAAGGTTACCAATAATAAAATAAACCTTGAGATTACAATTTTGGAAAAATCCGAGAGACTAATAACTCTGCAGAAAGAAAATCTCAAAAATAAAAATGTTAAGTGGATATCAGATATCAAAGGCTTGAGTTTAGAACCACAAATAATTATTGCGAATGAATTTTTTGATGCCCTTCCTATAAACCAATATGTGAGAAGTAACGAAGGCTGGCACGAAAAAAAAATAGCAATAAAAAATGATAAACTTTGTTTCACCTTAGATAATAAAATCTGGGTGCCTAGTGACAGTATTTTTTCAGATTTTAAAATAGGAGATACGCTTGAATATTCTGAACGGACTATCTCGATTTTTTCAAATATTTGTAATCATTTAATCAAATATGATGGTGTTTTTCTTTTGGTAGATTATGGAAACATTTCAGGTATTGGGGATACCCTTCAAGCCGTAAACAAGCATAAATTTAAAGGTGTTTTGGAAAAACCAGGGCAAAGTGATTTAAGTTCACACGTTAATTTCAGGCTCCTTAAAGAAATAGCTATTAAAAAAAGTTTGTATGTTTCGCCGATTAAAGAACAACGAAACTTTCTGCTCGAACTTGGAATAGAGGAACGCTTAAAAAGCTTAACCAAAAATGTCAACTCAGCCTTAGCAGAAACAGTCGAGTCCGAAATAAAGAGACTCATTGATCCCGATAAAATGGGTTCTCTTTTTAAAGTTATTGCGATAACAAAAACTAAAAGACATCTAGAAGGCCTGAACTGATATGGTAAAAATGTTCAAAAGCAAAAACTTGCAATCTGTAAAGCATGGTTTTTTTGGTAGATCCGGTGGAGTTTCCACCGGCATATATTCGAGTTTGAATCTGTCAGAAAATACGGCCGATTGCAAAGGCAATATTTATGCAAATAGGGCGTCGGTCTTGGATGCGCTTGATATTTCAAGTCAAAAAGTTTTTTTTCCAAACCAACAACACACAAACAACGTGGTATTTATTGATAAAAAGGCTGACTTTGAAAAATTAAGTTACGAGCCAGTAGATGCTGTCATAACCAATCTAAAGGGTATTGGGATTGGAA
>Ga0208878_1000202_pt1 | contig 20093 bp, 16 predicted proteins | sample Knorr_S15_td_Sur_FD_185600 | JGI IMG/M metagenome (GOLD analysis project Ga0208878, IMG submission 185600) | Marine microbial communities from Southern Atlantic Ocean transect - Knorr_S15_td_SurfaceA_ad_5m_LV_A (SPAdes) (version 2) | ecosystem: Environmental > Aquatic > Marine > Oceanic | place...
GTCGTTCAATACCTCTTGGATCAGCATACTATGACTTTACTTCCTATGAACCTTACGGTGTGTCTGCTCAAGTCATTCCTTGGAATTTCCCGATGGAGATGACAGCGAGATCTTTGTCTACTGGTTTAACGACGGGAAATGCGTGTGTGATTAAATCTCCAGAACTTACACCGATAACCCAATATTTCTTTGCCAAAGCTGCAGAGGCGGCAGATTTTCCAGCTGGAACTGTAAATATTATTTGCGGAATAGGCGGAACGGCTGGTGAATATTTATGCTCTCATAAAAATATCAACCAAATAGCTTTTACAGGCTCAGTTAAAACGGGATCTGCTATTGCAACGGCGGCTGCAAAAAATATAGTACCCACTGTATTAGAACTCGGTGGAAAATCAGCGGGGATTGTTTATCAAGACGCTTCAATGACTAACTTGAGAGAAAACATCAGAAAAGGCATTTTCTTCAATGCAGGACAAGTTTGCTCAGCAATGTCACGATTAGTAGTTCATGAGAAAGTTTATGACGAGGTTGTTGGTTTGGCAGAAGACGTTGCAAAGAATATGTCTGTAGGAATAGGTATTGAAAGAGACGAGTTTGCAAATAACATGGGCGCTATGATCTCCTTAAAACAACGAGATAGAGCGGTTTCAATCTGTGATGAAGCCCAAAAGCAAGGAGCAAAGGCTGTAACAGGTGCAAGAAAACTAAATAATAAGGGATTTTTCTTAGAACCTACAGTTTTTGCCGATGTTGATCAGAATATGGAAATAGCTCAAACCGAAATATTTGGACCAGTGCTATCAATACTTAAATTTAAAGATGATGACGAAGCCATAAGTATCTCGAACGGAACCGAATACGGTCTCGTAGGCGGTGTATTTACTAAAGACCTTGACAGAGCTATGCATTGTGCACAAAAAGTCAGAGCAGGCCAATTCTTTATAAATGAGTGGTTTGCTGGTGGTGTTGAAACACCGTTTGGGGGATATGGAAAGTCTGGATATGGAAGAGAAAAAGGACGAGAAGCGCTCTTAAATTATGTCCAAACAAAAAATATTGCGATAAAATTAGGAGCTAGTTAAACACTGCTTTAAAATATAAAGTGATTTTCCCTGATAATATTCCCTTAAACCCTTTAACAAAAGGTCAACTATGGATATCTCATTATCCCGGCAAGAGAGACATCGGGAATAAGGCTATTCAAGCAGAGATGGATTTATTAGAACTTAAAAAAAGAAAAATAGATATTGTTGCATCACTTTTAGAGAGAAAAGAGTTAGCGTCATTACAGATTGCAAACCTCTTCGAACTTATAAAGAAACATAACTTTAGTCACTACTATTTTCCTATCAAAGACAAGTCTGTACCAAAAAATAAAGTACAATTACATCGCTTTCTTGATAATTTGTGCGATGAAATTCAAAAAGATAAAAACATTCTTATACATTGTAATGCTGGACTTGGAAGATCTGGTCTTATTGCCGCTTTATTATGCAAAAAGCTTGGTATAGTAGAGGAGCCTATTTCCTTTATTCGGCAATATCGTCCTGGCGCCATAGAGACAAGAGAACAAGAAAAACTGATATCATCTCTTGATCTAGTATAAAAATTGTTGTTTTTTAATATAATTAATAAACTAAATGCATAGGAAAAAATATGGGTGATTTCGGTCTTATTTTTGGAGGGTTATTAAACGGGCTTCCCTTTCTTATTAGCCATTTTGTAACGTCAGTTATCGTGCTTTTAATTGGTGTAATCATCTATCTATTCATTACGCCAATGAAAGAAATAGCTTTAATAAGACAGAAAAATACTGCCGCCGCTATAAGTTTTTCTGGTGCTTTAATTGGTTTAGCTTTACCACTTGCAAGTTCTCTATCCGCTAGTGGATCCATCTATGAGATCATCGTTTGGGGGTTTGTAGCAATAATTATTCAGCTTTTTTGCTTCAAAGCCGTTGACGTCTTAATAAATGATCTTCCAAAGAGAATTGAAAATGGTGAGATTTCTTCGTCTATTCTTTTATTTTCTATAAAAATATCAGTTGCGCTATTAAATAGTGCGGCAATCTCTGGATAAACATGAGATTCATTAGTAATGGATTTTATTTTTTAATTGCAATTATAGCGATACTATGGTCGTTCGCATCCTCATTCGAAAAAGACGGCTCATCAAGGCCTAAATCCGATAGCTTTTCAAACAAAAATATTACATCAATTAAGACAATTGAGTATTCCAACAATATGAATACACCTACAAGTAACAAAAAAAATCTTCGATCTCTTCCAAAATTTACAATTCAATCAGAAAGTAAAATTCGCCGTCAAGGTGGGTCTGGAACAGCATTTTATGTTGGTCAAGATACTTGGGTTACCGCAAGGCATGTTATAAATCAATGCCCAAAAGTTATGATGTCATTTGGAAAAAAACAAATGATAATAAAAGATATATATATCCATCCCAATTCAGATTTGGCAATTTTCAAGAATAAAGAAGATATAGATCTCCCCTATTTTGAAATCACTAGATATAAAGAAGAAGCTTTTTCTTCAGGATACCCAGCAGGAAATCCTGGTGATTTAGCATTAAATTATCTCGGACACGTAGGATTAGAAAACAAGTCATATGGAGTTTTTGAAAGAGGCCTTGTTTATAGCATCACAGACAGATCACCATTCAGTCTTAACTCAATTGGTGGCCTCAGTGGAGGGCCGGCTTTTTCTAAAGACAATAGATTAAGCGGAATACTAGTCGCTGAAAATGCTAGAAGAGCCCTTGCTATATTAGTAGAAAATAAGTCATTATTCGAGCTTTTAGAAGAAACAAATATGCTTGCAACTTCGATTGAAAGTAACAATAGTGTTAGGTTGATAACTACAAATAAAAATTTTTCATCAAATGGAAAAACTTTGCGAAAACAGGGGGTTATTCGCAAAATTTACTGTATATTTTAAATCAATTATGGGGGTGACTTAATGATAGAAAAAATAGTAGAAATTAAAGTTTCTGAAAATCAAAAAATGCCTACATTTATTGTGCACCCAAGCGACGATAATATATATCCCGTTGTTATTCTGTTAATGGATGCTCCTGGTATCAGGCAGGAACTTCACGACATGGCATCCAGAATAGCTGCTTGCGGTTACTACGTACTATGCCCTAACCTCTATTATAGAACAGCTAAGCCTTTTGAATGGAATAAACCGAACCTTAATTTTATCGAAGGTTACTCTCCAGAAGCCTCAAGAGAATTGATGTTTAAAAATATGGACAACCTATCTAATGCCCTAGTTTTAGAGGACATAGATCACATGATTGAATTTTGTGAAAATCAAAATAGCGCCAAAAATAGTTCTATTGGATTAGTTGGATATTGTATGAGTGGGCCCTTTGCTTTCTATGCAGCTGGAAAATTACCAGAAAAAGTCGCGGCAGCGGCCTCAATACATGGTGTAAAGTTGGTAACAGAGAGCGAAGACTCCCCTCATCTATTTATTAATAGTGTAAAAGGTGAGCTTTATTTTGGCTGTGCAGAAACAGATAGCTATGCTCCATTAGAAATGATAAATGCTCTGGAAAAACATCTCTCTGCAACTTCAGTTGACTATAAAATTGAGATATTTCCAAAAACTCATCATGGGTTTGCATTTCCAAATAGAGGTCAACTATATAACAGGAGGCATGCCGAAACCCACTGGTTTAGAATACTTGATCTATTTTCTAGAAAGTTAAAATAGGTTCTCTAGATGAACTCCGAACAGATTTTATTAGTGGCAATTTTTTGTTTACTTTTCTCTTTGTTGCTTTGGGGAAAATTTCGTTATGATTTAGTTGCTTTTTCCATTCTCATAATATCTGTAGCTATTGGTGTTGTTCCGTACAATAATGCGTTTGATGGCTTTGCTCACCCGGCAACTATTATCGTTGCATTAGTATTAGTAGTATCAAAAGGCTTGATTAACTCCGGAGCAATTTTTTTTATTGGCCAAAAAATATCTGCATTTGGGAAAAATCTGTGGGGACATATATCAATTATAGGTTTTATAGGTGCTATTCTCTCGGCTTTCATGAATAATGTTGCAGCGCTTGCGCTCTTAATGCCCATAGATATAAATAAAGCTAGAGCATCTAATTGGCCACCAAGAAAGACACTAATGCCCTTATCTTTCGCAACAATTCTTGGAGGCATGGCTACCCTTATAGGTACGCCTCCAAACATAATAATATCAAGCATTCGCTATGAGCACACCGGTGAACCATTTAAGATGTTTGACTTTTTTCCAGTAGGAGGAATAACCGCAATAATTGGGCTTGCATTTGTCGCCTTAATTGGCTGGCGTTTAATACCAAAGACCTCACAAAATGATGACGCAGGGAAAGAATTAATGGAGATAGCTTCCTATGTATCAAATTTAACAGTATCACAAAATTCACTTGTATTAGGAAAAAATCTTCACGAGATCTATGAAGCAGCAGAAAAATGTGATGCTGCAGTACTGGGTATAATAAGAAACTCGATAAGAATAGATAAAGGTAGTCGAAATTTAAAAATTAGGGAAAATGATCAACTTATTATAGATGCAACCCCAGAGTCTTTAGATGAATTTCGATCGATACAAAAACTTGAATTCCCGTTTAAAAAAGATCGGATCTTAGCTGAATCAGATAATTATATTCCTATTGAAGTTGTCGTTACAGACACGTCTCGTCTATTAAATACGTCTGCAATAAAAGTTGGATTGGCTTGGCGAAAAGCTACAGTGTTACTTGGAATATCAAGAAAAGGACGCCCCATAAGAAAACAAATTCGGAGAACAATAATAAGAGAAGGCGATATGCTTTTGATTCTTGTGCCCAAAGAAAGCTTTAATGAGGTAATTAATTGGATTGGGTGCCTCCCTCTCGCAGCACGAGGCTTAAACATTACGGATACAAGCAAAATGACCGCAGCTCTGAGTATTTTCTTTGTTGGCCTGATAGTCGCAAGCGTAGGCCTACTTAAGTTACCCATCGTTTTGGGCTTAGTGATAATATTATACTGCCTTACTAAAATAGTACCTCCTAGAGAGGTTTATTCTAGTGTGGAATGGCCCGTAATTATCCTCTTAGCCTCTGTAATACCCTTAGGAGCCGCTCTTGAGAGCAATGGCACAACAGAAATAATAGTCCAGATTTTAACAAAATATGCGTCATCAATGGAACCATGGTTGATAATAGCGATAATTATGATTATTACCATGACACTATCAGATATCTTAAATAATACTGCTACGACTTTAGTTATTGCACCTATAAGCATACAATTAGCGCAAACACTAAATTTAAATACAGACACATTTCTTATGGCAGTCGCAGTATCAGCATCTTGTGCTTTTCTAACTCCGATTGGACATAAAAATAATACCATAATCTTGGGGCCTGGCGGCTACAGATTTGGGGACTACTGGAGAATGGGTTTAGTTCTCGAAGTCTTAATTATTATAACAAGTATTCCACTACTATTGATATTTTGGCCTATCAATTAAAATAGTAATCTAGTGTAAGCTCTATCAAATCTTGATGCCTGTAGGGATATAATTGCTGACTATTGCTATAGCTATCAAAGGAAATAAATTTGCTACCAATATTGATGCTGTCACTTAATTCATAAACCGCTGATACTGATGAAAAACTCCCATTATCTCCCAAAATATTCGCATGCTGCAAAGAAATATCTAAAAGATCGTTATACAATCTCCAATCAAACCTTAAACTATATCCATATTCATTCTGCTTATTTACCATTTGCGCACCGTGATCATGAATATATGTACTAGCTAATTCAATGCTTATGTTCAAATCCTTAAGACCAGAATAATCAGCGCCTAAGGAAAATTCAGACACCTCATTTTTAGACCAAGGGCCTATCAAAGGGTTGGAATAAGGAAATCTTTTTCCCTTTTTATGAGAGGTATCGAATTTTAGAACGAAGTCTGAAATCGCAATATTACCGTTTAAACCCAAGAAAGCTATTCTATCCTGCTGAGTGCTAAGCGTAGTTACATTTCCTGACACAGAGGAACTCAATGTTGATAACTGCTTATTATTATATTCTCCTAAGGACAAATCCAATTCAAAGCCCGATAAAAGGATTTTATTTCTTAAGGCGAAACTTATATTATATTGCACAGGAGAAACATCGGTAATTATTGACGCACCTAAAAAAGCAGCTTCAGGATCAAATGCCGTTCCAGATCTTGCAACTTTATTTCTTTTTTCATCCAAAAAAACAATAATCTCTTGCTTTAACGAACCAATATTGTACCCAGCTAATATAGAGGGAATATTTAATCTTATTTCATCCAGATCCTGCAGCCCAATAGTAGATAGATCTCTTGGATTAGTAATATCACTTGAAATTAGTAAGTTTGACTCTCCTCTCGCAATTATTTGATTCCCAACTCTTAACCAAAGTCCATCGATTGGATAAAAGTCAATGTATAAATCTCTTAACTTAAAATCAGCAGCTGTAGGACCATAAGAGTACTTAGAGCTTTCAAAATACCCCCAGTCCCAATTGACGTCACCAGAGAACTTGAAGTTAATAACTTCCGCAAATTTTGTATTTAACCCTAAATTAATATTGCTATGTATTGCCTCAATCCCTGGAGCTCTCCTGAAAAAAGGGACAGCTGGAGATTCAAGGCCATAGTATAACTTTTGAGAGAAAATAGCATCCCAATCAAAACTTTCGCTGGTTTGTTTTTTTTCGATTGAAATGTCAGAAAATTTTTCTTTAACAACATTCGTTGTAACAAAATCAAGTTCACTTTCTATTTCTTCGAAATCATCTCCACCAAAATCAGATAGGAAATCGTCATCTGATTGTGCATATACTGTCGAGTAAAGAAATGTAATAAAAACAAGTAAATTTACGAGCCTGAACACGTTTATTAATAGCCTCGCTGCATGGCCTCGGATTCAAACAAGCTATCATTTAATTTTTTATTGAACGCTATTGTGTCAATAATAAAAATACTTGAATGCTCACGCTTTTTCTTTTTTGTAGTAGTCATCTGTTGTGTCTTTGCAACCCAGACACCATCAATTTTTTTAATATCCTTTGCTGACCAGAGCTTAACTTTTTTTCCCTTTTTTACAAGTATTCTGCCTTTGACACCAAAGAATATATCTTTTCTAATCCAAGTAAGTGTTTTTAAGTAACCTGTTTCCTTTATTACATCTTTTGATTTTGGTGTAGCCTCAATTACCCAACAATCTGCACCATCAACTACATCACTATCTTTTACAATTTTGTAAGTATAGTCTTCAATTTCTACTCCATCTAAATCAGCATATGTAAAATCACTACCCATAAAAGAATTGGACCGATCTCCACCAGAAATCCTATTAGTTTTTTGAAGACTTGGGAGATACAACCAGGAGTCATTATCTTTTGACGGATCGTCCCAGTTGTAAGACAAATAGGAGGTGTTCTTCACATCGGAAGGGCTCAAGAAAAAAGAGATGCTTTTTGTTCCGGTTGAAACTTCTTTTGTAAAACCCTTTAGTTTTCTCTCTCTTTTTCTATTTTTCTTGTCGATCAAAACAAGAGTAGATGTCTGCTCTATAGTTTCTCCTGTATACCTCTGATCAACTTTTTTCATGATCTCGTAAGCGGTCATGGACACAGATACATTTGGGAAAAGTAACACAAGAAAAAACAAAAAGTATTTTGGAAATATCATATTAAAGTTCATATAATTAACAATCTCAAAGCTTAGGTGAGTTTTTCTTCTTTTTCGAATATAAAGAGTAGCGCGGGTATAAACAATAGGCACCCTAACAAAGCCAAAGTAAAAATCACAGTGGTGAGCCATCCAATATCAATCATAGGTACTAAACGTGCAAACAAAAAAGTGCTAAACCCAATAACAAGCGCCAATGACGTAGTGATAATGGCTCTTCCTGACTCTGTCATAGCTCTCTTTATTGAATGTTCTACGGAACTTCCTAGAGATCTCGCTAACTTATATCTACTGACGACATGAATACAGTCGTCAATCGCAATACCCATTGTCATAGCTCCCACTATTAATGATCCCAAATTCAAATCCTTACCCAACATTGCAAAACATCCACCAGCAAAAACTATTGGAACGACCGCTGGGAACACGGCAATCGCGCCATGTTTAATAGACCAAAAGATAATAAAAAGAACAACACTTATAAAGGTTAATGAAAGCATGAATGATTGGCTAATCCCTTTATCGGTATACTCATTTTGAGCTTGAAACATTACCATTGGACCGGTAGGAGTAACATTCAAGTCTGGAAAATCTTTGTTTATTGTTTGCATCATATCATCCAGAAACTGATTATATTCACTAGCATCCATATTAATTGTCGGTAAAGTTATTCTCGTAAATCGCTCATCAAAATCTTTAATATCTGAAAGGTCATCATCAGGACCTGAGTTTTCGAACAATAACAAAAGCTGGCTAGTCATGGGTTTACTATCTGGTATTTTGTAAAACTCTTTTTTGTTATCTGAAAACGCCTTCCTAATTTGCTTAAGTTGATCCAGATAACCGACTATTTTCCCTGACTTTTCTTGTTTTTCAAGAAAAGCCTCGAGAGCGTCAAGTTTTGTGAGAAAGCTGGGCTCTTTAATCCCCTCTTCTAATTCAGAGTCTAGCATCATATCAATATTTGATGATCCTTTAAACTCTCTATCAAAATACCTCAAGTCTTCTGATATTTTGAGATCACTTTTAAAAAATTTAAAAATATTCGTATCAACTTTAATGTAGGTTGCGCTAAAAAAGCTTACAGAGATGAATAGCAGTCCCACCATTAAAATACTAAATCTATTTTTGTAGGAAAAATTTGGAAGACTGGAGGTCACACGTGTAAGCCAATCATTGTCATAAGCTTTCTTCGTAGCTGGTGAGAGTCTGTTTAAAAACGATAAAGCAGCAGGCAACGAAGTCATTGAGAGAATAAAAATAATCATTGGTAGTATCGTTGCTAGCAACGAAAACTCACGCACAGGGGATAATTTTGTTATATACAGCGCAGCAAATCCAATTGAAGTGGTGAATTGCGTAAAGAATATAGGCTTAAAAAGGTTTTTTATTAATTCTTTAGATGCGTCTAAAGCTGTGTGCTTGGAAAGAGTTCTTAAGCTATAAAACTCAGACATAACGTGAACCGTGCACGCCATACCTAACAACATTGTGATAGGAATTAAAGCTTGGTTTACTGGCGTTATATTATAGCCAAGATACGCTTGTAAACCGGTCATCATTGTGACTGCTGTACCAATAACGACCCAGGGAGCCAAAATACCGGTCAAAGATCTAAAAACAATGCCTAAGACAATCATCATTATAGCAGCAACAGTAGGATTTAGCCAAGCGGCATCTGAGTTACTGATTACGGTGAAACGTTCATTTAAAACCGGTTGTCCTCCAAACTTTATATCATATCCCTTTTCCAAATATCCCATCTCGCTTATAAAGTTACGTAAATCCGTTACAACTTTAAGCTTGTGATCAAGTCCGTTAACAATATACTCCGTTCTTGCAATTATTCTGGTATGCCTAAAATCTTTGCTTATAAGGGTGTCGAGCGCTAGGTTTTCATCCTGCATGGCAATCCTAGCCGTGTCTAATTGATCTAAATTATCATCTAAATTCTCTATGTCCTCGAAAATATAGTCTGTAGCAACAACCCCACCTCGATTATATGTCCTCTGATATCTGGCTAGACTATCAACCTTCTCAACCACCTCATGTTCTTCTAACATTGCATGAATTTCTTCAATCATCTTTACAGTTTCAAGATTGAAAAGGTCTTTATCTTTTGGTCTCGCTTCTATACCGACAACTAGAGACTCAGTGCTTCCAAATAGATCTCTCATTTTATCATGAGCTAAAAGCGTTGGATCGCCTTCAAGGAACCACATTTCATTTGAATTATTAACCCCTATAGGGTTTTTAGAGATAGAAAAAACTGACACTAAAATCAGTAAAACTGTTATTATAAGTATGAAAATTCTATTCTTAATTACTTGATTTGACCAAGCCTCTATCATAAAACCTCTCCTGCGATGAACGTGAAATAATGCATTGAGTTATTTAATACAAGGCTTACGTTGCGTAAATTGATTATCTATTTAGTATAAATAGAAAAGGGGCTAAAATAATAATTATTGTATAAAAGAATGCCATTGCTTGGATGGAAGATTTCTACAGGGAAGGTTTATGCAAAATATATTTCTTACTGGAGGAACTGACGGGATTGGACTTTCCGCTGCGAGGTCCTTATTAGCGATGAACCATCGGCTTTTTATTACATATCGAAATAAAAATAAATTAGATGCTGTAAAATATGAACTTAAGTCATTTTGCGACGACAAACAGGTAAGTTTCTTAAGATGTGATTTGTCTGAGCCTGATGATATTAATGAAATTGTGAATGTATTTAGCAAATCTAAGATAAAACTAAATTGTCTGATCAATAACGCAGGAACTATTTTGTTTAAGAAATCGTATAATAGTGTGGGAATTGAAAAAGTCTTTGCAACAAACCATCTAGGTCCCTTTTATCTTACAAATAGGCTTCTTGAAAAAAATTTAATACATGAAGGCGGCAGAATAATTAACGTAGGGAGTAGCGCTCATAAAACCGCAGTTCTAGATTTTAATAATTTAGACAGTAGCAATTCGAAAAGTTGGTACGAACGTTATTCAAGGTCTAAGTTATGTAATTTGTTGTTTACACTAAAGTTATCGGAAAATCTTACCGAAAAAAATATATCTGTAAATTGTGTACATCCAGGAATCGTAAATACGAACATAGGTCAAGATCATAAAGGACTTTTACAGTTTATTATTAGGTTAGTTTTAAAATACAGAGGCATATCACCTGAGGAAGGCGCAGACACTCTTGTCTATCTAGCAACGAACGAGACGGTGCAAAACGTTTCTGGTAAGTATTTCATAAAGAGAAGTGAATCAAACCCCTCAAAAGAGGCTTTAAAATCGGATATTGCAGATCGTTTATGGCAAGAAAGCACTAAATTAATAAATAGATTTTTGTCTTGAAGAACACTTTCAAAATTATTTTGTGTATAATTTTCATATCCTTACCGGCACCTATTTTTCCGCAGAGTACAAAAGTGTATGAATACTGGCTGGATAAGTTTTTGCTACCAAAACTCCAGCAAAAATTTAATAGCCATAAAATTATTGGTGAAATTGAAACGCATCTCAAAGACAACATAGGCTCTGTGATAAAATTAAAAAGGTTACTCAATAAAAACGAGCAGGCTGAGTTTTCTGATCCTGCAAAGTATTTCAATAAAAAACTAATTTTACAAAAAACCAAAGTAGGCAAAAAATATAAAAAAAGCCTTCAAAAAATATTAGAAAATATCGAAAATTTATATGAAGTAGATAGACATTTTTTGCTTGCTATATGGGCTAACGAGACATTCTTTGGAAGAGTAAGGCCAAGGCTAGACAGTCTTCAAGTACTATCTCTACTCAGCTTTTCATCATCAAATAGACTAGTTTACTTGAATGAGCTTATTTATCTAATTGATTTTGCTATAGAAAATGAAATAAATATTAAATATTTAAAAGCTTCGAAAGCGGGTGCTCTTGGACAACCTCAGTTCCTACCTTCCACTCTTGTTAAATTCGCTGTAGATTATGATAATGACGGAAATAAAGACATATGGAACAGTCAGCCAGATATATTGGCTTCCATTGCAAACTATTTACATCAGTTTGGATGGGATAATAACTTAGAATGGGGATATGAAGTTCAACTGTCAAACAGCATTAGTTGCTACCTAGAGGGACCAGATCATTCAAGAAGCTTGAGCCAGTGGAAAAAGCTAGGAGCATCAAGATTTAAAGGAGAAGAATTTCCTCAAGATGATCTTAATGAGTCATACAGTTTGATGTTTCCGGCTGGAATACACGGACCTATTTATTTAGTAAGCAAGAACTTTTATACACTTAAAGAATACAATAACTCCGATTTATATGCTTTATCTGTTGGGTTCATTGCAGACAAAATTAAATATAACAGCCACAACTTTTTTAAAAATTGGGAAGCAACCGAAAATTTAACAAAAAATGAAATAATAAGTATACAGGAAAAGCTATCTAGAAAATATTACACGGGTGGCATAGACGGTCTAATCGGGCACAAAACAAGGCGTGCAATAGGCCTGTACCAAAGAGACAATAACCTAAAACAAACTTGTTGGCCACCACTTTGAGTTATGTAAATATTTTAAGAGTTGGAGCAAATACTATAGCCAATTCGAGCCATATCTTCTGCTCTTTTTATTTGCTCAAAGACATTAGAGCTTTCTGAGCTAACATTTCCAAGCAGGGTTCTAGCAGCTACTCCAAAAATAATCGCCGCACTACGAAAAAGAGCGAATGATAAAAATAGAGGCCAATTCGGAATTGAGCTTCTACCTGAAAACTTCATATATAGTTCAAGAAATTCTTCTTCAGAGGGTATACCCAGTTGTTTTAGATTTAAGTCTTCAAACCCATATCGGTAGGGGATACAATAATAACCCAGATCAGCTAAGGGGTGGCCCAATGTTGATAATTCCCAATCAAGTACACCAATCACTGTCGAGTTATTTTTATCAATTATCGTATTACCTAATCGGTAGTCACCGTGGGCAATAGCAAATTCATCCTCAATGATAGAATTTTCTTTAAGCCATATACTAAGTAAATCCATTTCTTTAAAGCTGGCCTTTACAGTAATATCTTCTTTTGATCTTTGGAATTGATCAGACCATAATTTTATTTGACGCTGGATGTAGCCTTCTGGTCTTCCAAAAGACTCGAGGCCGATTGATTTGTAATCTACATTGTGCAGTTTGGCTAGCGTCTCTGCTAAAGATACGCAGATGGTGTTTCTTTCATTTTTTGAGAATCCATTTATTTCCGGAGTTGTAATTATTCTGCCGTCTATGTAGTCCATTATAAAAAATTCAGTACCTATCACACTCGGGTTATCACAAAAACCAAGCATCTTAGGCACAGGGAAATCTATTTTTCCAAGAGCGTTCATTACTTTAAATTCTCTGTCAACCGCATGTGCCTTTGGCAACAGCTTTCCTGGAGGTTTTTTCCTTAAGACATATTTATTGTTTTCACTCTCAAGAAAAAAAGTTGGGTTAGACATTCCTCCTTGAAACTGCTTTACCTTTAATCCTGTGCTCTCTATCTCATTGGACTCCATCCATGTCACTAGATTATCGGTGTTGAATTTATGTTTTTCCAAAGGAGCTATTAATTCTTGATCATTTCTGCTCATTTTTCTCTTTCCAATATGTAAAACCTAATTTACCAGGAATCTATATACCTGTTTTTTGGGACTTTTTCAGAACTATTAATAGGACTTTCTACTACCATAGATATCCAATCACGAGATTCTATAGGATCTAGAACTGTATCAAATTCTAACAAGCTTGCGGCATTAATTGCCTTTCCTTTTTCATAAAGGTCATCAACTAATTTTTTAAAAAGCTTTTCTTTCTTCTCTACGTCACTTTCTGCTTCTAGCTCTTTTCTGTACCCTAACTTAACAGCACCTTCCAAACCCATAGCCCCAATCTCAGCGGTTGGCCAACCCACAACAAATTGTGGTGCCATAAAACTGCCACCAGCCATTGCTTGTGCTCCAAGGCCATAAGCTTTTCTTAAGACAATGGTCATCATTGGTACCGTTACATTAGCTCCCGCTAGAAATAAACGACAACAGTGGCGTACAAGGCCAGTCTCTTCAATTTCCGGGCCCACCATCATGCCGGGAGTATCACAAAGACTTAATATCGGAATATTATAATTTTCACATAATTTAATAAATCTGGAAGCCTTATCCGCTCCATCACTGTCTATCGCCCCAGCCAAAAATAGTGGATTATTTGCAATTAATCCCAACGGCTTACCTTTAACTCTTATAAAGCCTGTGAACATACCCTTTGCAAAACCAGCCTTTATTTCCAATACAGAGCCTATATCAGCAATATTATCAATAACCTCCCGAATATCATAAACCTCCAACCTATTTTCAGGAATAACGTACCTTAAATTTTCTACTTCAGGAGCTTCCCAAGAGCCTAGGTTTCCCTGAAAATATGATAAATATTTTTTTGCTATTACAATAGCATCATCCTCGTTATCAACTAAAATATCAATAACACCATTGGGATATTGAACGCTTGTTGGACCAACCTCTTCGGGTTTGTACACTCCTAACCCTCCTCCCTCAATCATTGCTGGGCCACCCATACCCAGATTAAGATCTCTTGTGCCGATTATTACATCACAGCAACCCAATAAAGCAGCATTACCCGCAAAAAGCCTACCTGAACCAATTCCAACTAATGGCACTTCTCCAGAAAGACGCGCAAAATCATGAAAAGAAGGAATGTTCAAACCAGCGATATTTTGATCTCCTGCATCAACATCTCCTGGTCTCCCTCCTCCCCCTTCACAGAAAAATATCAAAGGAACTTTTAAACCTCTAATAACATCAATCATTCTATCTAGCTTCTTATGATTATTTATACCCTGCGTTCCTGCTAGAACCATATAGTCGTAGTGCATAATTGCAGTCTTAGTTTGTTCTTTGGCAAACAAATCCGAGTTTACATAGCTCAAACCTGTTATTAATCCATCTGCAGGAGTATTTTTTATCAGATCATCAAGCGATCTTCTCGATCGTTGTGCCGCATAAACCAGATCCCCATACTCAAAAAAGTCATTATTTCCAATTAAAGACTTTATATTCTCTCTAGCAGTTCTTTTCCCAATTTTTTTCCTTTTCTTAACTGCTATGAGCCTACTTTTATCTAATGTAAGCTTCCTTCTTTCCATAAGATTTTCGAGATCTCCTCTCATTTTTTTTGACTTTTTTGACTTGCCTTTCTTCAACTTTTTTTGGCTACTTTCTTTTTCAGGAATGAATTCAAAAAGAGGTGATCCTGTTGAAACAGTATCTCCAATATCAACAAAAAAGTTTGATACGAATCCATTCGCGTTGGCTTTAATAGGATGATGCATTTTCATAGATTCCTGAACTAGGACAGTATCTCCTTGCTTAATCTTTTTATTTGGCAATACCTTTATGTCTATTACTGTACCAACAAGCTCAGATTGAATTGTGTTCTCTGTTAAAGCGCTATCTATTAGAGGCCTGTTAGGAATTTCATTTTTATTATTCTCTTTAACGCCTATTTGGGTATCTCTATTCAGTTTTTGAAGATAAACTTCGATATTATTATCAATTGTAGAAATATTTACCGATCCGTTTTGAGGGACTTCTTGTCGCAATATCTCGATAATTAAATTTTTATTTGTCTCTACCCCTGAAACATTAGACATTCTTAAAGTAAAATCTAGCTTTCTTACAGCTTCACCCAAACCAAATTCGCTAGTAGCAATAACTTTAGCAAGCAATGAGTCGTAAAGACCATTATTTAAATAGCCAACTTTTCCTGCACCATCAATCCGTATTCCAGGACCGGAAACAATATCATACTCTTTTATAGTTCCGGTTGTTGGAACAAGTTGGTTTTTGTTATCATAGCTTTCCATATTAAGCCTAGCCTGTATTGAAGCACGCTTTCCTAATACAATTCCCGCTTTAATATTCTGATCCTTAAGAGATTTTCCATTGAAAACGCTGATCTGGGATCGTATGAGATCAATTCCAGTAAGTTCTTCTGTAATAGTATGCTCTACCTGCACCCTTGGATTAACTTCCATGAAATAGATTTTTTCATTTTTATCGACCAAAAATTCAACTGTGCCCAAACCTTTGTAAGCAACACTTTCGCACAAACTAATTGCATAATTATATAGCTTATCTTTAGCTTGGCTTGAAAGATTTGGTGCGGGACAAAATTCGATAAATTTTTGAAAACTTCTTTGAAAGGAACAATCTCTTTCGAAAAGATGAATACACGATTGTCCATCACCCAAAATTTGAACCTCAATATGTCTAGCCTCTTCAATTACCTCCTCTGCAAAAATCAAATTAGAGCCAGAAAATGACTTTGCTTCTTCTTTTACTAAAGATAATACTTCAGAAAAATCATCTTTTTTATGAATTATTCTTGATCCTCTTCCCCCACCACCAAAATTTGCTTTTAAGATTATTTTATTTTTTTTTAACTCATTAAAAAAACTCAGGATATCTGATTTTTTTTGTATTGGCCCCGATGAAGAGCATACAGGTATCCCTAATTTTTGAGCTAATTTTTTTGCTTTTTCTTTATTACCAAAATTTTTTAATGTTTTTTCATTTGGGCCTATAAAAATGATGTCATTCTTCGCACAACTAGCGGCAAATGCATGGTTTTCACTCAAAAACCCATATCCCGGATGCACAGCCTTAATTTTTTTACTTTTTGCGAGAGATATGATCTCATCAATATTTAGGTACGCAGAAGGTCCTGTACCGTTTAATTCAAATACTTCAGAGCAATACGAAAGATGTGCACTTGAACTATCATCTTTACTATAAATCCCATAAGCCTTTATCCCCATCTCGTTCAAGGTCTTAGAAATCCTAATTGCTATTTCGCCTCTATTAGCAATTAAAACTGAATTTATAATAGTCATAGAACACTCTTTAAAAGATACATTGTTATATCATTTGTAGATAGTAACTGTTTTTGTTGGTAATTCGTTTGCCACATCATCGGGAACAAAAAAATCTCTAATTAGTTCATTATCTGAAATACGATATTTTTCAAAATCAGTTTCGCCCGCGTTTCTCAAAACAACCTCATCAATGAAAAAATTACCTGTACAAGATTTTGGATCTTTACTTAAAATTTCATATGCTGCATCGGCCATTATACTAACATCTCGACTACTTTTTGCAGTATTTTCTCCACCCAGAACATTTCTTACAGCTGCTGTATCAATAGCAGTTAAAGGCCAGAGTGAGTTTACTCCGATTGCAAATTTTTTGAACTCTCGTGCATGCCCAAGTGTTAGCAAACTCATACCCATTTTAGAAATCGTATAAGCAACATGTGGTGCAAACCACTTATCATCTAGATCCAGAGGAGGAGAAAAAGTTAATATGTGTGCATGATCACTTTTCCTTAGATAAGGCAAACACGTTTTTGATACTAAAAAAGTTCCTCTAGTATTGATGTCTTGCATCAGGTCATATTTCTTCATGTCAACGGATCCGGTTGGGAAAGGAACTATAGCACTGGCGTTATTTATACAAATGTCAATTCCTCCAAATTGCTTCACGCCTTTCTCCACTGTGGCGACGACATTATCTTCGAAGCGAATATCACACTCTAAAGGAAGGCAATTGCCACCTAATTCTTCGATCTCTTTTGCAGCAGTAAAAATTGTTCCAGGTAGTTTTGGATGAGGTTCTGTTGTTTTTGCAGCTATAATTATGTTGGCACCGTCAATCGCCAATTTTTTCACCACTTCTAGCCCTATGCCCCTACTTCCTCCAGTTATAAAAACAGTTTTCTCCTTAAAGTTCATTTTATCCCTCACTTGATCTAATAATTGAAGTAGAATGTATAAGTGTAGCTGCTAACTCGCCATCAGCACTAAAAATATTTCCTTCAATATTAATAACTCTTTTGCCAATTTTTTTAAATTTAGTTTCGATTTTATTTTCACCAAGCAATACTGGTTTATGGAATAACACGTGATGGTTTGTACTGCTTACTTTTTTAATATTTTCTTGGCTTCGCAAAATACTAACAAAAGTTGCTTCATCCATCGCAGCAGAAATCATTCCTCCTTGTACTCCACCATAAATATTTTTTGAAGCTTGAGGAAAAATTACTGAAAAAACATACATCTCTTTAGTCTCTTTAATTAATTTAAGACTAAAGAACTCAGCAGCGTTACTTTCTTCATTTTGCAGTGTTTCAATCATTTGCTAGAAGCTCTTGTCTTAATCAAAAAATAAGTGTATTCCGCTATAGATATTCCTACAACATTTTCTTTAATCTACTGGAGACCAACTCTGAAAATTTCAAATACTTTCTTTTGCTTTATTATTGCTGGAATGATCTCATTTGTTGCTCTTTCAATAGATACCTTACTCCCTGCATATACAGAAATTAAAAATAAATTTCTAATTAGTGACCATCAATTGCATTGGGTTATAACAGCTTTATTTTTTGGCTTTTCATTAGGCCAGATCCTATTTGGACCTGTCTCAGACCGTATAGGCAGGAAAAACTCAGTTCTACTAGGAGTAAGCATTTACTGGCTTGGGTGTTTTATTTGCCTTTTTAGTAATTCATATATGATATTTGTGTTGGGGCGATTTATTCAAGGTTTTGGTATCGGTGGACCTAGAGTTGTTTCACAGGCTATATGCCGAGATTTATTCAGTGGGAATAGGTTGGCAAGCATCAACTCATTTATTATGAGTATTTTTATCTTAGTTCCTATTGTTGCACCGCTATTGGGCCAAGGCATTTTATTTTTCTTTTATTGGAAATATATCATCGTGTTTTTTATCTTATTTTCGCTTATATCAACAAGCTTTCTTTTAGTTAATGTTGAAGAAACCTTGCAGGAAAAGAGGAGGATAAGTCTTTTCGCTATTATAAAACACTTTAAAGAGGTTTTGAGCAATTTAACTTCAATGATTTATATAACATGTTTAGGCCTTCTCCTAGGAGGCTTACTTACTTTTATAAACATATGCCAACCGCTCTATTTTAATTATTTTGACGTTGGATCTAGATTTCCGTTATATTTTGCACTTATTGCTTCCATGCTAGGTCTATCGTCATATTTAAACTCAAGATATGTAGGGCAATTTAGTGCAGTTAAACTCGCTAAAACTTTTTCTTTACTATTAATGATCTGGACGTCAATTAATCTTATATACCAGATCAATAACCTCTCGTTTAACTTAACGTGGTTCTCTATATTTATAATGGTGAGTTTTTCTTTTTTTGGATTTATTTTTGGCAATTTAAATGCTTTAGCTATAAATCCTTTTGGACACATTGCTGGGTATGCGTCGTCTGTTATTGGGGCATTATCCACATTTATCGCACTGATAGTTAGTGGCTCAGCGTCAACATTTTTTGACGGAACACCAATCGTGGTTATTATGACACTCTCTATTTGCGCTATTTTAACCTTTTTCCTCTTGTTTACACAGAAACTATATGAAAAAAAATAAATACGGCTCATCAAAGCGTATAGGAAATATTTCATTTCACTTTATTTTTATTTCTTCTACAGCGCTCACTACAATAGAGGACTTGCTCCCAGTCTTTTTTCCATTTTTTTCGCCAAGTAAAAGGTTTTTTGCAGACTTTACAAACTTTCTCATCCTTCATGGGTATTATTCTCAATAAATAATTTTGCCTTCTCAAAAATATGAAGCTTTCTTTCGGAAGACATTCTCTCTAACGTTTTATGAATAAAAGACAATCTTGGATTAGATTTATAAAAATCAATATGCTTTTCAATAAAACGCCAATATAAGCCGTCTAAAGTATCACACCAATCACCCCGTTTATAATTACTCATCTTTAAAATGTAGTTGGATCCACATGTGTAAGGTTTAGTCGACATCAAACCTCCATCTGAGTAAGTAGCCATCCCGAAAACATTTGGCACCATTACCCAATCAGACGAGTCAATATACATTTCCATAAACCAGTTATAGATGTATTTTGGATTTATTTCGCAGAGGTTCATAATGTTACTGATTACCATTAGGCGTGGTATATGATGATTATAACCATCTCTTATTGCTTTATTTATAGAGTCATCTAAAGGCAGAATTCCTGTTGTTCCCTGATACCAACTAGATGCTAACGATCTGCTGTGTTTAAAAAAGTTTGATTTAGTTTGAAAATCGCCTTTTTCTTGATAAATCCCTCTAATAAACTCTCTCCAACCAATTATTTGTCTCAAAAAACCTTCAACCGAGTTGAGCGGAAGCTGATGTTTTTCATACACTTCTAAGGCTTTTTCTACTATTTCATCAGGAGTGATTAATCCAATATTGAGTAACAAACTCAAACAACTATGAAATAAGAA
>Ga0208878_1000231_pt1 | contig 18555 bp, 18 predicted proteins | sample Knorr_S15_td_Sur_FD_185600 | JGI IMG/M metagenome (GOLD analysis project Ga0208878, IMG submission 185600) | Marine microbial communities from Southern Atlantic Ocean transect - Knorr_S15_td_SurfaceA_ad_5m_LV_A (SPAdes) (version 2) | ecosystem: Environmental > Aquatic > Marine > Oceanic | place...
ATTTCTGAAGAGGCGAAAAATAAAAATATAAGTCTAAATGTTGATAATCAAATACTTAATTCTAAAATTTTAGATAGTAAACAGGTTGAAACAATAATAGGAAAACCAAAACTGAATTGGAAGGATATTCCAATTAATAGAGAATTGAATACAAGAAATTTAGAATTAACCATCTCTGATGTTGACAATAATAAAATTACTGGAGGTGTAGGTATCAATGTTGGTAATCCCCATGTAATTTTTTTTGTAAATGATCTTGAATTATTTGACTTAAAAAAAATTGGTCCGCAAATAGAGAATAATGAAATATTTCCAGAAAAATGTAATGTTACATTAGCTCAGAAAATAAGTAACGAACATATAAAAATAAAAGTTTGGGAGAGGGGTGCTGGACTAACAAAAGCTTGCGGTACAGCCGCATGTGCAACAGCTGTTGCTGCTAACATTGATGAATTGGAAAATACAGTCACTGAAATAGAATTTAAACTGGGAAGATTACAAATAAAAATTGATCAAGATAAGTTTATACATATGAAAGGTCCTGTTTCGGAGATACAAAAAATAACAATTAAACTTTAATGGGAATTTTTGAAAAATTTAAAGTCGGATTTAAAAAAAGTGCCGATAATATTGCTTCTGGTCTAAGAGAAATAATAATTAAAAAAGAAATAGACGACAAAACATTAGATGAAATTGAGGAATTCTTAATTAGCTCAGATGTGGGAATTGATGCTTCTTCAGAAATAAAAGAAATAATAGCACGAAAAAAAATTGATCCAAAAAATAATGCTGTAAGTGAGGTTAATAAAATACTTGAAGAATATATTATCAATCTTATGGAACCACTCGAAAAAAAAAACTTTTTTGAAAAAAAAGAGAATTTGAATATTATTTTAATTTCAGGTGTTAATGGTGTAGGCAAAACCACAACGATTGGGAAAATTGGAAAAATTTTTATTGAAAATCACAATAAAGTTATATTTTCTGCATGTGATACTTTTAGAGCTGCAGCAATTGAACAGCTAGAGGAGTGGTCAAATCGAGTTGGGGCTACGATTATAAAATCAAACGCTGGTTCTGATCCAGCCTCAGTTGCATTTAAAGCTGTTGAATATGCTAAGCAAAATAATATCAATCAAGTTTTGATAGATACTGCCGGAAGACTACAGAATAAAAAAAATCTTATGGAAGAATTTAAAAAAATAGGAAATGTAGTTAAAAAAAGTTCTGAGGGCGCACCGCACGAGGTAATACTTGTTTTAGATGCAACATCAGGTCAAAATATTATTAATCAATTAGAGGAATTTAATAAAATTATTCCAGTTTCAGGATTAATAATGACAAAATTAGATGGTACTGCAAAAGGAGGAATTCTAATTGCACTTTCAAAAAAATATAAAATACCAATTGTTGGACTTGGTTTAGGTGAAAAAGAAGATGATTTGCAAGTTTTTAATGCAAAACAATTCGCGAGTGCATTTACTCAAAAGATGTAATTAAGTTTTTTGAAATCAGTGGCTTATAAATATTACATTCAAAGTTTGTTTTCAAATCTCTATAACCACAGTTTTTTGCGAAACTTGAAACAATAAATTCTAATTTTCCGTTTGATTTTGCAGTAGACAAATGTTTGTTTGAAATACTGAATTTAAGATTTTTAAAAAATTTTTTTGATGCGCTTACTAATATCAATGTATCATTATCATTTAACAAATAATATGCAAAGTCCTCAGGGAACATTGGATATTCAAAATTGTTTGTAATTTTTTTTACTCTTTTTGGAAACCACTCATAAGAGATAAGAGGATAATCTTTCTTAGTTTTATGGTCATGAATATAAAGGTCTTGGGGATAATCATTGAGATAATTTCTATGCTCTCCTTTTGCAATTATAGCCTTTTCTCTAGTCTTAAAATAAAGAGTGAATTTTTTGTCATAAGACTCCATTAGACCAATATGAAAATATTTATTTATTTTTTCTGCATAAGCATTATTGAAAAAAATAAAAAATAAAAAAATTATAATTTTTTTCATTATAATTTTTAACTAAAGAAAAAGATAATGCTTTGGTTAAATTGTGTTCTAATTTAAGCTGGAAATAAATTTTTTAATTGTATTTATTAAATTTTCATTAAAATTCATCATATGATCGTCATTATCACTGAAAAAATTGTATTTAACACCATCAAATTTTTTGTACATTTCTTCACCCATACTAAAAGGAACAATTTTATCCTCTCTTCCGTGCATTATTAGAATAGGCGAATTTATTTTTGATATTTTTTCAATCGACTTATATTTGTCCTTTAAAATTAATTTAGCGGGCAAGTACGGGTAATATTTTTTAGCTAGGATTTCCATTGAAGTAAATGGTGACTCTAATATTAAACCAGAAAAACTATTAGAGCTTGCAAGATCTACAGCAATTGCTGTTCCAAGAGATTCTCCATATAATATAATTGAATTGTCCTCTACACCGTTTGAATTAAGCCATTTCTTCGCAGCCCTTGCATCTTCATAAAGTCCTTGCTCAGTTGGTTTGCCCTTATTTCCACTGAAACCTCTATAAGCAAATATTAAATAATTAATATCTAACTTAGAAAATTCATTAAGTTTATAAATTCTATTATCTATTTTTCCTGCATTTCCGTGAAAAAAAAGAATAGTTTTAAAGTTTTTATTTTTCACAAATCTCCAAGCTACAAGTTCATTTTCAGACTGAATATATACTTTTTCTATTTTGTGATTAAGCGGTCCTTCATCTAAGTAATTATTTTCACCTGGATGATAAAGTAACTTTCTTTGGTAAAAATATACTACAAGCGAGACCCCAAAATAAATTAAGAAAATATAAAATAATATTTTAAAAAAAATCATTTTATGCTTTTTGTTCATTATCAACTTTTCTTTTAACTAAATATATTCCAAAAAATACTAAGACGGTTCCTAGATAATGGTAGTTTTCTAAATTTTCATCGAATAAAAATATTCCATAAAATGCCCCATAAACAGTGAATAAATATAATGTAAATCCAGTTACAGACGCTCCTAATTTTTGTTGCGTTAAAGTATAAAGTGCAAATGCAATAATTCCTGGTGAAATTGCTGCAAACAATACCCAAAAATAAAAATTTGAGTCAAATTGAGTTTGTACAAAATATATTTCTTCTAATAAGTAGAAAGGTAACAAACTAATGATGCCGCCGAGTGAGATAATAGTAAACCTTGGAAAAACATCTAAATCAGACTTCCAGTAAAATAAGAAAATTGAATATAATGCCCAACCAATTGCAGCCCCCAACATCCATAAGTCACCTTGATTAAAAGTTAAATTGAATAAAAGCAAAATATCACCTTTGATTATAATAATAAGAACTCCGACTAAACAGGAAACTAAACCAAAAATCTTAAGTTTATTTATTTTTTCACCAAAAAATAAAGAGGAAATTATAATAATAAAAATTGGAGAGGAGGTATAAATAATTCCCATATTAATTATCGTAGTTGTTTTTCCAGCTATAAAAGGGAAGGCGCCACATACACCACAGCCCATTGAGCCTAAAAATAAAAGTTTCCAGATTTCTTTTTTTATGATCCTAATTTCTCTTTTAATAGAAAAAAAAGTAAAGGATAACAGAATTAAAAAAACAAAAAACCACCTCCAAAATGCTAATGAAATTGGAGGTATAAACTCAACACCCCCACGAGCAACTATTAAGTTGCTTGCCATAAAAATTGGTTGAATAAAAAGTAATAGATAAGGAAAAAGATTTTGTTTGTTCATCTTTATTTCTTATAGTTTAATTTTTATTTTTAAGAAGATATGTTTAGATTGAAAGATTTATTGCTTGTCAAAAAAAGCTTCGTAAATCATCATTATAATTGCTGCACCCATAAAGATATATACAGGTAATACGTCTAAAAAAGTTATCATCATAGATCTAGTAAGAGTGGTAGCTAAGCCAACTAAAAAGAATAGAGCAAACGAAATTCCAATAACTGTTGTTAATTTATTCATATTTAATCTTCACATTCCTTCTCTAGCCATCTAGCAACTCCTAAAAATCTGTGATCATCATATTTATCACCGATTAATTGAACACCCAATGGTAATTTATTTTCACCTTCAAGTAAAGGAAGAGAAATACAAGGCGTACCAAGATAAGACCAAACCTTATTAAATTCTGCAGTACCTGTGCTTTTTAATCCTTTAGGTGCGACCCCTGGACTGGACGGCATTAGTACTCCATGGTAATCCTCAAAAACTTCTTTATAAGATTCATAACTTTGTTTCCTAAAATCAATAGCCTCTGCATATTCTTTTGCAGTGTATTTATTTCCTCTAGAAATTGCATCTTGCATGTATTTAGACAATTTAGATTTAAACTTTTTATAATAAATTGAAAAATTGTTTGCTAAGTCTGTTTCGTGAATTACTTGATGATATTTATGTATATCTTTGAAGTAAGACGGAGTATCAAAAACTTCAATGTTTTTAAAAGACTTAATAAAATATTCAAAAGCATCTCTGGATTTTTTTTCAATCATCTTCCAGTGATTTGTTTTATAAAATATAAATTTTGGTTCAAATAATGGGCCTTTTTTTGTCTCTGCTAGAATATTCTCTGATGAATAATGTATTGAAGCTGGATCCTGATTATCTTTTTTAATTAAAGCTTTAGCCAATAAAGCAACGTCCTCTACATTTCTTCCAAACATACCAATATGATCTAAAGTTTGAGAGGTTCTTAAAACACCATTTCTTGATATTAAGCCATAAGTTGGTTTATAGCCTACTACACCACAGTAAGAAGCAGGTCTTATTACTGATCCGCCTGTTTGAGATCCAATTGAAAGGGGTGCCATATATGATGCAACTGATGCAGCTGATCCACTGGAAGAACCACCTGGTGTTCTAGAATAATCATGTGGGTTCGTAGTTTTTGGAGGTCCAAGAAAAGCTAATTCTGAAGTTGCAGTTTTGCCCATTACAATAGCTCCTTCCGAAATCAATAAATCAATAATTTCTGCATTTTGTGAGTAAGATTTGCCTTTTCTTATGCTTGTGCCGCATTCAGTTGGCATCTCAACTGTTCCAACAATATCTTTAACAGCTACAGGTATGCCATGTAGGAAGCCAATTGGTTTACCAGATCTTCTGTAGTCGTCTGCCTCTTTAGCTTTCTCTAATAAAATTTTTTTATCAAAAAATGCCCAAGCTTTTACTTCTTTTTCAAATTTATCGATTCTTTCAATATATTTTTCGCATAATTCTACTGAGGTTAATTCTGAATTTTTTATTTTTAAAGCAAGGTTTTCTACACTCTGTGAAAATATTTCATTCATCAATTTCTTCTTTAGTCAGCAAAAAGTACATCAGGAAGCCATAATGCTATACCTGGAAAAATATACATCAATACCATTGCAAAAATCACTATTCCTAAAAATGGCATGATCCCTTTAAATATTTCCAACAATTCTACATTTTTTGTTTGTACACCTTTAAGATAATATGCAGACATTGCCATGGGGGGTGTTAAGAAAGATGTTTGCAAGTTTAATGCAATCAACATAGCAAAGAAATATGGATTAACACCAAAAAATTCTACCAGTGGAAGGAATATAGGTACAAAAATAATTAGAATTTCTGTCCATTCTAAAGGCCATCCTAGAATAAAAATAATTATTTGAGTTATCACTAAAAACTGCCAAGGAGCTAAATTCATAGATTTAAAAAAGTGTTCAAAAACTTCGTGACCACCCAAATAAGAAAACACTGCTGCAAAAGTCCATGATCCTACAAACAACCACATTATCATTGCGGTTGTTTTTGCTGTAAGGAAAACAGACTCTTTAAAACTTTTCCATTTTAATGACTTATAAATTAAAGATAGGACTAAAGATCCAAGAGCTCCCACCGCTGCAGCCTCTGCTGGTGTTGCAAGACCTGCAAGAATAGTACCTAAAACTAATATTATTAGTGAAAATAATGGTACAAATGAAACTAAAACCTCTTTTAATATCACTGCTCTTGGTGGTATTTCCTCCTTTGGAGGCTTAGGTGCAATGGATGGATTAAAGTACGCCCTAGTTATTGCATAAATTATATAAAGTCCTGCCAACATTAATCCAGGAAATATTGCTGCTGCAAATAATCTTAGAGGAGATAATTGAGCAATTACTGCGTAAACTATAAGCATAATACTTGGAGGAATTAAAATACCTAAACAACCACCCGAACATATAACTCCCGATGCAAATTTTTTGTCATAACCTGCTCTTATCATTGCAGGCCATGCAAGTAGTCCCATTAATGTAACTACTGCACCGATAATTCCTGTGGCTGTAGAAAATAATGCACAAGTGACAAGAGCAGCTACAGCCATTGAAGCTGGCAAACCATGTGAAGCTAGTCTAATTGCATTAAATAATCTTGCTACAATTCCTGCTCTTTCAACTAGATAACCCATAAATAAAAATAAGGGGACGGCGGTAAGCACTGTATTGTCCATTACGGAATATGTGTTTTGAACAAATAATTGAAATATCCTGTTATCCAACAAATGATCCATTCTTGACGGATCGTAATATGCAAAATAACCGAAACCAATTCCCATTGCCATTAAGGTAAAAGCAATTGGAAAACCTAAAAGCACTGCAAATAAAAATATACCCATCATCAAGATGGCTATTTCAGGATTTGTTAGACTAAATAACATCTTTTTGATCCTCGTCTTGAGTTGTTCTCATTAAAATTTTTTCTGTCTCCTCAGCAACAACCAATCTTGCGGGCCAATGACCAGTTTGAATGCAAATGATTGATCTGAATACCTCACTTATTCCTTGAATGATTAATAGTAAACCAGAAAGTGGTATCAAAGATTTTGCCATATAAATTTGAATTTGTGCTGGACTATTCCAACTTGTCTCTTTTATTTTCCAAGCCATAGATGCGTATTCGTACCCATAAAATGCTAGAGCCAAAACACCTGGAAAGAAAAATACAAAATATAAAATTAGATCAATCCAACCTTGAGTTCTGGGTTTGAATAGTCGGTAAATTACATCACCTCTTACATGAGCTTCGGTCGACAAAGTATAAGCACCTGCCATCATAAAAATGGCTCCATACATTTGAAGACTAAAATCAAAATTCCATAATGTGGGAGCATTAAATGCATATGCCATAACCACCTCATAACAAGTTCCACACATTAAAATTACAATACACCATGAAAATGCCTTACCCATTGATGTACTTAATTGATCTGCAAACTTGATAAATGATCTCATAAAAACTGTCTAAGTAATAACAAAAAGGGGGCTAAAAAGCCCCCCTTTTTTTTCTAATTTATTAAAAATTATTAGATTTTTACTTTTGCTATTGGACCAAACTCATTTTCGTAAGCAAGTTTGTAATTAGGCTGATTCATCAGCAAGTACTTCATTACTCTCTTAGCATACGCTTTCTGTGAGTCTATGATTTTCTTGAAGAATGGATCTTTTCCAGAAAAGTCACCGACTACTTTGTCCCAACCTTTTAACTGCTCAGAAAGAATTGCATCTGAAGTTTGATATACATTTACTTTATGCTCATTCATTAACTTAGATAAGTCAGCTGAATATCTTACTAAAGCTTTAAAGTAGTTATCAGTGTTTGCAGCATAAGCAGCATTTTTCAAAATTGCTTGATGTGCAGGCGAAAGGTTGTTGTATGATTTTTTGTTAATAGGAATTTCAAACATCTCCTGAGATTGGTGGAAACTACCTAAGTGATAGTGCTTAGATACATCCTGCATACCAAACTGAGAGTCTGAAGTTGGGTTGTTAAACTCAGCTGCATCAATCAAACCAGTTTTCATTGCTGGTTGGATTTCTCCACCTGGTAACTGTCTTACGACCATTCCCATTGCAGTAAGAACGTTAGTTGCAAGACCAACTGTTCTGTACTTCATTCCTTTAACGTCGGATACTTTAGTTACATTCTTTTTAAACCATCCGAATGGTTGAGCTGGCATAGGCATATGAAAGAAACCAACATAGTCAAAACCAACTTTTGCTAAAGTTTCTTCGTATAGAGCTCTTCCTCCACCATATTCCATCCATCCCATAACTTCTTGTGATGACATACCGTATGATGGTCCAGTTCCAAATAATGAAGCTGCAGGGTTTTTTCCATACCAATATGCAGTCACCCAGTGACCCATATCAAGTACTCCAGAACTTACTGCTTGTCCAATTTCGGAAGTTTTAACAACAGCTCCAACTGGTTGTAAGTCAATTTTTAATGTTCCGCCTGACATCTGATCAACCATTTTCGCATAGTCTCCTGCCATTTCGAAAAAGATGTTTGCTCCGCTAGGCCAAGCTGCTTGCATTTTCAGAGTAGTATGACCACCTCCCAATGCAAGATTAGGCATTGCCACTGCTGCTGTTGCTGCTGCACCAGTTGCTGCTGCCGTTTTAAAGAACTTACGTCTTGAAGGAATTTTACCCTTCAAAGGTTTTTTTTCTTTAACCATTTATTTCTCCTCTTTAAGTTAATTAACTTCAAAGATTTAAACATGTAAACTTGTTAGAGTCATTCTAAAATCGATTAGATTTTTAATTAAATACAATTTGAGATTGTATAATCAGGTCAAAAAGTCCTAATTCACTTTATTCTTACAGTCTCCTGTTTTGAAAAACTCATCAATGTTATCAATTGCAAGATTAGCCATAGCAGTTCTTGTTTCTTTTGTAGCGCTTCCTAAATGGGGAAGAATAAAAGCACTCTTATATTTAAGATAACCTGGATTTAAATTTGGTTCATTTTTGTAGACATCTAAACCAACTGCATAAACTTTTCTTCTTTCAAGTGCATCTATCAAAGCTTCATCCTCTACAATGTCTCCTCTTGCAACGTTAGTGACAACTGCGCCTTTTGGCAGATACTCGATGGTCTCTTTGTTAATCATATCAATTGTCTCTTTTGAAGCTGGACAACAAATAGATAAAACATCAGATACTGACAACAAACTTTTTAAATTATCATGATAAACAGCACCTTGTTCTTTCTCCTCAGATAATTTTGACCGATTATGATAATGTATTATCATTCCTAAAGACTTTGCAATTTTTGCAATCTTTTGACCAATTCTTCCCATGCCTAATACTCCAAGTCTTGCACCCGTTAGTTGCTTTCCAATTAAGTAATCTGCAGACCACTTCCAGTTGCTTTCTTTAGCAGATTCTATTCCCTCTGATGCTCTTCTGCATGCTCCAAGTATTAGCAAGATTCCAATTTCAGCTGTAGCATCTGTTAAAACGTCAGGTGTATTTGTAACCGCTATTCCTCTCGCCTTAGCTGCATCCAAATCTATATTTCCAAAACCAACTGCAAAATTTGAAATAATTTTTATAGTTTCTGGTAATTTATTTATTGTCTCAGCATCAAGTTTATCTGTTAATGAGGATAATATTCCATCTTTTCCTTCACTCATTTCAATTAATTTTTTTTGAGAATATAATTCGTCATTTAAGTTTAAATTAGCATCAAAACTTTTTAATGCTTTATCTTCACAAGATCTAAGCAGTTTTCTTGTTACTAGAATTTTTTTCATATTAAATTTTATTCAAAATTTTTGGTTTAGGACCACCAGTGTACCAATCCAGCAGTTCTATAGTATGTAAAATTGGTATATTGGTACCATTAGATATTTGGGTTATGCAACCTATATTTCCAGTAGATATAATCTGTGGATTTGTACTCTCTATATTCTTAACTTTATCTTTTAAAAGATTTTTCGCGATTTCTGATTGCAGAATATTATAAGTTCCAGCAGAACCACAACAAAGGTGTCCATTGGGTATTTCCATAATATCATTGTCAGTTTTTTGAAGTAAGCTGATCGGTTCATTATGAACCTTTTGACCATGTTGCATTGAACATGCAGAATGATAAGCAATTTTATATTTCTTATTTTTCTTTTGTATATTTAGTTTTAAGTTTTCTGATAAATATTCAGTAACATCTTTGCTTAACTCAGATACTGTTTTTGCTTTAGCTTTTAATTTTTTGTCATTCCTAAATATAAATCCATAGTCTTTCAAAGTGGTTCCACATCCAGAGGTATTAGATAATATTGCATCAAGATTTCCTTTTTTATGTTCTTCATACCAGGTTTCAATATTATTTATAAAATCAATATTTGCATCGTCCTCTTTACCTAAATGATGATTTAATGAACCACAGCATCTAATTTTTTTTGGGACAACAACTTCAACGCCATGTCTATTTAATAATCTTATTGTTGACTCGTTAATTTGTGGTGATAATTCTTTTTGCACACATCCAGTTAGTAAAGCTACTCTTGCGATTTTTTTTCCATTGGCTGGATATATTTCTTTTACTTTGATAGTTTTTTCTGGAAAAGAAGTTGGCATCAATTCCATCATGTCTTTTATTTTCTTTGGAAATAAAAATTTAAATAATTTTCCGATCTTAACTAGATAACTTGTTAATTTAAAATATTGAGTATTTGGAAGAACTTTCGATAAAAAATTTCTTAAAATTTTATCAAATAAAGGTCTGTCATAATTTTTTTCAATATATTTTCTACCATGATCAATCACATGCATATAATTAACACCAGCTGGGCAAGTCGTCATGCAGCTATAACATGATAGACAACGATCTATATGCTTAACAACTTTTTTTGAAGGTTTTCTCTCGTTTTCCAACATATCCTGAATTAGATAAATTCTTCCTCTTGGTCCATCTAGTTCATCGCCTAATATTCCATAAGTGGGACAAGTTGCATTACACATACCACAGTGCACACATTTTTGAAAAATCTTCTCTGTTGACTGATTATCTTTATCTTTAAGTTGATCTTCTGAAAAATTAGTTTGCATTAAAATTCTCTGTACATTCTTCCTGGGTTAAATAATTTTTTTGGATCAAAACTTTCCTTTATTTTTTTTGATATCATCAATCTTGTATTATCGATAGTAAACAAAGTGTCTTGAAAATCAAAATTTTCAGATTTTTTCAGAATCGTAAGATATCCACTATTTTCAACGATAAAATTTTTTATTTTGTTTATTTTTTCATCGTCTTTGTCGAGAACCTCAATCCAAAACAATGATCCACACCAATCAATGTAATATTTATAATTTTTATTAAGAAATTTACTAAATGCCTCACATTTAGCAGGAGGCATGACAGCTCTCAAAACATTATTTTTTGTTCCACTAAATAACTCCAAATTATTGACTTTTTTCCAGAAAGGTATTGATTGGTGAACGTCTAATATTGAACTTTTGAAATTTGATAAATCTAACTCTATTTTTAGCTCTTTTAATCTCTCATCAATTGATCTCTTGTCTCCTTCGATTCTAAAAGCTAAAAAAGAACCTTCTTGATCTAGATCGTTAAATTTGAAAACTTTATTTTTTGTATGTTCATAGTTTTTATGACTAGGTTCTTCAGGTATGAATGTTGCTGCTGAAACTTCATTACTTGAGCTTAGAATTTTATCAAATAAATTTGATATTTTTTTAATTTCATCAGAATAAACAATAACTGTAATTTGAGATTGTTTTTTTGGTGAAACTTTTAATGTTATTTCAGTTAAAACAACAAGTGTTCCAAAAGAACCTGATATTAATTTTGAAAGATCATAACCAGTAACGTTTTTAACTACAGTCCCACCAGACTTTATAATATCACCTTTTCCATTTACTCCTTTGAAACCTAAAATATGATCTCTAACACTTCCAACTTTAAATCTTCTTGATCCAGCAAAATTACACGCTACATAACCACCAATAGTCCCTTTATTCGATTGACCATTTATCATGTATCCAAAATCAATTGGTTCAAATGCCAACTCTTGATTATTTTCATCTAATATTTTTTCAATATCTTGAATGGGAGTTCCTGCTTTAACTTTGATGTAGAGTTCTTCTTTCTTATAATCAATAATACCAGAAAGTTTTGAAAGACTTAGTTTCTTAGCAGTTTGTAAATTATAACCAAAACCTTTTTTTGTTCCTGTTCCAGTAATCTCTATAGGTAGTTGTTTCGAATAAATTTCTCTTACTATTTCTGATACTTCTTTTTCAGTACTTGGACTTAATATTTCAGAATCTAGGGAGATCTGGGAATTTTTCTTCTCCTCTGTGGACATGGACTCTTCCTTCCTCTGCACATTTTCTTAGTATCGGATAAACCTTTCCTGGATTTAAAAGATTTTTTTCATCTAAAGATTTTTTAATATTCAATTGTTGTTGAATATCGTTATTGTTAAATGACTCGCACATTAATTCTCTTTTTTCAATTCCTACACCATGTTCTCCCGTTAATGCTCCACCATGTTTTACACAAGCTTTTAAAATCTCTGCACCAAATTCTTCAGTTTTTCTCAACTGTTCTTTATCACTACCATCAAACATTATAAGGGGATGCAAGTTTCCGTCCCCAGCATGAAAAGCGTTTGCCACAGCTAAGTTATATTTTTTTGAAAGTTCATTTATTTCTTTTAAAATTAATGACAGCTTTCCTCTTGGAATAGAGCCATCCATACAATAATAGTCGGGGGCCATTGCTCCACAGGCTGGGAAAGCAGCTTTTCTACCAGACCAAAAAGCTAATCTCTCTTTTTCATTATTGCTTAGTTTCATACTGTTAGAATTATTTTGTTTTGCAATCTCACTTACTTTATTTAAAAGACCGTCAACTTCAGATTTAGTTCCATCAAGCTCAACGATCATTAAAACTTCTGCGTCTTTAGGATAACCGGCTTTTGAAAATTTATCCGTTGCATCAATCAAAGCTTTATCCATCATTTCCATTCCAGCAGGGACAATCCCGCTTGATATAATATCAGAAACACAATTTCCTCCATCTTCGACCGTAGGAAAGCCAATTAAAGCAGCCCTCACAGACTGAGGTTTTCTTAAAATTTTTACTGTTACTTCTGTAATCACTCCTAGTAGCCCCTCAGATCCACATACTAGCCCTAATAAATCATATCCCTCTTGATCTAAAGTCTTACCACCAATTCTGGTAATCGTTCCATCCATCATTACCATTTCAACACCAAGAATATTATTTGTAGTTGTTCCATATTTTAATGAGTGAACGCCTCCTGAATTTTCAGCTACATTTCCTCCAATTGAACATGCTAGCTGACTTGATGGATCTGGAGCATAATAATATCCTTTATGTTGGACAGCATGTGTAATACCAAGATTTGTAACACCAGGTTGTGTCACCACACATTTATTTTCAAAATCTATTTCAAGAATTTTGTTAAATTTTCCAAGACCTAACAAAATTGCATCTTGAAGGGGGAGTGCACCACCGGACAAACCTGTTCCTGCACCTCTAGGGATTACTTTTATGTTTTCTTCATTACAGAATTTTAATATTTCACTTACCTCTTTTGTATTTTCTGGCAAAACAACTGCTAGTGGGGTCTGTTTATAAGCAGCCAAACCATCAGTTTCATATGGTTTAATCTCCTCATTCTCACTAAGAATATTTTCATCTTTAGTAAATTTTTTAAGATGAGAAACGATTTGATCTTTCCTTGAAATTGTATCTTTATCAATTTTTGGTAAAGCTAATTCAGTCATGAATTATCCAAGCATTTTTTTGATATTTTCTAAAGCTTGAGAGATGTTATCTCTAGATGCCGCAAAACTAAATCTGACGTATTCATTGCAACTTTTTCCAAATGCTGTTCCTGGTACTATTGCAACTCCAGCTTCATGCATTGCTTTTTGACAAAACTCCGCACCATTCATTCCAGTTCCAGTAACTTTAGGGAATGCATAAAAGGCGCCACCTGGTAGACTACATTCAACGCCTGGCAAACTATTTAGACCTTCATGGATTAATTTTCTTCTCGCAGTAAATTTTTCCATCATCTCATGTATTGAGTCATCTGGGCCATCTAAAGCTGCTATTCCAGCAAATTGAGCTGCTGCATTAACACATGAAACACTATTAATTAGAAGTTTATTTACATGTTCAACTAAATGTTCAGGCCAAAAACTCCAACCTAACCTCCAACCAGTCATTGAGTATGCTTTGCTCCAACCCTCTAATACTATTAATCTGTCTCTTAATTCAGGGTAATTGAAAAATGTAGGCATTTCCTTATTATCAAAAATCTGTCTACTATAAATTTCATCACTTAAAATTGTTACATGTGGAAATTTTTCTAATCCCTTAGCAAGTTTATCTATTTCAGGTTTTTCAACAAAACTTCCAGTGGGGTTATTTGGATTGATTAAAATTAAAAGTCTTGTTTTAGCAGTTATCAGAGATAAAATTTTATCAGCATTGAATTTCAAATCTTTATCTTCTGTTAGATCATAAGGAACTGGAGTGGATCCAGTATAATTTATCATAGACTCATAAATAGGAAAAGCTGGTGTCGGATGTATTATCTCTGCACCTGGTTCTCCAAAACACTGGATTGCATATGTCATGGTAGGTTTACCACCTGGCATAATTAATATTCTTTCAAAATCAACATCTGCGTTATATCTTTTTTTAATCCATCTAGTTACAGCTTGTCTGCACTCAGGTATTCCATTTGACATTACATATCCATGGTGTCCATCATCCAACGCTTTTTTTGCAGCATCTACAACATGCTTTGGAGTTTTAAAATCTGGTTGTCCAAGTCCAAGATGGATCATGGGATGACCTTTCGCCTCTAGTTTTTTAGCCTCAGCTAAGACACTAAAAGCAGTTTCTGTACCTAATCTATTTAAGCTCGCAGCTAATTTCATTTCCATAATCTATCTCCTATATATTATTTTGTCCTGGTTTAATTCTGATAAATTTTTGCAGCCCATTAGTATCATATTTCTTCTAATTTCAGCTTGCATATTATGTAGCAATCTTTCTACACCTACTTGACCTCCGGCTCCAAGGCTAAAAAGGAAAGCTTTCCCAAAACTACATGCTTTTGCACCTGCCGCAAGGGCTTTTAACACATGTGTTCCTCTTCTTACCCCACCATCTAGTATTATCTCCAGCTTATCACCCACAGCATCTGCAATTGCTTTGACTTGATCAAATGGAGATCTTGATCCATCCAATTGCCTACCACCATGATTTGAGATCATTATTGCAGTACATCCAATATCCACAGCTCTTTTGGCATCCTCAACTGACATAACACCTTTTAAAGCAAATGGTCCATTCCATTTCTTAATACAATACTCTGCATCACTCCAATTCATCTTTGGATCATATTGCTCATTAATATAATCAATGACAGATTTAGCGATATTTGTACCTTTGTCTGTTTTATGTTTGATATTTGCTAATTCAAACTTTTTATTTGTTAAATAATTTAAAACCCATTGAGGTCTCATTGCAAAACTCATCAAACTTTCCAAAGTAAATTTAGGTGGTGTAGTAAATCCAGTTCTATGATCTCTTTCTCTATTACCCGCAACTAAGGTATCTACTGTCAAACACAGTCCATCAAAGTTTGCTCTTCTACATCTATCAATTAGATCATCAGTAAAAGATTTGTCTTTATGAATATAGAGTTGAAATAATTTTGGTCCACTTGAAACATTTGCAATTTCCTCAATTGAGAATGAAGCCATAGTAGACATACTGTACATTGTGTTAAATTTTTCTGCTGCTCTGGCTGATGCTTTATCACCATCTGGGTGATATAAACTTTGCATTGCTGTTGGAGATAAAAAAATAGGCATATCAATTTTTCTACCAAAAATTTCTGTCTTCAGATCAGGTTCTCCAACACTTGTTAAAATACTTGGAACTAAGTCACAATCATTAAAAGCATTTGTGTTTCTTTTAAGAGTTGCTTCATCATCTGCTCCCCCATCAATATAATGAAAAATTGGGGCTGGTAACTTGCTTTTTGCAAGTTTTCTAAAATCTTCAAAATTATAGCAATCTTTAATTCTCATATCTTACGAAGCTATCAGTAAACTTTTATAAAATTAAACATATAACTATTAGCACCTGGATTTTTATCACCTAGGCTAGCGTTAGAGATATGATTATAAGATAAACCGATTTCACTTTGATCAGATATCTCAAAAGATATCTGAATTTCTGTTTTAAATTCTATCGCATGTCCTAAATCTTTTCCATCTCCCTCATCATAAAGTCCAGGTGTAAAGCTTGGTGTGAACGTGAAAGATCCGTTTTTCTTTGGAATTTGAAAACCCGTATATATATATTTCGCATTATCAGCTGTTATGAATGCACCAGTCACAGGCTGAAGAGTACCAAAAGAAGTTTCTCTATATAAATCCTCATTTATATGTTGAATTCCAAACAGATTTGATTTTTTTCCATCATCACTGAAATCAAACATACCTGTGTAAAAGCTCCATTTGTTTCCAGAGTTTTCAGCATTCACAAAATTTGGAAACGATAAAATACAAAAAATAACAAAGCTAATTATTGATCTCATGGTAAATTGAGTTACTTTATAGTTACTTTTCTAATAATTAAAAGACCACCAAAAATAAATAAAATAAGGGGTAATCCCCATAAAAAAATTGTATTTTTATTCACTTCTGGCTCATAAACAATCCACTCACCATATTTTTCTTTTAAAAATTTGTATATCTCATCTTCGGTATTTCCCTCTTTAATTTTAATTTGAATTAATTTTTTCATACTCAATGCAAAATCTGATTGAGAATCATAAACAGATTGACCTTGACAAATTAAACATCGTAAATTCTTGGTTATGTGATCAATATTCTTATTTTGATCTGCAAAAGATATATTGGAATGAAGAGTGTTTATTATTAATATTAAGACAATTGAAGTAATTTTTTTCATTTTTTAATTAAACTAATTATATCTTCATAATCATCTTGGTCTAATGGTCCAATAAATTTTTTGATAATTTTATATTCATTATTAATCAAGTATGTTTCAGGTACACCTATAGCACCAAGCTCAATTGATTTTATTCCATCACTATCTACCAAAACCTCATCGTATGGGTTTCCAAGATCAGATAGAAATTTTTTTGAATTATCTAAGTTATCTTTATAGTTTATGCCTATTAAATTTATGTCAAATCTCTCATTCAGATTTATCAAGTAAGGGTGTTCAGCTTTACATGGCAAACACCATGAAGCCCAAATATTGATTAAATTTAACTCATTTTCTAACAATAAATCATTAAGAAAAATATTTTTTCCTGAATAAAGCTCTTTAAGTGAAATTGAATTATTTAATTTTTTATTTTCTGACTGTGGGGAATAATTTTTTTCTTCTTTCAAACCTAAAAGCAAAACAAAAAAAATTGCTACTATTAGACTTACAATAAAATAAAAAATCTTATTATTTTTCATTTAATTTAAAGAAGCTGAATACACCACCAAGTGACATCAATAATACTGATATCCAGATCCAAATCATTAAAGGTTTGTGTTGGTATCTAACATTAAAAAAACCATCATTTTTAATAAGGCTGAAAACTAAAAAATTATCTGAAAATAGTGTTGATGAAATATCTGCTTCACTTGTGATGGTTTCGGGTTGGCTATAAACTCTAATTTCTGGTTTAAAATGAATAATTTTTCCATTGTCATTAAGTTTGAATTCACCTACTAATTTTTTAAAATTTGAATCACTTTCAACTTTTACATTCTCGAAAATTAATTTTTTATTTAAAAAATTAATTTCATCACCAACCTTCATGTTTGCCGAATTTTCTTTAGATAAAATACCATTGAATAAAATACTAAGCATAAAAATACTAAAACCAAGATGGGAAACTTTTTGAGATAAATTAGAATTTTTTTTTTGAAAACTATTTATTACATTAAAAAATAAATAAAAACTGAATGTGAATAACAAAGTTGAGAACAAATAATTTGTATTAGTATTTAAAACGATAAAAAAGGAAATTACAAAAGATAAAATTAAAAAAATAATTTGTGATATATTTAGTTTTTTTATTTTATCTTTTATCCATTTTATATTTGGTCCTAATGCCATAAAAAATAAAAAAGGTATAAGAAATGGAACGATTAATTTATGATAAAATGGTGGTCCTACCGAAATTTTAGCGTCATTAATAACTTCAAGAAAAATTGGATATGCTGTCCCGACTAATACTACTGATAAAAAAAACATCATAAACCAGTTATTGATTAATATACTTGTCTCTCTACTAACTAAAAATGATCTTTGGTATGTATCTGGAAAATTTTTTTGATTAAAAAAGAAAATAAAAACAGCCAGTAAAACAAGAAATAATAGGAATGTTAGTATAAACACTCCTCTGGATGGATCATTAGCAAATGTGTGAATTGAATTGAGTATCCCTGATCTTACTAAAAATGTTCCACTCATACTTAATGAAAATGTTGTGATTGATAAAATTACAGTCCAAGAATGAAAAATATTTCTATTTTTAAGAACTATTATTGAATGAAGCAATGCAGTCAAACAAAACCAAGGCATCAATGAAACATTTTCGACTGGGTCCCAAAACCAGAAACCACCCCATCCTAATTCATAGTAAGCCCATATAGATCCTA
>Ga0208878_1000241_pt1 | contig 18276 bp, 19 predicted proteins | sample Knorr_S15_td_Sur_FD_185600 | JGI IMG/M metagenome (GOLD analysis project Ga0208878, IMG submission 185600) | Marine microbial communities from Southern Atlantic Ocean transect - Knorr_S15_td_SurfaceA_ad_5m_LV_A (SPAdes) (version 2) | ecosystem: Environmental > Aquatic > Marine > Oceanic | place...
AAGTTAAAATTAAAAATCATGTTATAGAATCAATTCATGGTCATGACGCATTTTTAATTGAAACAAAACAAATTTCAGATATCTTTACTAAAATTTTAACATAATGGCAATTTATTTAGACAGAATTAATGATAAGTATTTGTTTGAACTTTCAAATGAAAATGGACATAAAGTTTTACTGGATCGAAAATATTCTCCAGATTATAATGTACAAGGTGCAAGTCCTATGGAGCTTTTACTAATGGGAGTGGCTGGTTGTAGTAGTATTGATGTAATATCAATATTAGAAAAACAAAAGCTTGACCCAGATTCATATAAAATGGAGGTTGAAGGGGAAAGAGAGTCTACACCAGGTAAACCATGGAAAAGAATTCATGTCAAATTATATATTGAGGGTAATATTCCTAGTGATAAAATTGTTCGTGCCGCAGCTTTGAGTTTTGATAAATATTGTTCAGTCTCAAAGAACCTTGAGAAGTCAACTATAATTGAGCATTCAATTTATCTCAATGGTTCCTTAATTAAAAAATAGGCTAAAAAGTTTGTTTTTGTTGATACCTATTATACTTTTGTTAACTGTTATGAATAATTTTAACTTTTATTTCGACAATTATTTCTTCTTTCTTAATAGAAAGACAGGATAACTATGTGATTAAAAATTAAAATATTATAGTCCTGTCAAATCAGGACTTTTTTTTTATATGAAAGTATCTATTCAAGGAGTAAAAGGATCATTCCACCATCTGGTGGCTGCTAACTATTTTAGTTCATTAGAACTAAATGAATGTTCAACTTTTGATAAGCTTGTAAAGTCAATAATTGACGAAGATTCTGAATATGGAGTAATGGCTATTGAAAACTCTATAGCTGGATCTATACTACCTAATTATGCTTTAATTGATGAATACAATTTGTCAATTACTGGAGAATACAGCCAAAGTATTGATCATAATTTAATGTGTCTTCCTGGACAAAATATTGATAAAATCGATGAAGTCCATTCTCACCCAATGGCATTACTTCAGTGCACAAAATTTTTTACTAAATATCCTAAGATAAAGCTAATTGAGAGTGAGGATACAGCCTTATTTGCAAAAAAAATTAGTGAATATAAAATTAATAGAGTAGGAGCAATAGCTAGTAAAGAAGCAGCAGAAATATATAATTTAGAAATTTTAAACTCTTCAATACAGACAATCAAGAATAATATGACAAGATTCGTTATAGTTGAAAAGAATAAAAAACATATATCGAATTTTAATAAAGCTGCTCTTAAATTTATACTTGATCATAAAAGAGGAAGTCTAGCATCTATTTTAAATATGATGAGTGACTGTAAATTGAATCTTACGAAAATTCAATCGCTGCCAGTTATTAAAACACCCGGTAAGTATGCTTTCTTTGTTGATATTACATTTGATTCAATTGACAATTATCAAAAAGCTATTAAGATTATTGAGCTCATGGCTCAGGAGTTTAAAATACTTGGAGAATATAAAGATCAAAAATTATGAAAGTTGGTATAATTGGTTTAGGATTAATAGGAGGTTCCATAGCACTTAAATTGAAAGATTTATTTGATAATCTTACCATATATGGATATGATATTGATCATGATTCAATTAGCTATTCAATTAAAAGTAAAATTATTGATGCAAAATATGATGAAGATTTATTAAATGAATTAGATTATATATTTCTTGCTATACCTGTAGAATCAATAAAGAATCAACTTCAAAATTACTTAGATAAGATTTCAGAAAAAACTTTGATAATTGACCTTGGTTCAACAAAGTTTCAGATATGTAATTCAGTTAAGGATCACAAAAAAAGAAAGAATTATCTGGCCGCCCATCCTATTGCAGGTACAGAATTTTCAGGACCTGGTTCAGCCACAAAGGACTTATTTAATAATAAAGTTATGATTCTATGTGATACTGATAAAACAGATAGTAATTTGTTATCAAATGCCAAAAAAATTATTCAATCAATTGGCATGATTATTAAAATTATGGATTCAAAAGAACATGATAGACACATAGCATATGTGTCTCACTTATCTCATATTTCATCCTTCATGTTAGGTAAAACAGTAATGGATAAAGAAGATGGTGAACATGCAATTTATGACATGGCTGGTAGTGGATTTGAATCAACGGTTAGATTAGCAAAGAGTTCACCTGAAATGTGGTCTTCAATCTTTGTTGAGAATAAAAAAAATATTATTGAGTCTCTTGATGAATACATTTCAAATATTGATAATTTTAAAAAATTAATTGAAAAGAGCGATCAAGAAACTTTAAATTACGAGATGAGGAGAATTAATGGAATTAAGGAAATATTAAAAGGAATAAAATAAATAATTATGGAAAATAAAAAAGAATATAGAAACTGGTTAAATCAAATGAATCTCGAACATCCACTAGTTATAGCTGGTCCATGTAGCGCTGAGACAGAGGAACAGGTTTTAAAAATTGCTAATCAATTAAAAGAAAGTGATGTAACTGCTTATAGAGCTGGAATATGGAAACCCAGGACTAGACCAGGAATGTTTGAAGGGGTGGGGGCTATTGGATTAAAGTGGTTGCAGAGAGTTAAAGAGGAAACTGGGCTTATGATTGCTACTGAAGTAGCTAATTCTGTTCATGTTGATCTTGCCCTAGAACATAATGTAGACATATTATGGATAGGTGCCAGATCTACGGTCAGTCCATTTATAGTCCAAGAAATTGCAGATGCACTTAAAGGAACAGATAAAATAGTTTTAATTAAAAATCCTGTAAACCCAGATTTATCTCTATGGATGGGTGGGCTAGAGAGAATTCACTCTGCTGACATAAAAAATATTGGAGTAATCCATAGAGGATTTTCATCTTATGATAAATCAAAGTATAGAAATAACCCAGAATGGCAAATTGCCGTTGAATTTCAAAATAATTTTCCAGACATACCGTTAATATGTGACCCTTCTCATATTGCTGGAAGGAGGGATTTAATTTTTGACTTGAGTCAAACTTCGCTTGACTTAAACTATGACGGACTAATGATTGAATCTCACTGGGATCCTGATAATGCATGGAGCGATGCAGCTCAACAAGTTACTCCCGATCGTTTAATTGAGATAATGAAAGACCTTAAGATTAGAGATAAAACTTCCCAAGGAGAGGATTACCAAAATAAACTCAATAATCTAAGATCACAAATAGATGCAGCTGATCAAAATTTATTGACAACTCTTGGAAAGAGAATGGAAGTTGCCAAAGGAATTGGAAAACTTAAATCAGAAAATAATGTGGCAATTCTTCAGAACAAAAGGTGGAATGAAATATTGGGTAAGATGATTTTAGATGGTGAAGACCACGGCTTAAGTGAAGAATTTATTTTGAGAATTTTTAAAGCAATTCATCAAGAATCAATTAACAATCAAAAAAAAATATTAAATAAATAAAAACCCAAAAAATGTTATCAGATAAAATTAATTCTTTGCCAATCTCTCAAACAGTTGCTATGACAGCTAAAGCTCATGATCTAAAAAATCAAGGTATTGATGTTATTACTTTAAGTGCTGGAGAACCTGATTTTGATATTCCAGATTATATTAAAGATGCAGCAGTGGACGCTATTAACAAAAACTACCATAAATATTCTCCAGTTGATGGATACCTAGATCTCAAAAAAGCTATATGTAAAAAGTTTAAAAGAGATAATAATTTAGATTATGATACAGATCAAATTGTAGTTTCCACAGGGGCCAAACAATCCATTGCCAATGTTTGTATGTCTTTAATAAATAAGGGTGATGAGGTTGTAATACCAACTCCATACTGGGTAAGTTACAGTGCAATGGTTTCTCTTGCTGATGGAATTCCTGTCTTTGTACACCCCAATAAAAACACAAATTATAAGGTGACTGCTAAACAGCTTGAATCTGCAATTACGGATAAAACAAAAATGGTTATGCTCAACTCTCCTAATAACCCTAGTGGATCAGTTTTTACAAAAGAAGAGTATCTCGAGCTTTCCAAAGTGTTAATTAAATACCCAAAAGTAATAGTTGTTTCAGATGAAATTTATGAGCATATAAATTATGGAGTTGAAAGTGTAAGTTTTGCCTCTTTACCAGGAATGTATGAAAGAACAGTCACAGTAAATGGTATTTCAAAAGCATTTGCAATGACAGGTTGGAGAATTGGTTACATAGGAGCTCCTAAGATTTTAGCTAAAGCATGTAATAAAATGCAAGGTCAAATAACAAGCGGAGCAAATTGTATTGCTCAAAGAGCTGCTATTACCGCATTAGAGGAGTCACCAGAAAGAATAAAATACATGGTTGACGAATTTAAAATAAGACGTAATTTGATCATAGGTCTTGTAAATCAAATTAACGGTTTTAAGGTTAGCCAGCCACCATCAGGCGCCTTTTATATTTTTCCAGAGGTTTCTGAACTATTTGGTAAGACATTTGGAGGCCAATTAATAAATAATGCAAATGATTTGTCAATGTTAATTCTTGAAAAAGCTTATGTTGCTACTGTCCCAGGAGATGCCTTTGGATATCCTGAATGTATAAGAATTTCATATTCTGCATCAAGAGAACAGATAAAAGAAGCAATCATTAGGATTAAAGATTTATTATCTTGAACGACTTAGACAAATATTTTTCAGAGTTATCTATTGATCAGCTTAAAAAATTCAATAGTTTAATTGAACTACATAGATTTTGGAATTCAAAAGTCAATCTCATTTCAAGAAAAGATATTGATAACCTTTATGTAAATCATATTCTTCATTCTTTATCAATTGCTAAAATTCATGAATTTATTGATGGAACAGATATTCTGGATGTTGGAACTGGAGGTGGATTTCCAGGGATTCCACTAGCAATTCTTTTCCCTAAAGTAAATTTTACACTATTAGATAGTATCTCAAAAAAAATCAAAGTTGTAGAGGATATTAGAAAAAAATTAAATATGTCAAATGTAATTACGATCAATGATAGAGCAGAAAATCATCATTTAAAATATGATTTTGTTATTTCAAGAGCTGTGTCTAAAATGGATAAATTTTATTCGTTGGTAAAAAATAATATCAAGTCAAAATCAAAAAATAGTATTCCTAATGGTATAATATCACTTAAGGGTGGAGACCTTGAATCTGAACTTAAACATTTTAATAATTTTAAAGTTTTTGAAATATCAAAATTTTTCTCAGATCATTTTTTCCAAACTAAAAAGATCGTATATATACCTTTTCCAAATTAAATAAATAGTGAATTACAGTAATTTTTTTCTCGCTTCGTTAATACTGATTATTACAGGATGTAAAAATCTAGTTGAGAATACTAATGAAAAATTAAAAATTATTGAGGATGTAGACGTTAATATAAAAGATGAAAAAATACTCCCAAATCAAAATATTGAGGAAGAATTTAAATTAACAGATGAAAATGTAATTAACTTTCTTTTTGAATACGAAAAAAATAACAAGGAGAATAAAGTGAGGATATACACCAACTTCGGTAATATTGACATATTATTGTTCTCAAACACACCTTATCATAGATCAAATTTTATTTACTTGACAAAGAAAAATTATTTTGATGGGACACAATTTTATAGAGTGGTAAATAATTTTGTCATTCAAGCTGGGAATAGTGATAATAGAAAAATTTCATCAAAAAGACAAAGAATTGGAAAGTACCTTTTACCAAATGATTTTAACAAGGGACACACTCATAAAAGGGGAATGGTCAGTATGCCAAGCAGCTCAATTGATAATCCCTATAAAATGGCTTCACCTTATGAATTTTTTATAGTTCAGAAAAAAGATGGAGCCCATCACTTAGATGGAAACTATACAATTTTTGGAACTGTTATTAATGGAATGGAAGTTGTTGATATTATTGCAAATTTACCAACAGATGAAAGAGATTGGCCTCTAAATAATGTTTACATCAATAAAATCGAAATAGTCAATTAACCCATAAAAGGATATTTGAAGTCTTTTGGTGGGACAAAAACCTCTTTAATTAACCTTGGAGAAACCCACCTCAATAGATTTAGATATGATCCTGCTTTATCATTTGTCCCTGATCCTCTAGCTCCACCAAATGGTTGTTGTCCAACAACTGCTCCAGTACATTTATCATTTATATAGAAATTACCAGCGCAATTTTTTAATTTATTCACCGCATCACTTAGTATGTATCTGTCTTCACAAAAAACTGCACCAGTTAGTGCATATTCAGAAGTTTCATCAACAATCTTTAATGTCTCATCCCATTTATTATCATCATATTCATAGATTGTAACCACTGGTCCAAATAATTCTGTCTCCATAGAATAGTATTTTGGATTTGATGTTTTAATTACTGTGGGTTCTATGAAATAACCTTTTGATTTGTCATAACCACCTCCAATAACTACTTCAGCATCCTTGTCAGTTTTTGCATTTTCAATCGCATTAACAAGTTTATCAAAAGATGCCTCATGGATTACAGCAGTCATAAAATTTTTAAAATCTTCAGGGCTACCCATTTTAATTTTTGCAATTTCTGATTCTAATTTGCTAAAAAATTTTTTTGACAATGAGTTGGGCACATATACTCTTGATGCAGCTGAACACTTTTGACCTTGAAATTCAAAAGCTCCTCTGATGACTGCAGTAACAAATTCATCTACATCTGCAGATTTATGACCAATAATAAAATCTTTACCTCCGGTTTCTCCAACAATTCTAGGATAAGAATTATAATTTTCAATATTGCCACCTATCTTTTTCCATAAACCTTTAAAAACTGATGTAGATCCTGTAAAATGAATACCCGCAAAATGTTTTGACTCAAGAATTGTGTTTGTTATCATTTCGGGATCACCATAAACAGCATTAATTACTCCATTTGGAAGTCCAGCTTCTCTAAATATATCAATAACAATCTTAGCTGAAAATATTTGGTGATCACTTGGTTTCCAAACAACCGTATTTCCCATCATTGCAGCACTGCCTGGAAGATTTCCTGATATAGCGGTAAAATTAAAAGGAGTCACTGCATACACAAATCCTTCAAGTGGTCTATATCCTAATCTGTTCCATACACCTGAGTCAGATTTTGGCTGTTGACTGTATATGTGTTGCATGCTAAAAACGTTAAATTTGAGAAAGTCAACTAATTCACATGCAGCGTCAATCTCAGCTTGAAATATAGTTTTTGATTGAGCTAGCATAGTTGCCGCGTTAATTCTATCTCTGTAGGGACCCGCCACAAGTTCTGCAGCTTTCAGAAATATTGCTGCTCTTTCTTCCCATCTCATTTCAGCCCATTTTTCTTTTGCATCTAAAGCAGATTTTATAGCCATTTCTACATGTTTTTTCTCTGCTAAATAATATTTGCCAAGTATATGTTTATGATCATGTGGAGGAGACATGTTTGATGTCTTTGAACTTTCAATAAACTTTCCTCCGATCCACATTTTAACGTCAGTTTTTGAATCTTTAAGATTTTTATAAGTTGCTAAAACTGAATCTTTCTCAGGACTATTTGGCTTGTAATCTTTAATAGGTTCATTTACTGGTTCTGGAACATTAACTATAGAGTTATTCATAACATAATTTTTGATTATCTAAATTAGTTTAAATTGATAATAATTTTAATAAAAATACTTTTTTTTCTTAGTGTGTTATTATTAAATTTGCGACATAAAATTATTATTGATTGATCTCTAAAGAAATAAGCATTAAAGATGGTGCTAGCCTAAATCTTAAAGGACTTGCAGTAACTGAACTTGGGGTCGCAAAAACTAGCCTAAATTATGCTCTTAACCCCGATGACTTCTTTGGCTTAAATCCTCGCATGCTTGTAAAAGAAGGAGACAAAGTTTCTCTTGGCCAACCAATTTTCCACGATAAAAATGATGAATCTATCAAAATAGTTTCACCTGTTAGTGGAAAAGTTATTGAAATTGTAAGAGGTGCCAAAAGAAAAATATTAAATATCATAATCAAGAAAGAAGGTGATAACAGTATAAATTTTAAAATACCAAGTCTTTCAAAAATTGGCAAGGATGTCATTCTTCAACTTCTTGTAGAATCAGGATCACTTGCTTTTATAAGACAGAGGCCATACAATATAGTTGCAAGACCTAGTAAACTTCCCAAATCTATTTTTGTATCAACTCACTCTACAGCGCCTTATGCGGCAGATTATGATTTTATTCTGAGAAAAAGATTGAATGAGTTCCAAATTGGTATTGATATGATGAGTAGATTGATAGATAAGCCAATAAATCTCTCAATTTCTCAGAGTTGTGAAATTGAAAATGCTAAACTGAAGAATGTTGAAATATATAAAATTAAAGGTGTACATCCCTCTGGAAATGAAAGCTTTCAAATCAATAGAATTGATCCCCTCAATTCCGGTGAAATAATATGGGTAATTAAACCAGAGGACCTCGCAAATATTGGATCTTTTTTTGAGACAGGAGTTTTTTGTCCAAAAAGAACTGTTGCTGTGTCGGGTGACTCTCTGAGATCACCTAAGTACTATGACACCATTATAGGATCCTCTATTTCTTCTTTAGTTGATTCAAAAGAATTATCTAACATAAAAAATTACAGATTTATAAATGGTGATCCTCTTTCAGGATCTAAAGTTGAATATTCAGGTTTTCTAGGATTTTATAATAATATTTTGAGCGTTATCAGTGAAGGTAATCAGTTTAGAATGTTAGGATGGCTTCCTTTCATGTACAACAATATTCCAAGTTTTTCTAGAACTTCTTTATCATGGTTGCTAGGTGGTGAAAAGAAAGTCAATACAAATCTTAATGGAGAGGAAAGAGCAATTGTTGTAACTGGAGAAATGGAAAAATATTTTCCGATGGATATATTTCCAATGCAATTAATCAAAGCGTGTATGAGAGGAGATATAGAAAAAATGGAATCTTTGGGTATTTATGAAGTTGTTCCAGAAGATTTTGGTTTAGTTGATTTCTCTTGTACTTCAAAAATTGAAGCTCAGGAAATAGTTAAAAGCGGAATTAAATTAATGTTAAAAGAAGTAGGCTAATGGATTTTATAAGAAAACAAGTTGATGTATTAAAAAAGCCTTTCACAAAGGGAGGTAAACTAGAGAAATTGTATCCGGCATTTAACGCATTTGAGACTATGCTTTTTGTACCTGATCACACAACCTCAAAAGGCTCTCATATTCGTGATGGCGTTGATTTAAAAAGAACAATGATAACAGTCATAATAGCTCTTGTTCCTGCTCTTTTTTATGGTATGTATAATACAGGATATCAATATTATATTCAAACTGATATTCAGTTTACTTTTATTGATGCTGTCCTGCATGGTGCATATAAAATTTTTCCAATGATTGCTGTTTCTTACGCTGTTGGTTTAGCAATTGAATTTGCATTTGCAGTTTACAGAAATCACCCAGTTAATGAGGGGTATTTAGTTACAGGACTTCTTATTCCAATGATAATGCCGATCGACATGCCTCTTTGGATGCTTGCAATATCTGTTGTATTTGCGGTATTAATAGCAAAAGAAGCTTTTGGCGGAACTGGAATGAACATTTTAAATCCTGCATTAACTGCTCGTGCTTTTGCATTCTTTGCCTATCCTACTTTTATGTCAGGTGATAAAGTATGGGTTTCTGAAGCAAGTAATGTCGATGGAATTTCTGGTGAAACCATTTTAGGAACTTTAGCTGCTAATGGAGAAGTTGCATATTCATCAGCTAGCATGTTTATGGGTTCAATACCTGGGTCTGTTGCTGAGACTTCTGTTTTCTTTGTTTTGATTGGAGCTTTACTTCTAATTGTAACTGGAGTTGGTAGTTGGAGAATTATGCTAAGTGGAGTAATTGGAGCTTCTGTAGTTGGAATTTTATTTAATCTTTGGGGGGCAAATTCCCTCATGAGCTTTGAATGGTACAATCACTTATTAGTTGGAGGTTTTGCATTTGGTATTGTTTTTATGGCTACTGATCCGGTTTCAGCTGCTCAAACAACAAAGGGAAAATGGATATATGGATTTCTAGTTGGAGTATTCTGTATACTCATTAGAGTTTTTAATCCTGCCTATCCAGAAGGAGTAATGCTTGCAATTTTATTGATGAATGTTTTTGCTCCACTGATAGACCACTACGTAATTGAATCTAACATGAGTATGAGAAGAAAAAGATGGCAAAGCATTAAACTTCAAGCTTCATAATGAATAGAGAGTCAAATAAACATACATATATTTTTGCCGTAATTATGGTTATATCTGTTGCATCAGTATTATCTTTCACATCTGAGTCATTAAAAGATCTGCAGAATTCAAATATAAAGAAAGAGAAGATGCAAAATATTTTATCATCAGTTGGAGTCAATGTTAGTAGAGATGAATCAGAATCTTTATATGGTGATTATGTAAAAGAGGAACTCTCCTTAAAATCAGATGGATCCGTTGATGAACAAGTAAATGCATTTAATATTAATCTTGCATTAGAAATAAAAAAAGATCAAGTTGATCAAAGATTTCCACTTTACATTGCCAATGTTGAAGATCAAAGGTTTTATGTTATTCCTCTCAGAGGAGCAGGTTTATGGGCAGAAATTTGGGGGTATATTGCTCTTAAAGACGATATCAATACTATAAAAGGAGTCTCCTTTGATCATAAGTCAGAAACTGCAGGACTTGGTGCAGAAATAACTGAGGATTGGTTTATCGATAGTTTTATTGATGAAAAAATTAAAGATTCAGAAGGAAATTTTGTAGGAGTATACCTTACAAAAACTAATAATGACCCTGGTAACTCTGACAAAACGGATAATGAAATTGATGCAATTTCTGGAGCAACAATTACTGGTGATGGTGTGTCTGATATGATCATTGAAAGAGTTGAAAATTATCTGCCATACTTTAACAGCTTAAATAATGAGTAAAGAAAAAGAACCTTTATTTTCAAAAAAGAATAGAGCATTACTTACTGATCCACTCGATGACGATAATCCTATTACAGTTCAGGTCTTAGGTATATGTTCTGCCTTAGCAATTACTGTTAAGCTTGAGCCTGCAGTAGTTATGACACTTTCTGTAATTTTTGTCATGGCGGCGGGAAATGTAATTGTCTCCGTTTTAAGAAATGTAATACCAACAAGAATTAGAATTATTGTACAGCTTTTAGTTGTAGCAACATTAGTTGCTCTAGTTGATCAATTTTTAAAAGCATATGCCTACGATGTGAGTAAACAGTTGGCAATTTTTATAGGACTGATAATTACTAATTGTATAATAATGGGAAGGTTTGAGGCTTTTGCACTTGGAAATGGAGTATGGAAATCTTTTCTAGATGGAGTTGGAAATGCTGCTGGATATGGATGGATTTTAATTGTAGTTGCCTTTGTAAGAGAACTATTTGGCTCAGGAGAGCTATGGGGAGTCCCTGTTATACCTCAATTTGTTTATGATTTAGGTTATGAAGATAATGGGCTTATGCTTCTCTCACCTATGGCATTAATTGTTGTTGGTATATATATATGGATTCAGAGATATTATAATAGGAAACTAATAGAGAACGATTAAATGGAAGACCTAGTTAATTTATTTGTCAAAAGTATTTTTATTGAGAATATGGTATTTGCATATTTCCTTGGGATGTGCTCCTATCTTGCAGTTTCAAAAACAGTTAAAACAGCTGATGGATTAGGTAAAGCTGTAATATTTGTTTTGACAATCTCTGTTCCTATTAATTATTTAATTGATCAGTATTTGTTAGCTCCTGGAGCACTAACATGGATAGGACCTCAATTTCAAGATGTAAATTTATCTTTTTTAACATTCATAATGTTTATTGCTGTTATAGCATCAATGGTTCAATTAGTTGAAATGATTGTTGAAAAAGTATCACCAACGTTATATGGAAGTTTAGGAATATTTCTTCCCCTTATTGCTGTTAACTGTGCAATACTTGGAGGATCCTTATTTATGCAACAAAAAGATTTTGTTAATACTTTTGAGTCTGCTGTTTATGGTTTTGGTTCTGGGATTGGCTGGTATTTGGCAATAGTTGCAATAGCTGCGATTAGGGAAAAAATTACATACTCTAATATTCCAGATCCATTAAGAGGTCTTGGAATAACCTTTATTATCACTGGTTTAATGGCTCTTGGTTTTATGAGTTTTATGGGTATTAAAATTTAAAATAATGGATATAAATGTAATAATTGCTAGCACAGTTGGTCTTTTTGTAATAACTCTTCTTTTAGTTACTATGTTATTAGTTGCAAAAGAGAAACTTTTACCATCTGGTCCTGTAAAACTTATAATAAATGGTGAAAAGAATGTTGAAGTTAGCTCAGGTGATACATTGCTAACTACTCTAGGTAATAATAAAATATTTCTTCCATCAGCATGTGGTGGGGGTGGAACATGTGTTCAATGTAGATGTCAAGTATTAGAAGGAGGTGGTGAAATATTACCTACAGAGGAACCTCATTTCACTAGAAAAGAAATTTCTGATGGTTGGAGGCTTGGATGCCAAGTTAAAGTAAAACAGGATATGAAAATCGAAGTTCCTGAAGAAGTCTTTGGTATAAAAAAATGGCAAGCTAAGGTCAAAAGTAATTATAATGTTGCATCGTTTATCAAAGAGTTTGTTATTGAAATTCCTGAGGAAATGGATTATAAAGCAGGTGGATATATTCAAATTGAAATACCAGAGTGTGATATCAATTATCAGGATATAGATATAACATCTCATCCTGAAGAACATCCAGATGATCCACAAAAATTTAAACATGAATGGGATAACTTTAATCTCTGGCCACTTAATATGAAGAATAATGAAACTGTTGAAAGAGCTTATTCAATGGCATCTTATCCAGCTGAAGGAAGGGAAATAATGTTAAACGTAAGAATTGCAACCCCACCATGGGATAGTAAAAAAAATGATTGGATGTCTGTAAATCCTGGTATTGCATCCTCCTATATTTTTTCAAAAAAACCGGGAGATACTGTTACAATTTCAGGCCCTTACGGTGAATTCTTTATTAATGATTCAGATGCAGAAATGCTCTATGTTGGTGGAGGTGCTGGAATGGCTCCAATGAGATCTCATTTATATGAATTATTTAGAACTATCAAGACAGGTAGAAAAGTTACTTTCTGGTATGGAGGTAGATCAAAAAGAGAACTTTTCTACGTTGAACATTTTAGGGCTTTAGAAAAGGATTTCCCAAATTTTAAATTTTATATCGCTTTATCTGAACCTCTTGAGGAGGATAATTGGAAAGTTAAAGATTCCCTTGAGGGAGACGGTGATGGTTTTGTAGGGTTTATTCATCAAGTAGTAATTGATAATTATCTTTCTAAGCATGATTCACCAGAGGACATTGAAGTTTATTTCTGTGGGCCTCCTTTAATGAATCAAGCAGTTGATAAAATGGCTGAAGATTTTGGTGTCCCACCTGAGAATGTAAGGTTTGATGACTTTGGTGGTTAATGAATATTTTAGTTAAAATAATTTCTTTTCTATCATTATTACTTATTAGTTGTAATGTTGATTCATCAAATTATAAAAGGATTCAGGGCGATGCTTTTGGCACTACTTACCAAGTAATAGTTCAATCTGAGTCTAATTCAAGTAAAATTAAACAGAGTATTGATTCTATTTTTGAGGTTGTAAATAATTCAATGTCAACATACAGATCTAATTCAATAATATCAAAAGTTAATCAATCTCAAAATCCAGTTAAAGTTGATAGCCATTTTATTGAAGTTTTTAAAAAATCAAAAGATATATGGAAACTCTCAAATGGATATTTCGATCCTACAGCTGGTTCTATTGTTAATTTATATGGAATGGGCCCAAATAATAAATTACAGTCAATTAATAAATATAAAATTGATAGTGTTATGCAATATGTAGGTCTAGACAAAGTATACCTAAACCAACAAAATTTTATAGTGAAAACTGATGAAAATGTTTATATTGATTTTAATGCAATTGCTAAAGGTTATTCTGTAGATTTAGTTAAAGATTTATTAATTAACATAAACTCAAATAATTTTCTAATTGAGGTCGGGGGAGAATTGATCACTATGGGTGTGAATGAAAAAAACAAAAAATGGAAAGTTGCAATCCAAAATCCTGTTGATTTGAATAGTTATTATTCGGAAATTACACTTGATGGAATGTCATTAGCTACCTCTGGCAACTATAGAAAATTTAGGATTGATTCAGAGACTGGCGTAAGATATGCACACATTGTTAACCCAATTAATGGTCAGTCAATGTCAAATAATATACTAAGTGCCTCAGTAATCGCTAATTCTTGTATTGAAGCTGACGCATGGGCAACCAGCTTAATGTTAATGGATCCAATGGAGGCCATAGAAATAATAAATAATATTGCAAATATTGAAGTTTTAATATTGACTGCAATAAATGATCAGATTATACCTATCAAATCTGATGACTGGGATTTAATTACTAGGTAACTTTTTTCCAATTGGTATTAAATCATCTTTCATTAGACCATATTTTATAACTAAATCTTGTGAAATTTTCTTTGAATAGTTAATCATTTCAACTTTAAATCCTGCCTGTTCAACTCTATCTTTAAAATCTAATCCATACTCTCTGACATGGTCATATTGTCCAAAATATTTCTCTCTTTGAATTTTTGACTTTATTGATAAATCTTCAAATGTATTTTCTCTTTCTACATTTATTGGCACTTGTAAAATAGATATACCGTTATACTTTAAAATTCTATACATCTCATCTAATGCTGATTTGTCATCTTCTATATGTTCCAGTACATGATTGCAAATTATTAAATCAAAATATTCATCTTTAAAGTTTGTAGATATTAAATCTCCTTTAATATCTGCAATTGGAGAATTTAAGTCAAAAGTAAAGTATTCCCAATTTTTTAATTTTTTAAATTTTTTATAAAAAACTTGTTCAGGAGCAACATGTAAGACCTTTAAATTTGAACTTAAAAAATTCGTTTCTCTATCTAAATATAACCAGAGAAGCCTATGTCTTTCAAGTGATAAAGTGCCAGGACATAAAGCATTTTTCCTAACTGTTTTATACCCATATGATAGAAATTTTGAATAATTACTATCATCAATCGGATCGGTATATTTTTTTCCGCGAAATATTATCCTAAGTATTGGTGTTATTAGAAAGCTATATTTTATTAAAAATTTCCTTGGTAGGAATTTCAAAATATACTTCATGAATTAAAAAATTTTTTAAACTTTATTTCTTCGTTGGAATCAATTCCAAGCTCATCATAAATAAAATCAAATGTAGATAGAATTTCAGGCTCTCCATTTATTATAGCAATATTATGCTCAAAATGAGCACTTACTAATCCATCTTGGGTTACAAAAGTCCAACCATCATCTTCTAATCTTATCTTTTCTGTACCCATATTTATCATAGGTTCAATTGCTAATACTAATCCATCTTTTAAAATTTTACCTGTTCCAGATTTACCATAATTTGGAATTTCAGGTTCTTCATGTAAGTTTTTTCCTAAACCATGACCAACTAATTCTCTAACTATTCCATAACCATATTGATTAACATAATTTTGAATGGCACTGCCAATATCACCAACTCTATTATTAACCTGCATTTTTTCTATGCCTATATAGAGTGAATCTTTAGTAACATTCAACAATTTTTCAATTTTTTCTGAAACATCTCCAACCTTGAATGTATAAGCATGGTCACCATAGTATCCATCTTTAATTACTCCACAGTCTACTGATATTATATCACCATTATTAAGTGGTTTACTACATGGAATCCCATGAACAACCTGGTTGTTTACACTTACACATAATGTATTGGGAAAGTTGTTATAACCTTTAAATCCGGGTTTTGCATTGTTATCAAGAATAAATTCTTCTGCAATTTTATCAAGATATAATGAATCTACCCCTGGTTTAATTTCTCTTGCCATTAAACCCAAGGTTTTAGAAACTAATTGAGCACTATCTCGAATTTTATTTATTTCTTCGATTTGTTTTAATATCATTCTGAATAATATACGTTTTTATACCCCATATTATTTATTATTTTATAGATATCCTTCTCTAAATTTTCATAAGGAAATTCAACTATTCTATTTTCTTCATTTGAATTTTTGAGAAAGATAATAGTTGGAGTATTTGTTATGTTTTTGCCTATTTCAAGTCCATCTGAGGTTTTCTTGTCAGAATTTAATAAAATTATCCTGAGATTTTCTTTAGAAAAATTTAATGAATTTAAAATTTTTAAAAATCTTGGAACTTCTCTCTCACTATCATGGCATTTAGTATTCATAAAAATTTCGATATTAAATTCATTTAATTTTGAGAAATCTTTATCTAGAGTAATATCATCTAATATATATGATTCATAATTTTTTTGAAACCAGGCAGTATTTGGAGAGTTAAATAAGTAATCAGTATCAATCTCTCCCTCAACTAATTGGTAGTAATTATTAGAGGTACAAGTTAAAATTGAAATAGCAAGAAAATATATTATATTTTTCAATTTATTAAAGATTTTCCAGTCATCTCATCTGGTTTTTGAACACCCATTATATCCAGAACTGTAGGTGCAATATCAGCTAATATTCCATTATTTATCTTATTGCTATTTGAGTTTACAATAATTATTGGAACAGGGTTAACTGTATGTGAAGTATTTTCAGTTCCATCATTATTTATCATTATTTCGCAATTACCATGGTCAGCAATTATAATAGTTACATAGTCATTCAAATTTGCTACATCAACTATTTTTCCAAGTGATTTATCAACTGACTCACATGCTTCAACTGCTGCCTTTAAGTTACCTGTATGTCCAACCATATCAGGGTTTGCAAAGTTTAAACATATAAATCCAAATTTATTTTTTTTAATTTCAGTTATTACGTTTTGGGTAACTTCCTTAGCACTCATTTCAGGTTTTAAATCGTATGTTGCAACTTTTGGAGAAGGACACAGAATTCGTTCTTCACCCAAGAATGATTCCTCTATTCCGCCATTAAAAAAATATGTAACATGTGGATACTTTTCGGTTTCAGCAATTCTTAATTGAAGAATTTCATTTTTAGACAGTATCTCGCCTAAAGTATTTTTTAAAATATTTTTTTTAAAAATAGGCTTAACAACTTTAAACGTATCATCATAATTTGTCAGTGTATAAAAGTTTTTAGTTACTGATTTCATTCCAAAATCAGTAAGATCCTTTTCACACATGGCTGATGTAAGTTGCCTCCCCCTGTCTGACCTATAATTAAAGAAAATGACTATATCATCATTATTAAATCTATGTATATTTTCTCCTTTAATATCAGTTTTAATGATAGGATTGATAAATTCATCTGTGATATTATTTTTATATGATTCTCTGATTTCATCACAAATGTTATTTGTTTTTTTTCCAACTCCATTATAGATTAAATCATATGCTTTTTTTATTCTTTCCCACCGGTTATCTCTATCCATTGAAAAGTACCTGCCTACAATTGTTGCTAATCTCGCACCATTTTTTTTACAGAATTTTTCTAATGAATCAATAAACTTAATTCCTGATCTTGGATCAACATCTCTTCCGTCTGTAAACCCATGAATAAAAATTTTTTCTTTTACTTCTTTTAAAGAAATTATAATCTCTTTCAGGTGATCAATATGAGAGTGGACTCCTCCATCTGATATAAGGCCAATTAAATGGATATTAGATGCTTTATTTTTTGAGTGTGAAATAATTTCTTTTAGTTCTTTCATTTCAAGAAATTGACCATTCTTGATTGACTTATCAATTCGAAGTAGATCTTGTGGAACTATTCTTCCAGAACCAATATTCATATGTCCAACCTCACTATTACCCATTTGTCCAGGTGGGAGTCCTACTTTCTCACCATGAGTAATTAAATAATTGAATGGATTTTTATCTTTTAGAGAGTTGTAATTTGGAGTTTTTGCAATATCAGGAGCAGAAGCTTTCTTGTCAGAAGCTAAACCCCAACCATCAAGAATTAATAATAAAACTTTATTACTCAATTTTTTATTTAAAGATACAAATATCATCAAGTAGATTTGTTAATATGATTAGGAAAAAATATATTGTTAATTAATTATGCTAGAGGGAATTGTATATAAATCAACTGGAAGTTGGTATTTAGTAAAATCTGAAAATAAATTTTTTGAATGCAGGATAAAAGGAAAGATAAGACTTAAAGATATATCTACTACTAATCCAATAGCAGTTGG
>Ga0208878_1000249_pt1 | contig 18001 bp, 15 predicted proteins | sample Knorr_S15_td_Sur_FD_185600 | JGI IMG/M metagenome (GOLD analysis project Ga0208878, IMG submission 185600) | Marine microbial communities from Southern Atlantic Ocean transect - Knorr_S15_td_SurfaceA_ad_5m_LV_A (SPAdes) (version 2) | ecosystem: Environmental > Aquatic > Marine > Oceanic | place...
CCTAATTACAGTTCCTGAAAAACCAGCACCACTTGAATCTGGCAAGCATGAAAATTTATCTTCAACTACTGATGGAAGGTCAGTTTGTGACCAATTTTCTCTATCAGCAGATTCATCTGCACTTGAACGCCATATATCAACCCATACAAAATCAGGTTTTGGATCAGCTGGCTCGAATGTTGGTTCTAATGTGGCGTACCACCAATAATCAGAAAATCCCTCAGTATTATTAAGAGCCTTTTGATATGCCTCTAAATCTGACATTGAATATCCTTCATTGAATGTACAAAAATAAAAACTATTCACAAAAGATCCACTATCATTTTGCATTTTAGGTTGTTTGCCAACAGTTGGCTTAAACATATAAACATTATCAAGATCATAGCTCATGATGCCATTTATAGTTGAATCCCAACTCGATTTATAATTTTCACCCCAATTTTCCCAACAATTATCTCTTGCAGTTTCTGAGGTCCATATATGAGCCCAAATAAAATCAAAACCATCATTTTTATTATCTGGAGTTAATATGTTTGCGTTTAAAGTACATCCCATTTCATCAATCATTGCATTCCAAGAATTAATTACTTGTGAAAGGTTATCTTCATTAAAATTAGGACCTGCTTTCATCCATACATACTCAACCATAGGCTGAGGCTCAGAGGACTGAACAGTTTCTTGACTATCAGAACATGCACCAATCAATAAAATAGAAGCTATTAGTAAAGGTAATTTTTTCATAATATTTGTTAAAAAAGAGTTTCTTTATATTTATAACATATTTATTCTTAAAGAAAATAATTTTTAAAAAAAAGCAGGCATATTTTGCCTGCTTTTAAGACCTAGGGGATATGAACTGTGAGGATATTCAAAGGCCTTTACATATAAGACTAATTAATAAAAGAAAAGTTCATTAAATTTAATACAAAATAGATAAAGGAACTAAGTATTAAAAAAGATCCAAATGGCAGCTCACTATTAACAGCCTTCTTTGAAAATATAAAATAAAGACATCCCAAAAAAGATCCTATAAACAATATTACTGGTAAGGCGATTGGACCATGGATCGAACCAATTCCACCAAATAAGATAAAGTCTCCTCCACCAATTCCATCCCTTTTCTTAATCACTTTAAACATAAAATTTATTAACCAAAGTGAAGAGTAACCAAAAAAAAGGCCGTAAAGGGTGAAAAAAATTGGCTTGATGCCTAAGATCAAAAAAGTTTCATCAATGAATAATTGATATTTAGCATTAAAAGTTATTCCTATAAGTACTATTAATAAATTTATGTATACAGGTAAATATAAATATTTGTAATCAAGAAAAAATAATATGTAGAAACAAAAAATAATTATTGTATAGACAATAGCTGATAGACCAATTCCATAGTTAGTTATAAGTAAAATACCAATTAATAAAAAAAATATTTCTGTAAACGGATAAAATTTTGAAATATTTGAATTGCAAAACTTACATTTTCCACTTTGAATAACAAACCCTAATAAAGGTATCAAATTAATAGCATCAATTTTTTTTGAACATGATGGACAAGAAGATCTTATTTTAAATAAAGGAAATGGACTATTAGGAGCAAGCCTATAAATTATTGACGAACAGAAGCTACCAACCGATAAAAAAAATATTGAAATTATTATTAAATCTACAATTGAAAACGAACTTATATTTACAAAAACTGGATTATATATATTAATCAATTTCTATTTTTTTGTAATATAAAAACAAAATGTTAAAAGAAATAAAACAGGCAATGCATAAGCACCAATTATTAATAATTTATCAATCATTTATATTTCCTGATGCTAATGCATCAACTCGTCTAAAATCTCCATATCCATAATACATACCATCACTAAACATTATAGTTTGAAGACATGTCAAAGGGAGCTTTGATTCAGTTTTATATCCCATTTTTTTTAGGTTTTTCTCAATTGTATTATCTAATGTAAATTCATATTCAAGAATATCTGGATACCACTGATGATGAATTCTCTTTGCTGCAGTTGTATCTTCTAAGTTCATATTAAAATCTATAATGTTTACAATTGACTGCAATACTGCTGATATTATTCTTGCTCCTCCTGGACTTCCAGTTGTAAAAAATAATTCTTTATCTTTTAGCACTATTGTTGGAGTCATAGAGCTTAAAGGCCTTTTAAATGGAGCTATTTCATTTGCTTCTGCTCCTAGTAAATTAAATTGATTTGGTATTCCTGGAGCAGCAGAAAAATCATCCATTTCGTTATTCATTAGTATTCCGGTTCCTTCAATAACAACCTTTGAGCCAAATGTAGAATTTAAAGTGTATGTCATAGATATTACATTACCTGTTTTATCTACTACAGAAAAATGGGTTGTTTCATGGCTTTCACCATCCATATATTTTCCAGGATTGATTTCATTAACCGGTGTTAATTTTCCAATTTGAATATTTTTATTGATGTCATTGGCATATTTTTTACTGATTATTTTTTTTATAGGAACATCATAAAAGTCTGGGTCACCTAAATATTTTGATCTGTCCGCATATGCAAATTTCATAACCTCAGTTAATAAATTTATATACTCTAGTGAGTTATGACCAATTTTTTTTAGATCATAATTTTCAAGTATGTTTAGCATTTGTATTACGTGAAGACCTCCTGAGGAGGGTGGTCCCATAGTAATAATCTCAGTATCTCTATAATTTGAGATTAACGGTTCTCTCCAAACCGGAGAATAATTTTTTAGATCTGATTTTGAAATAAGACCATTATTTTTTTTAATTTCACTAGATATCTTCTCAGCAATTTCACCTTCGTAAAATCCTTTTCTTCCCTTAGATGCAATTATTTTAAGAGTATTTGCTAAATCCTTTTGAACAAGCGTTTTATTTTTGAAATTAGGGTAATGTAATTGAAATATTTCTTTAGTTTCTGCAAATAAAGACAGGGATTCACTATATCTTAATAATATATCTGCTAGAAATGGAGTTATTTCAAACCCGTTTTCTGCATAATAAATTGCATCTTCAATTAATTCATTCCATGGTAATGAACCAAATTTTTGATGAACCTCCCACAAACCCGCTACTGTTCCTGGAACGCCAATTGCTAAATAACCAACTGTAGATAGGTTTTTATCATTAAAAGAACCATCTTTATTTAAATACATATCTTTTGTTGATAGCTCAGGTGCTTTTTCTCTAAAGTCTATGGTGTAAGGTTGTTCTGTTTCCTTATCATAAATCACCATAAAACCGCCTCCACCAATATTGCCTGCTCTTGGCAAAACTACTGCAAGTGTAAAAGCAACTGCAATAGATGCATCATATGCGTTACCGCCTTGATTTAGAATTTTCTCTCCAACTTGAGTAGCCAAGAAATGCTGAGTTGTTATCATTCCGTTTTTACTAGAGGCTATTTCTTTTTGAGCAGGCTCGTAACCTAAGGAATTAAGGTAAGCTATAGGTTCTGTTGTATAAAGGTGCGTTGATGCAATCAATGCAACAACAAACGAAATATTCTTCTTATTTAAAACTTTCATTAGCAATATTTTTGGCCCATTTATAATTTGCTTTGCCATTTGGAGCACGCTCAACTTGTTCCACAAATATTACTTTCTTAGGTAGTTTATAACCAGCAATATATGATCTGGTTGCGTCTACTAGCGAATCTTCATTAATATCTTTATTATTTTCAAGAGAAACAACAGCTACCACTTTTTGGCCAAACTTTTCGTCATCAACCCCAACAACAAGACAATCAAAGACTTCATCATTTCTTTTAATAGCTTCTTCTACTTCTTCGGGATATATTTTTTCTCCGGCAGAATTTATACAATTACTTCCTCGTCCAAGAAGAGTTATTGTTCCATCTTCTTCAAGTTTGGCATAATCACCAGGAAAACTATATCTAACTCCATTTACTTCTCTAAATGTTTCTGCAGATTTTTTTTCATCTTTATAATAACCAACTGGAACAAGACCGCTTGTTCCAATTAGACCAATTTTTTCCGAACCTGGCTTTAGAATTTCACCATCATCAGCAATTATTATTACACCCGGGTTAATTGAAAATTTTGCAGTTTTTGGTGGGTTGTCTCTGGTAGATACCGAACTACCCATACCTCCTTCTGTTGATCCCATTGTATCCATCAGCATCATATCGTGATGCCTTAAAAGACCATTCTTAATTTCTTCACTCCACATAACACCACTAGAAATAATGACTTTAACACTGCTTAAATCATATGGCTTTCCGCTTTCTTCTGCTCTATCCAAAGCATCTAACATTGGTTTTGCAAATGCATCACCAACAATAACAATATTTGTAGTTCTTGTATCTTCAACTTGTGTCCACATTTGATCCGGATCAAATCCTAAGTTACGGGATGTAACTGCTGTACCTCCAAGAAGAAGAGGTAAAAAAGCGCCAAGCCACATTCCTGTTCCATGCATAAGCGGACATCCAATTAAACTTTTTATGAATGTATTATCTTTTTTAAAGTTATGTATTTGCTCCTCTAGATTATTTATATCTTCTGGAACGTCATAACCCATTGCTTTCAATGTTCTAAAAAGAAAAACCAGGAATTCACCTTGTTTATACATTACTCCTTTTGGCATTCCAGTTGTTCCGCCTGTATAGAGCATATAAATGGTATTTGGATCTCTATGAATTCTTTCCATAGGATCACAGCTATCAAGTAGCTCCTCAAACTTTAGTGAGTCTTCAAATTCTGATTTAGTACCATCAGCAATTTCAATCCAGGCTTTAATATTTGGAAGCGAGCCTGAAATCTCTTTAATTCTGCTACTGTAACATGCGTGATAAAAGACAGCCTCTGAGTCAGAGTTATCAAGGAGATAAATCAACTCTTCAGCGACATACCTATAGTTAACATTAATAGGAACACCACCAATCTTAAAGATTGCATTTTGACCGATAAGATATTCATTTGAATTATTTAAATAAAGTCCTGCCTTTGAGTTTGGACCTAATCCAGCATTTTTTAATGCTGTTGCAATCTTACTTGATTGCAAATCATAATCCTTCCACGAAATAATTTCGTCACCACATATCAAGGCGTCATTTTCAGGAACGATATCTGAAATCATCTCCCAGACTGATGCAAAGTCTAAATTCATTTCATTCTCCTCTATTAAGCTAATATTTTAATATGCTATATATTAAATATAGTATCGTTATAATAATATTTATAAAAGGAAAATAAAATTAATCACACAAAATGACTGATTCAAACCAACTATTCAATGAAATCGTATCTGAATTAACCAAACCTGGCGAAATTTTTGAAACACGAGAAATTCAAGATGAAAACGGTGATTCTTTCAGCGAATATGTAACTTTTCCTGATAATTTGAAAGGATATTTTGACTTTGGCTTACTTCATGCAGATAAAGATTTTTTAGTTTATGAGTCTGAGAGATATACTTTTAAAGAAACAATCTCAAAGGCAGCTCAAGTTGGAAACGCTCTTATCGAAGAGGGGATTCAAAAAGGGGACAGAGTTGCAATATGTATGCAAAACAATCCAGAGTTTATTTTTGCATATATGGGCATTGTTGGAATAGGCGCAGTTTGTGTTCCATTAAATTCTTGGTGGGTTCCTGATGAAATAATTTACGCAATGGAGCATTGCGATGCAAAAGTTTTATTTGGAGATCAAAAAAGATTAAAAGGACTTGAATCCTTAACAAATGTAAAAAAAATTATAACCACCTACACGCCTGATGGTAGCTTCGAATCATTTGATGATTTCACAAAAAATCACTCTGAAGAATGGCCCGATATTGATATTAATAGAGATGACCATGCAACAATTTACTATACTTCTGGATCAACCGGGAAGCCAAAAGGAGTCTTATCATCACAACGTGGAGTCATATCTTCAATGTTTAGTTGGGCATTTATTTCAACTGTTTTAAGTCAAAGAGAAGCAAGACTTGGCAAAGACGCTACTCCATTGGCAAGTTCAGAATCTTCAATTCTATTATGCGTTCCTTTATTTCATGCCACTGGAAGTCATGTTGCATTTCTAATGTCTATTTTGGTTGGGAGAAAGGTTGTTATGATGAAAAAATGGGATGCTGGTGATGCAATTAAACTAATTAGTGAAGAAAAAGTATCGGATATAACTGGGGTTCCCACACAAACTTGGGAGTTATTGAATCATCCTGATAGAGATAAATATGATCTTTCCTCTTTGAAAGTATTAGGTGGAGGAGGTGGTCCAAGGCCAGCAGAGCATGTAAAACTTTTAGATGAGAATTTTAAAGGAAGGCCTGGTATTGGATACGGATTAACAGAAACAAATGCATTAGGAACACTTGCAAGCGGCGATGAATATATTCAAAATCCATCTTCTGCTGGCAGAGTTGTTCCACCATTAACAGAAATAAAAATAATTGACTCCAATTGGAATGAATTACCTGAAGGTGAAATCGGTGAAGTTGCAATTAAATCTCAATCAAATATGTTGGGATATTGGAAAAATGAGGATGCGACAAAAGAATGCATGAATGCTCAGGGTTGGTTTAAATCAGGAGATATGGGTAAATTTGAGGGACCTTTTTTATTTATTGTTGACAGAATTAAAGACATGGTAATAAGAGGAGGAGAGAATATCGCTTGTCCTGAAGTTGAAAATGCAATTTATGATCATCCAGACGTTCTTGAAGCATCAGTATTTGGAATCCCAGATGAAAGATTAGGTGAGATACTTTGTTCAGCAATTTTCTTAAGAGATGGTTCAGATTTAGACAAAGATTCACTTACAGAATTCTTATCTAATAAACTTGCTGCCTTTAAAATACCTGTAGTTGTAAAATTTTTAGATTCCAATTTACCTTTAGTAGCATCAGGAAAATTTGATAAACCTGCCTTACGAAAAATGTTTATAGAGAATTAATTATTTATATTTTACTTTTCAAATTAAAAAAAAAGAGTAAAAATGACATTCCAGATATTATTTTATGAATGTGAATATATTAGTTATTGAGGACGAGCCAGATATTCGAAGGAATTTGGAATACAACCTCGGCAGAGAAGGCTTTAAAGCTTCTTCAGTAGGATCGTTAGATGAAGCAAACGAGAAACTAAAATCAAAAAAATTTGATCTTATTCTTTTGGATTTAATGTTACCAGATGGCTCTGGCTTAGACCTTTGTAAAAAAATAAAATCTAATTCAGAAACAGAAGCAACTCCAATTATTATTTTAACGGCAAAGGATGATGAGGTTGATAAGGTAGTTGGTTTCGAACTAGGCGCGGATGATTATGTTACAAAGCCTTTTAGTGTTAGAGAGTTAATACTAAGAGTCAAAGCAATTCTTAAAAGATCTGATACAAAAACAAAAGAAGTTGTAGAAGTTGAAAGACAATTTGGTGATTTAAAAATTGATGTCGACTCGCATGAGGTACATGTTGATTCGCAGTTAATAGAATTAACTGCATTAGAGTTTCGATTGCTTAAAGAGCTTGTTGATAAAAGAGGAAGGGTCCAGTCAAGGGATCAATTACTGTCTGAGGTATGGGGATACAATGCTGAGGTGACCACAAGAACAGTTGATACACACATAAAAAGATTGAGAGAAAAACTCGGTTCAATGGGTAAGTATGTTCAAACCATTAGAGGTGTTGGCTATAAGTTCTCAAGAACACCGGATTAAAAATGGGATTTAGATTCCGAATATTCATAATTGTATTAATATCAATGGGCGCTGGCGTTCTTTTGTCATTTATTTTGACTTCAAATAATGACGTTTCATTGGCATTAATTATATTTTCACTACTCATTGTGGCTACTTTGGCATCAATGATTTTTGCAAACTTATCATATATGAGCATTTATAATTTAGAAGCCTTAGCATCTAAAATTGCAAAAGGAAGAACAAAAAAAAGATATATAAAAGCTTTAAAAAATGAACCAGGAGAATTTCGTAAAGTTGCCAAAAGTATCTCAGAAATATCAGAAAATTTAAAAGATAAGATAAATCTAATTGCAAAACAAAGAGATCAGTTCGGATCAGTACTTGATGATTTGGGGGAAGGAGTAGTTGTAACAGATAAAGATGGAAATATCACATTTGAAAATGATCAATTTTCTCAAATTCTAAATCTTAAAACTGTTGAGGGTCAAAATATTAAAGATTTAGGAATTAAGTCTCTAGGATATCTATATAGAAGATCAAAAAAGAGGAAAAGAGCTGACATTGAATTTGAGATTGAGGTTAATGATAGATCTGTCAGATGGGTGCTTGCTACTATCAATCAAAGTAAAACTACAAAAGAATATATTTTGGTTGTTCATGATATAACTCAACTTCGAAGCTTAGACTCGATGCGAAGAGATTTTATATCAAATTTATCTCATGAATTAAGAACTCCTGTTAGTGTCATAAGAGCAAATTCTGAAACTCTTATTGATAGCGCACTAGAAGATAAGAAACAGGCAAAAATATTTGCAAAAGCAATACTTCATAATGCTGAAAGATTGACCGACATGGTCTCATCTTTGCTGGATTTATCGAGAATTGAGTATGGTGAGCTTAAACTTAATTTTGAGGAAATTGATTTGAATAGATTTTTTAAAAAATTTACTCAATCAATTATTAGTTTATCAAAGAAAAAAAATATAGATATTAAGTTTATACCAAATCATAAAGGTTCTGTGAGTGCAGATTTTCAAGCAATTGAAAGAATTATGAATAATTTAGTTGATAATGCTATCAAATATTCTGAAAAAGGATCTGAAATAACAATATCAACATCAAATGAGGGTAAAGATTATATTAAAGTTGCTGTTGAAGATAATGGAGAGGGGATATCACCAGAAGATCAAGATCAGATTTTTAGTAGATTTTTTAGAACAGCTTCTGCAAGAGCTACTGATAACCAGGGTAGCGGACTTGGGCTTGCAATAGTAAAACATCTTGTAAATAACCTTAATGGTGAAGTTGGACTAGAATCTAAACCAGAAAAAGGCTCTATTTTTTGGTTTACAGTCCCTATTTCTCAATAAAAACCTTTACTTTATTACCTACATTATCTAGAATGTCACACAAATGTCACATTTATGTTTCATAAATGCAACAGTGGAGAGTAAAGTGATTACAACTATTTGGAAAAAATTTCACATATTTATGAAGTCTGGAAGACTTAGTAAAGTTATTAAGGCATCTGGAATTAGTCAATAAATGTTTTGAGTCCAAAAATGAGCTAAAATAAAAGCTCTTTTTTACTTATGGACTTTATCAAAATTAAAAAGATTATTATCTTTGTTCTGGCTCTGCCTGCGCTGTATCTTATTGCGTCAAATATGAGCTTAATATTCAACCGACCTGATATTAAAAATTTAAATGTTCCAAATATGGCTGATATTTCTTTTAATTCTAATTCTAAAGAGCTTATTAGTAATACAGAGGCTATCAATAATATTCCCTCTTTTGATTATCAGCTTATCGGGTATAGATCTGGTAAAAATGATTCATCTGTAATATTAAAGAAAGGCAATAAAGAGTATGTTGTTGCAAAAGGTGAAAAATTAGAAGGAACTTATGAATTAATAGAAGTAACAAAAGATGAAGTAATATTTCGTAATAAAGAAAAATTATATAGAATTGAGAATCGTGTTGGTAATAATTTATGAGAAGTCTTTTAAAATTTAAATTAATTTGTGTTCTATTAATTTCATTTGGAAATATTAATGCTCAGGACTCATTTATATTAAATTATGAAGATGTGGATATAAAAAAAGTTACACAAGATATAGCTCAATTTTCAAAAAAAACAATTATCTTAGACCCAAGAGTAAAAGGAAAAATTACTATTTACTCAAATGCAAACTTAAATAGGGATCAGGTTTGGGATGTGTATTTAAGAACAATCCAGGTCAATGGTTTCGGTGCAATTTCTGAGGATGGATTTCTTAGAGTTGTGCCTGAAAATGAAGCGACTCGAGATATGACAAGCGATTCTTCTTTAGGAGGTTTTGAAACAGCCGTAATACCATTGATAAATAGATCATCTGAAGAAATTTTGCCAATGATAAAACCAATTACTGGCAGACAATCTCATCTTTCTAACATTACATCAATAAATTCTATCTTGCTTGTTGATCGAGCTAGCAATGTGGATCGTATTAGGAATTTATTAAATGATTTAGATAAAAACAATACTGCAAAGATAAGCATTTTGAAGCTTAATAATTTATCATCAATCGAAGCTGTTCGAATTTTGGACAGACTTAAAACACAAAACAATCCGACAATTAATCAATTTATCGCTATCCCGTTCACTCCATCAAATTCTGTGATTTTATCAGCCAATGATCTAATAACTAATAACATTACCAATACTCTAAATTCTTTAGATAAAGACATAATGAGTGATGATTCTATGGATGTGATTTATTTAAAATATGCTCAAGCTAAAGATATATCAGCCATACTAAACTCAATTTCTGGAAGCTTTATAAGTGATGCGGAAGGAAAAAAGACAGTAATTACTCATCATGAAAAAACAAATTCTTTAGTTATATCTTCAGCCGAAGATAATTTAAATTCTATCAGGAATATTGTTTCTAAATTAGATATCAGAAGGGCACAAGTTCTTGTTGAAGCAATTGTGGTTGATTTGTCAGAAAAAGCTGCAACAAGACTTGGAGTTGAAGCTATCTATTCAGGCAATGATGAGGACAGCATTCCAATAGGCATTACTAGATTTTCAGGTTCTGGAGCAGACCTTCTTGCAATAGCAGGAGCCGCAGATGATGAAAGTGACGTTACACTAACTAATACGGCCGTATCATCTTTATTAAATACCCAAGGTTTAGTTGCAGGCTTTGGTGATTTAACGAAAGGAAAAGATAACTTTGTTGGAATTCTAAATGCAATTGCAGAAGATACTGATTCTAATATTTTATCAACTCCATCTATATTAGCTATGGATAATGAACCAGCAAGACTTTTTATTGGACAAGAAATTCCTATAACAACTGGAGAGAGTCTTGGAACCAATAATTCAAATCCGTTTAGAACAACTTCCAGACAAGAAGTTGGAATAGAATTGGAAATTACGCCTCAAATTAATGAGGGAGCATCAGTTATTCTTAATATAAAGCAAGGTGTTTCAGGAGTTGCTGGAATATCTCAAAGTGGGTTAGATCTAATAACAAATAAAAGAGAGATAGAAACAACTGTTTTAGTTGATAATAATCAAATTATTGTTTTGGGTGGACTCATAGATGAAGATACTCAAGAAGTTGTTTCAAAAGTACCACTTCTAGGATCAATACCTCTTCTTGGAAGGATTTTTCAATCCTCGTCCACTAGCACAAGCACCAAAAATCTTATGGTTTTTTTAAAACCAACTATTCTAACTAATTCAGATATTGCAAATGAGATTTCACTTGAAAAATATAATTATTTCAAAGCTGAGCAACAATTAAAGAATAATACTATTATTGATCTTACTAATCCTAAAGACTAATAATGAGTGATTCTATTAAAGAAAACATTCAGACAAACATTTTTCCTTATGATTTTGTAAAAGAGAATGAAGTTATTGCTGTTCAAAATGGAAAGGGAATCATAGTTTCATCGCCTAAACCAATATCGCTAAATATATACCAGGAAATTCAAAGATTTTTAGACTCAGAATTTACATTTAAATTATGTGATCCAGATGAATTTAACGAAATTCTTACTAATTCATTTACAACAAGTGATCATCAAGAAAATATATCGGAGGAATTAACAGATGACTTTGATTTGCAAGATTTTGCAGGAAGTATAAATGCCACAGAGGATCTTTTAAGTGGAAATAATGACGCACCAATAATTAAGTTAATTAACGGTGTAATCAGTCAAGCTATAAAAAGTAGGGCTTCCGATATTCATTTTGAACCCTATGAGGATTTTGTAATTATACGTTTCAGGATTGATGGTATTCTTAAAGAAATTCTTAAACAAGATAGTAAGATTGCCTCTATTCTAATTTCAAGAATTAAAATAATATCTGGTCTTGATATATCTGAAAGAAGATTACCTCAAGACGGCAGAGTCTCCTTATCTCTTGGAGATAAAAATGTTGATGTAAGAGTATCAACACTTCCATCATCTTATGGTGAAAGAATTGTACTTAGAATTTTAGACAAACAATCAGCTCAAATTAATATTGATGACTTAGGATTACCAAAAAAAATACTTTCAAACTATAAAAGTTCATTAAAAAATCCTGAAGGCATTATTCTATTTACAGGACCTACCGGATCAGGAAAAACTACAACACTTTATGCTGGCTTGAGGTATTTAAGTGATTCCTCTCAAAATATTCTCACCGTTGAGGATCCGATTGAATACACACTTAATGGTATAGGCCAGACACAGGTCAATACTAAAACAGGCTATACATTTGCAAAAGGATTACGAGCAATCTTAAGACAAGATCCAGATGTGGTTATGGTTGGCGAGATGAGAGACACTGAAACTGCTCAAATTGGAATTCAATCAAGTTTAACTGGCCATCTTGTTTTATCTACTGTTCATACCAATAATGCAGTTGCTGCAATAACTAGGCTTAGAGATATGGGAATTGAGTCCTTTTTGTTAGCATCAAGTTTAAGAACAATAATTTCACAAAGGTTGGTAAGAAGGCTTTGCCCACATTGTAAGACTGAAAATAAACCAAGCACTGAGTCTATAGATATTTTTGGATTAGATAAAAATAAATCTGTTTTTTCTGCAAATGGATGTGATGAATGCAATCAAACTGGTTATCAGGGAAGAATCGCTATTGCTGAATGTATTCAGATAGATAAGACATTAAAAGATTTAATTCATAACGATGCCTCAGAAAATGAAATCTCAGACTATGTATTTAAAGACAATCAGTCTATAGATAAAGCTTCCATTGACTTAATAGTTAGTGGGGTAACGTCATGCGAAGAAATAATAAGAGTAAATAATATTAAAGAAGATGCCATCATATAGTTATACAGCTATCAATGATGCTGGTATTAAGAAAAAAGGTATTCTCAGCGCTGATTCAGAAAGAGAAGCTAGAAAACTTGTAAAAGACCTCAAATTAACACCATTAAAAATATCAGAGTCTAAAAACTTAGATAAGACTCTTAGAATAAAAAATAAAGATATTGTCTTGATGACCAGACAACTTGCAACATTGCTTGAAGCAAGCACTCCTATTGTCGATTCAATCGATATAACAGCTAGACAGACTAAAAATAAAAACTTAATTCAAATTTTATACAATCTCAAAGAAGACCTTGTTCAAGGTAAAAGACTAGGAAATTCAATGAAAAAATTTCCAGGTATTTTTTCAGACACTTATGTATCGATGGTATCAGCAGGAGACTCATCAGGAAATTTAGATACTGTTTTTTCCAAACTTGCAGATTACCTAGAAGAAAGCGCATCTATAAGGCAAAAAGTTATATCAGCCTTAACGTATCCACTCATATTAATTGGATTTTCATTTATTGTAGTTATATCTTTGCTAGCATTTGTTTTGCCTCAAGTTATTGATCAATTTATTAAAGCAGGAGCTGAATTACCATTTATAACAAAGTTTTTAATTGGAATTTCAAATAACATTATTCCCATACTATTGGTAATTACTTTTTTATCTGTGGGTTTTTATTACGTTTATAAAAAATATACTAAAAAAGAAAAAAATAAATTATTAGTCGATAAAAAGATTCTTGCTATTCCTTTCTTGGGTAATTTTATTTTAAATTCAGAGTTAGAGAGATTTTCAAGCACTATGGAATTACTTTTAGCCTCTGGAACAAATCTTGATATTGCTTTGGAAGAATGCTCAAAAATCTTTAATAATCAATATTTATCAAACATAATCATGAATGCTAGAAATGATGTAGTAGAAGGAAAAGACTTTATTATTACTATGAAACAAAATGAAATTTTCCCTGATATTTTTATCCAATTAATTGCAAGTGGATACAGATCTGGCAATCTTGAGAAAATGTTCAATAAGGTTTCTAATTTTATGAAATCTGAAATTGAAACTAAAAGATCCGTATTTTTATCACTTCTTGAACCAATAGTAATAATTTTTATGGGTGGATTTATTATGATGATAGTTCTAGCTATACTAATACCAATTATGCAAATGAATACTCTAGCAATATGAAAACCAAAGACAACGAAAAAGGTTTTACACTAATAGAATTAATGGCTGTTTTGGTTATTTTAGGTATTTTAGCAACCATTGTAGTTGTTAGTGTGGACCCGGTTTTTCAAAGAGCAAATCTCGAAAAAATAAGGGCTGACATGGCTAATACAAATAAAGCACTGGAACTATATAGATTTAATGAATTGTCATATCCCTCAACGTCGCAAGGCTTAGATGCTCTTGTAACTCCTCACTCTGAATTAAAGAATCCTTTTCTTTATCCTCAAGGTGGCTACATTTCTGCAATTCCAAAAGATCCATGGGGAAGAGAATATATCTATGAATATCCCTCTAGACGCTCTCAAAAATATGACTTATATACCTTAGGTGCTGATGGAGTTGAAGGAGGATCTGGTGAGGACGCAGATTTTGGAAACTGGATGCAACAATAAACAGTATCGATCAGGATTTACTTTAATTGAGCTACTTGTTGTATTAATTATTATTGGAATAACGGCAACATTAATTACTGTAAACTTTAATTCGTTAAATTCAATTGAAAAACAATCTAATTCATTTCAAAAAACTGTAAATTTTTTAACAGAGGAGAGTATTATTACTGGTAATACTATTGGCCTATACCTAAGTTCAGATAAACAATTCGCAGAATATCTTACAGACGATAAAAAAAATAAAATAGATTCTAATTATAAAAATACATTTTGGTCAGACACATCCTCGCTAAGGAAAACATTTAAATTTGAAGATGGATCAATTATAGAATTGAATGACCAGATGCTTGAATTGCCAATGATGATTTTTTATCCATCTGGAGAAAACTCTGGTGGTCAAATAGATATTTATCACTCAAATTATATTCAAAGGCTTATTATTTTTAGCAATGGACAAATAACAGATGAAATTATCAGTTATTAACAAAGGCTTTAGTTTAGTTGAGGTTGTAGTCGCCTTATTTATTTTAAGTGTATCTGTAATTACTATATACAACCTTATCTTATCAACTGCAGTATCAAGCTATGACTTAGAGCAAAGATATCTAGCTAAAGAAGTCGCAAATAATAGAATTTCGTTAATAAATACAATTGAAAAATCATTAAAACCAATTGATAGAACTGGCCAGATGATAATGGGTGGACAAAAATGGATATGGGATGAAACTATCATTAATAGCCAAGACGACAATTTTTTTGAGTATAAAATTTCTGTAAAACTTGATGGTTCGGAAACATATATTTATTCCATTAATGGTTATTACACAAAATGAAAAAAGGTTTTACGCTAATTGAAGTTTTAGTATCTTTAATCATTCTTTCAATGATTGCCGTTATTTCATCAAATATACTGCAATCATCTTTGGAAACAGAGCGCCTTTCATCAGACAGACTCCAATCAGCAAGAAAACTAAATTTTTCTTCAATCACACTTAAACGAGACATAAGACAGATTATTAATGTTCCACTGCGAGATTTTTATGGTAATCAAATAAATGGAACATTTATTGGAAATAATACAGATAACATAATGACTTTTAATACAAAAATTAAATCTATATCAAATGATATATCACCAATAAAAAGAGTCGAATATCAACTTGATGGAAATAAATTCTTCAGAAAACAATTTTATTCTTCTAATCCATATGATGTGGATGAAAATATTAAAACTGTTTTGATTGAAGATATATCAGATTTAGATCTTAGATTTATGTATCAAGGTACATGGTATGAAAGATGGCCATCGGCACCAATCACTGAAAGAAAAATACCTACATTAATAAAACTAGAATTTACAAAAAATAATAAAGATTATGTATGGATAATCGAACCTAATATTGATTATGAATTCAAGAACTAAAGGCATAGTTTTAATTTCTATCTTATTGATAGTACTCTTGCTTTCATCGGTTGCAGTTTTATTTGGTAACAAATATTTTTTATCTCTTAAAAGAGCAGAGTACATTGAGTTTCAAACGCTATCTTTGAATATTTTTAGAAATATTGAAGCACTATCAAAAGAAAAAATTGAAAAAGAACTTAAATTTAATCGAAGCAAAATTTCAAAAAATAATCCAATTCTAAAAGATAATTTTTATTTTAATCTCAATGGAGCAGATATCATTGGAAAAATATCAGATGCTAGCAATTGTCTTAATATAAATTCTATCGTGATTATTAATGAAGGTGAATTTGTTGAAAATGAGAATTCTATTGCATCAATCAGAAAAATACTTTCGTTAAATGAAGTTGATAATAATGTTATTGAGGAAATTATAGATCAGACCATTGATTGGATTGATTATGATTCAAATCCTAGGGCTTATGGCCTTGAAGATTATTATTACTCTGGACCTCTTCATAATCCAAAAGAATATACTGGAATGAGATTGATGGTATCAATAGACGAATTAAAAAGTATTCCAGCGGTAAAACAAATTGATTGGACAATAATTAAAAAAAATTTTTGTGCTATTCCTGAAGCTAGTCAAATATCTCTTAACATTAATACTCTTAATTTAAAGGATACTTATGTATTAAGCTCTTTATTTCCAAATATATCCTTACAAGAGGCTGAATATATTTTGGACAATATTCCAGAGTCAGGCTTCGATGATTTAATTAACTTTAAAAATAATTTTCCTGATATGAATTTTGAGGATGCATACGGAGAAATCAAATTTAATTCAAATATTTACGAAATTAATACAGAAATAATTTTTGAAGATTTTGTATCATCTTCTACAAGTAAAATAATTTATGAAGGTAATAACAATGGTTTTATTATCTCAAGAATTTATAATGGAATTTGATGAATACGATTGTTGCATATCCCGATAATTTAAGTTTTAGTAATGGTAAATATCATCACAGTTCTGATAATTACAAACAAACAAACACTTTTTCAAATTTAAATGAATTTGATTCTTTGAGTCAAAAAGATACTCTTATTTATCTTGTTCCATCTTCAATAATAAGCAGCTATGTTTTTGAGAATAATCAGAACCTTTCAAAACAAAATAATCTAGCTAATTTCATATCAGATATTGATTCATTTATCGTTGACGATATCTCAAAGAACGAATTTTTTATTTTTAATGAGAATAGTTTTGTTATTAATAAAACATTGTATGAAGAACTAAATACCATGTTAAATACATTAAATTGCAAAATTCTAGTTTTACCAGATTATTTTTTAAATAGACAATTCGGAAAAGATACTATTACGGAATTTAATAATAAGTTCTTATTTTCCTTCAAAAACGGTACTGGAAGTTCAATAGAACATGATTCATTAAATCAATATATTGAAACTGTGAAAATTAATTATCCTGATTTTGATCCAATTATTTATTGTGATAGTGATGTGAAGGACTTAAAAACATTTAAGATCAGAAAAAAATTTAATATCTCTGATTTCGTTAAGAATAAAAACGATAAAGAACCAAATTTATTTAAGTTTGAAGTCTCTATTAAAAATATTTTTAATAAACTTAATTTCACTAGAATGGAGTTATATTTATGTACATTCCTAATATTTTGTTCTTTGTCTCTTCCTTACTTATTTGTATCTCAAAATAATAAGCAAATAAGCATCTACGAATCAGAAACCTTTAATATTTTTAAAGCAATAGATAAAAATACTAATAGAGTAGTGACTCCAAAGATTCAAATAGATCAACTTATTAATCAAATATCTCTTACTCCATTAGCAGAAATAGATAATCCTATTTCAAATTTTACTAACTTAAACTTTTTGGTTTCTCTAGGTGAAAATTATCTTAAAAGTGTAGATATAGATTTTAATTCAAA
>Ga0208878_1000251_pt1 | contig 17992 bp, 10 predicted proteins | sample Knorr_S15_td_Sur_FD_185600 | JGI IMG/M metagenome (GOLD analysis project Ga0208878, IMG submission 185600) | Marine microbial communities from Southern Atlantic Ocean transect - Knorr_S15_td_SurfaceA_ad_5m_LV_A (SPAdes) (version 2) | ecosystem: Environmental > Aquatic > Marine > Oceanic | place...
GCTTAAAGAAGCTAAAGATCTAGTTGATAACACTCCTAGTTCAATTAAAGAAGCAGTATCAAAAGACGATGCTGAGGGACTAAAGAAATCACTTGAAGAAGCTGGAGCTGAGGTTGAACTTAAGTAAGTTTAAATAACTTCATTTTTTAGGCTTTTAGAATTAATATCTAAAGGCCTATCCTTGTTTAAACAAAACTCTAAAATATGACTAACAATAAATTGAGAACAAATTTTTCTAATACAAAAACCGCTAACGTTGAAACTGATTTTTTAGATATTCAAATAAAGTCATTTCAAGATTTTTTCCAACTTGAGACAAAGTCTGATGAAAGAGTTGAAGAGGGCTTATTTAATACTTTTAAAGAAAACTTCCCTATCACTGATGCAAGAAATCAGTTTGTGCTAGAGTTCCTTGATTACTTTGTAGACCCACCAAGATATTCAATGCATGAGTGTATTCAAAGAGGTTTAAGTTATTCTGTTCCATTGAAAGCTAGACTTAAGCTTTATTGTACAGATGTTGAACATGAGGATTTTGAAACAATAGTACAAGATGTATTCCTAGGATCTATTCCTTATATGACTCCTAGTGGAACTTTTATCATTAATGGTGCTGAAAGAGTTGTAGTTTCTCAGCTTCATAGATCTCCAGGTGTATTTTTTGGACAATCTTTCCATGCTAATGGAACTAAGCTTTATTCTGCAAGGGTAATTCCTTTTAAAGGTTCATGGATTGAGTTTGCTACTGATATTAATAATGTAATGTATGCGTACATTGATAGAAAGAAAAAATTACCTGTTACTACTTTATTTAGAGCTATTGGATATCAAGGTGATAAGGAAATTCTTGAAATTTTTGATTTAGCTGAAGAAATAAAAGTTACAAAAGCAGGTCTTAAAAAAGCCTTAAATAGAAAATTAGCTGCTAGAGTTCTAAGAACATGGCACGAGGATTTTGTTGATGAGGATACGGGTGAAGTTATTTCAATTGAAAGAAATGAAATTATAATTGATAGAGATACTGTTATTGAAAAGGATCATATTGAACAGATACTTGATGCAGATGTCAAAACAATTTTGATTCACAAAGAAGATGCACAAAATTCTGATTATGCAATTATATACAATACTCTTCAAAAAGATCAGACTAACACTGAAAAAGAAGCAGTTGAATATATCTACAGGCAGTTAAGGAACGCTGAACCACCTGATGAAGAGACTGCAAGAGGCATTATAGATAAATTATTCTTTTCTGATCAGAGATACAATCTTGGAGAAGTAGGAAGATACAGAATGAATAAAAAGCTGAACCTCGATGTAGATATGGAAGAAAGGACTTTAACAAGACTTGATATAACAACTATTATAAAATATTTAATTGAGTTAATAAACTCTAAAGCTGAAATCGATGATATTGACCACCTTTCAAATAGAAGAGTAAGAACTGTAGGAGAACAACTTTCATCTCAATTTGGTGTTGGACTTGCCAGAATGGCAAGAACTATTAGAGAAAGAATGAATGTTAGAGATAACGAAGTTTTTACACCAATTGATTTAATCAATGCAAAAACATTATCTTCTGTTATTAATACTTTCTTTGGTACAAATCAACTTTCTCAATTTATGGATCAAACAAATCCACTTGCAGAAATTACACACAAAAGAAGACTATCTGCTCTAGGACCTGGAGGTTTATCTAGAGAAAGAGCAGGATTTGAGGTTAGAGATGTTCACTACACTCACTATGGAAGATTATGTCCAATTGAAACACCTGAGGGCCCTAATATTGGTCTTATTTCATCTTTGTCGGTATATGCGAGAGTTAATAACCTTGGATTTATTGAAACCCCTTACAGAGAGGTAAAAAATGGTAAGATTGATCTTAAGAATATAACTTATTTGTCTGCAGAAGAAGAAGAAAATAAGTTGATTGCGCAGGCTAACATAAACTACGATAGTTCTGGGAAAATAAAAGCTGAAAAAGTAATCGCAAGAGATCAAGCAGACTTTCCTGTTGTCACTCCAGATAATATAAATTATACAGATGTAGCTCCAAATCAGATTGCATCAATCTCAGCGTCATTAATTCCTTTCTTGGAACACGATGATGCTAACCGTGCACTTATGGGTTCAAATATGATGCGTCAGGCTGTGCCTCTTCTCAAACCAGAATCACCAATAGTAGGAACAGGATTAGAGAAGTCAGTTGCTACTGATTCGAGGGTTCTTATTAATGCTGAGCGAGATGGTGTTGTTGATTACGTTGATGCTAATAAAATCGTAATTAAATATAAGCTTTCCAGTGAGGAGAAATTATTAAGTTTTGATGATGATACAAAGGTTTATGACCTTATTAAATTTCAAAAAACAAATCAAGGCTCGTGTATTAATTTAAAACCAATTGTAAGTAAAGGTGACCAAGTAACTAAAGGGGAAATTCTTTGTGAGGGATATGCTACTCAGAGTGGAGAATTAGCGCTTGGAAGAAACCTTAAAGTTGCATTTATGCCATGGAAAGGTTATAACTTTGAAGATGCAATTGTTATATCTGAGAAAGTTGTTAGAGAAGATATATTTACTTCAATACATATAGATGAATACTCATTAGATGTAAGAGATACAAAGTTAGGTACTGAGGAATTAACTGATGACATACCTAATGTTAGTGAGGAGGCAACAAAAGAGCTTGATGAAAATGGTATGATTAGAGTTGGAGCAGATGTAACCCCAGGTGATATTCTTATCGGTAAAATAACTCCAAAAGGTGAATCAGATCCTACTCCAGAAGAAAAATTACTAAGAGCAATATTTGGTGATAAAGCAGGTGATGTCAAAGATGCATCATTGAAAGCTCCGCCGTCACTTAATGGAATTGTTATTGACAAAAAATTATTTATTAGATCCTTTAAAGATAAGAGAAGGAGATCCCAAGATAAAGTTGATTTAGAGATATTAGAAACTAAGTATGATAAAATACTAGAAGATCTGAGGCTAAAGTTGGTTGATAAACTTTCATCAGTTTTAAACGGTAAGACTTGTCAAGGTGTATTTAATGACCTTGGTGAAGAAGTTCTTATAAAAGGAAAGAAATTTACTAATAAGATGTTAGCTAACATCGAAGATTATACTCATCTAACAAAGGGTGTTTGGACTACATCAGATAATTTAAACGCAACAATATCAACAATTCTTCACAATTACAGAATACAAGAAAATGATATTCAAGGTTCCCTTAGAAGAGAAAAATTTACAATAAGTGTAGGGGATGAACTTCCACCTGGAATTAAAAAACTAGCCAAGGTTTACATTGCTAAGAAAAGAAAACTTAAAGTTGGAGATAAGATGGCTGGTAGGCATGGAAATAAAGGTATTGTTGCAAGGATTGTTAGACAAGAAGATATGCCTTTCTTAGAAGATGGTACACCAGTTGATATTGTTTTAAATCCTCTTGGTGTTCCCTCCAGGATGAATATTGGACAAATTTATGAAACTGTTCTTGGATGGGCAGGAAAGGAGCTTGGCAGAAAGTTTTCAACACCAATTTTTGATGGAGCTACACTTGATGAAATAAATCAGCTTACTGATGAAGCTGGTCTGCCTAGATTTGGACACACCTATTTATATGATGGTGGTACTGGTGAAAAATTTGATCAAGCTGCTACAGTTGGAGTCATATACATGTTGAAACTTGGGCATATGGTTGATGATAAGATGCATTCTAGATCTATTGGCCCATATAGTTTAATTACTCAGCAACCTCTTGGTGGAAAAGCCCAGTTTGGTGGTCAAAGGTTTGGTGAAATGGAGGTATGGGCCCTTGAAGCTTATGGAGCATCAAGTGCACTTCAAGAAATTTTAACAATAAAATCAGATGATGTCATTGGTAGGGCAAAAGCTTATGAATCAATTGTTAAAGGTGAAAATCTGCCTGAAGCTGGTCTACCTGAGTCATTCAATGTATTAATGCACGAACTAAAGGGTCTAGGATTAGATATTAGATTAGAAGAAAAATAAAATACAAAATAAAAATGGTAAAAAATAACGAATTATTGACACAAAAAAAGTTTAATACGATTTCAATCGGTTTATCTTCACCTGAGGTAATCCTTGGTAACTCCAGAGGAGAGGTTCTAAAGCCTGAGACTATTAATTATAGAACTCATAAACCTGAAAGAGATGGTTTATTTTGTGAGAGAATCTTTGGCCCTGTCAAAGACTATGAATGTGCATGTGGAAAATATAAGAGGATAAGATATAAAGGTATAGTTTGTGACAGATGTGGTGTTGAAGTGACAGAAAAGAAAGTAAGAAGAGACAGAGTAGGTCATATTAGTCTTGTTGTGCCTGTTGCGCACATCTGGTATTTTAAATCTTTGCCAAATAAAATAGGATATCTTCTAGGACTGCCTTCAAAGAAGCTAGATATGATTATTTATTATGAAAGGTATGTTGTCATCCAACCTGGAGAGGCTAAGAATGTAGATGGTGAAGCTGTCAACAAGATGGACTTTTTAACAGAAGAAGAATATATAGCAATAATGGAGTCTCTTCCGGCTGACAATCAGTTTTTAGATGATGCAGACGAGAGAAAATTTATAGCTAAAATGGGTGCAGAATGTTTGATTGAATTGCTATCAAGAATTGATTTGGAAGAACTTTCTTATGAACTAAGGCACAAAGCAAATAATGAGACTTCTAAACAAAGAAAAACAGAAGCATTAAAAAGACTACAGGTTGTTGAGTCATTCAGAGAGGGTAATGAGAGAAAAGAAAACCTTCCAGAGTGGATGGTTGTAAAAGTAATTCCTGTTATACCACCTGAATTAAGGCCACTTGTGCCTCTGGACGGAGGGAGATTTGCTACTTCAGACCTTAATGATCTATATAGAAGAGTAATTATTAGAAATAATAGGTTAAAAAGACTAGTTGAGATTAAGGCTCCTGAAGTAATCTTGAGGAATGAAAAAAGAATGCTCCAAGAGTCTGTAGATTCTTTATTTGATAATACTAGAAAATCTTCTGCAGTTAAAACAGAATCTAATAGACCATTAAAATCATTATCTGATTCTCTTAAAGGAAAGCAAGGACGTTTTAGACAAAATCTTTTAGGGAAAAGAGTTGATTACTCTGCCAGATCAGTTATTGTTGTAGGTCCTGAGCTGAAACTATATGAGTGTGGTTTACCAAAAGATATGGCAGCGGAATTATACAAGCCTTTTATTATTAGAAAGCTTATTGAAAGGGGAATAGTTAAAACAGTTAAGTCTGCAAAAAAAATAATTGACAGAAGAGAACCAGTTGTGTGGGATATATTAGAGAATGTTCTTAAGGGTCACCCGGTCTTACTTAATAGAGCTCCTACTTTGCATAGATTAGGAATTCAAGCATTCCAGCCAAAGCTTATAGAGGGAAAAGCTATCCAATTACACCCCTTAACATGTACAGCATTCAATGCTGATTTTGATGGTGATCAAATGGCCGTTCATCTCCCGTTGGGTCCAGAGGCTATTTTAGAAGCACAACTTTTAATGCTTGGCTCTCACAATATTCTTAACCCTGCTAATGGCTCACCAATTACTGTTCCATCTCAAGATATGGTTTTAGGTCTTTATTATATGACAAAATCAAGAAAATCCTCTGAGTCTCATAAACTCAAAGGTGAAGGATTGACTTTCTACTCTTCGGAAGAGGTTAACATGGCTTACAATGAAAAAATAGTAGATTTAAATGCTTTAATTAAATGTAAGATAAAGACATCTGAGTCTAATGATTCATACGAAATTGTAGAGACTACACCAGGAAGAATATTTTTTAATGAAGTAGTTCCAGAAAGAGCAGGATTCTTTAATGAAGTTCTTACAAAGAAAAATCTTAGGGAAATTATAGGTCAGATTCTACATGTTACATCAGTACCTGAGACTGCAGAATTCCTCGACAAAATAAAGGATCTTGGTTATTCATTTGCATTTAAAGGAGGATTATCTTTTAGTTTAGGTGATATTATTATACCTGAACAAAAACAAAATCTTATTGACGACGCAAATAATCAGGTTGATAATATTATAGGTAACTATAACATGGGTCTTATTACTAATAACGAAAGATACAACCAGGTTATTGATGTTTGGACATCTGCAAATGCTACATTAACAGAGCTTGCAATGAAGCAAATCAGCGAGGATCAGCAAGGGTTTAACTCAGTTTATATGATGCTTGACTCGGGGGCAAGAGGTTCTAAAGAACAAATTAGACAGCTTACAGGAATGAGAGGATTAATGGCTAAGCCAAAAAAATCTAATGTTGGTGGTGGTGAAATTATTGAAAATCCAATACTATCTAATTTTAAAGAAGGTCTCTCTATTTTAGAATATTTCATCTCAACTCATGGTGCTAGGAAAGGTCTAGCAGATACTGCATTGAAGACTGCTGATGCAGGGTATTTGACTCGTAGACTACATGATGTTTCTCAAGATGTTGTTGTTAACGAGTTTGACTGTGGAACTTTGAGAGGAATTGAGGTGACTGCACTGAAAAAGAATGAGGAGATTGTTGAAACTTTAGGTGAAAGAATTTTAGGTAGAGTAGCACTCAATGATATAATTGATCCATCAACGAATGAGGTAATAATTGAAGGTGGTAATTTAATCGAGGAAGATACAGTTAGCAGAATTGAGGATACTCTTATTACCTCTGTTGAAGTTAGGTCTGCATTGACATGTGAGACTAAAAAGGGAATTTGTGCTAGTTGTTACGGAAGAAATCTTGCAACTGGTAAGTCTATTCAAATTGGAGAAGCTGTAGGTGTTGTTGCTGCACAGTCAATTGGTGAGCCAGGGACTCAATTAACACTTAGAACATTCCACGTTGGTGGTGTTGCTGGAAATATTTCTGAAGAGAATTCCTTAATTTCAAAGTTTGATGGAGTTGCGGAAATTGAAGATCTAAAAGTTGTTAAGACTAAAGACAGCGAAGGTAATTCTTCTAATATTGTAATATCTAGAACCTCAGAAATTAAAATTTTAGACTCAAAAACAAAAAATATTTTGAGTACCAACAATATACCTTATGGCTCATATCTAAATATTAAAAATGGACAAAAATTATCCAAAGGAGATATTGTATGTCAATGGGACCCATTCAATGGTGTAATTGTTTCCGAATTTTCTGGAAAAATTGTTTATGAAAACATCGAAGTTGGTAAAACTTATCAAGTTGAAATTGATGAACAAACTGGATTTAAAGAAAAAGTCATTACTGATTCAAGAGATAAAAAATTAATTCCAACACTTCTTATTCAAGATAAAAAAGGTGTAACCTTAAGGTCATATAACCTTCCTGTTGGTGCACATATTATGGTTGATGAGGATGAATCAATTGATAAGGGAAAAATTCTAGTTAAAATTCCAAGAAAATCAGCTAAATCAGGTGATATTACTGGTGGTTTACCAAGAGTAACTGAATTGTTTGAGGCAAGAAATCCATCTAATCCTGCTGTAGTATCTGAAATTGATGGAGTTGTGTCCTTTGGAAAAATTAAAAGAGGAAATAGAGAGATTATAGTTGAATCTAAGTTTGGTGACATAAAAAAATATTTAGTTAAACTATCTAATCAAATACTTGTTCAAGAAAATGACTTCATTAAGGCTGGAATGCCTCTATCTGATGGATCAATTACACCTAATGATATCCTTAATATTAAAGGTCCTTCCGCTGTTCAACAATATCTTGTAAATGAAGTCCAAGAGGTTTACAGGCTTCAGGGAGTTAAGATTAACGATAAGCATTTCGAGGTTGTTGTTAGGCAAATGATGAGAAAAGTAAAGATTATTGATACTGGAGACACTTTATTCCTTGAAGATCAAATCATATATAAAGATGAGTTTATTGCTCAAAATGATAAATTATATGGTATGAAAGTTGTTGAGGATGCTGGTGATAGTGAAAATCTTAAAGTTGGACAAATTGTTTCAGCCAGACATCTAAGAGATGAGAACTCAATTTTAAAAAGGGATGATAAAAAACTAGTTGATGCAAGGGATGCAAAACCTGCAACTGCCTCAACTCAACTTCAAGGTATTACCAGAGCTGCGCTTCAAACTAAATCGTTTATTTCAGCAGCATCTTTCCAAGAGACAACTAAAGTACTAAATGAGGCTGCAGTAAATGGGAAGAATGACACACTAGAAGGTTTAAAAGAGAATGTAATTGTCGGTCATAAAATTCCAGCTGGAACAGGGATGAGAAAATACGATGATATCATAGTTGGCCCTAAAGATGAGTATAATAGCTTATTAATTAATAAAGAAGAAGAAGAGCTAAATTATTAATTTAACTCAATGTCTATAGAAAAAGTAATTCTTGTTGATGAAAATGATAATCAGGTTGGAGTAATGCCTAAACTTGAAGCTCATCAGAAAGGTCTACTTCATAGGGCTTTTTCAGTTTTTATATTTAATAGTAAATATGAGCTTTTACTTCAAAAAAGAGCTTCTTCAAAATACCATTCCGGTGGGTTATGGACAAATACTTGTTGTAGCCATCCTCGTGAAGGTGAAGAAATACTGGATGCAGCAAAGAGAAGACTTATTGAAGAAATGGGTATAGATACAAGCCTAAGAAAAGTCCATGATTTTATTTACAAGGCAGAACTTGACAATGATTTAACTGAACATGAATTTGACCATGTCTTATATGGAATTTATAATGAAGACCCAATTATAAACAAGGATGAGGCTGATGATTTCAAATGGATAGATATGGATTCACTAAATGAAGACATTAAAACAAATGGAAATAATTATACTATTTGGTTTAAAATAGCTTTTGAGTATTTTTATAATTATTTAAAAAAATGAAAGTAACTGTTAGTAGAAAAGCGCATTTTAATGCTGCTCATAAATTATTCAGATCTGATTGGTCTGATGAAAAAAATAAAAAAGTTTTTGGAAAATGTGCTAATGAAAATTACCATGGTCATAATTATGAGCTAATTGTTAGCCTTACCGGAGAGATTAACAAAGAAACAGGATATGTTTATGATTTAGGTAAACTAAAAAACATAATTAAAGATGAAGTAGAGGAATATTTAGATCATAAAAATTTGAATCTAGATATTGAAGACTTTAAAACAATTAATCCATCTGCTGAAAATATTGCTATTCTAATTTACAATAAGCTAATTCCTCATTTTGATGAAAATTATGAACTTAAAATAACACTATACGAAACACCTAGAAATTTTGTTGAGTATAGTGGCTAATCAATTGTAATATTCCTTAAAATTTTTCCGTATTTAGATTCTTTTATTCTTACTGGAAGTGTATCATATAGTTTACGTAGTAATTCAATATTTGCGTCAGGTATTTGAGTTACTGCAATGTAGGGTGATATTTCATTTTCAGATTTAGTTATTGAAAAGTTTAATGTATATAAATATTTTTTTCTTATTAAGTTTTCCAATTCTAAGTTAACGGAGTCTATCCTTTTTTGATTATTTTCAATTTGTGCATTGTAAAATATCTCTAATAAATCTAGATTTTGCGAATTGTATTGTCGCATTATAGAATTGTATTCTTGCAGAAGATCACTATTTTTTGATCCTTTAATTTCATAGCTTGAGTCAAAAGTAGAAAGTCTAGTATTAATTTCTATTTCACCTTTATTTCCAAAAAAAGCAATAATATCATTTAATGAATCTCCGTCTTCTTTATCTAGGTATAAATAATAGATGTCAGGTTCCTTTATATTTGTAATTAATTTATAGTTACCACCTCCTTTTAAATAAACTGAGTCTAAATTAACCACTAAAGAGTCTTTTTCTGCTTGAAGATATAAAGTCCCTTTTTTCAAACCATCTACATTACCTAAAACAATCATTTTATTTTCATTTGAACTGCATGAAATTATAAGTATTGCTATTATCAGAATTATTTTATTTTTCATATTAAATATTTATCCAGTATGTAAGTTTTAAATTTATTGATCTAAGTTGAGGAGTAATCTTATCATTTGTAAAATAATTATCATTATACACCAAATATAAGTCAGATAATGGAGCAAACCTCCATTGAAGTCTGGAATTAATGCCAAGGTTTTCTGATTGATTAGAATACTGCACATATGTAGTCCAATATATTTTTTTTGTAAATGTTAGTTCAAATTTTGGACTTATTAACCATATATTTCTTGTTGGGTATGGTTCAGGTAACTTGATATAATCATAATTCAGTCTTAGTGACATATTGAAAATTGGCTGTCTTCTATATGATAGTCTACTCTGAATTGAAAATTTAGTTCCATTATAAAATGATCCATATGAAATCTCTGAGTCTGAGGTAAATAAATTCCTACTTGGAGATTTATATGAGATTGAATAGTCTGTAAAATCATAATATCTATTTGCTGGAAGAGGAGTAGCTCCATTTGTTCTTGTAGGATCAAATTCAAAAAATAAATAATCTTTGCGTTGTCTTCTCTCAATATTTAGCTCTGCTTGATTCAAATAACTTATAAATACTGATGTTTGATTATAAGTCAATTCCTGTTTGTTTTGAAATAGTGGTCTGAATACAAACGAAGTAAAATGACCAATTTCGATATTCAAAATCTTTTCATTATTTGGGTAAATTCTATATTTATAGGTAGGCTCAAATTTATATACACCATATCTTCTAAAGTAACCAAGATCCGATCTATGATTATCACCAACATAAGCAGAGTAAAAATTAATAAAATGATTTCTTGAATTTCGAGTAATCCTAACCGAAGTATTCAAGCTTTTTTTGTTATTACTTTTATCTGGTAAAATAGATTTATGTATAAATGCCTTGCCACTCCAACTTCCATCATTATTTGCTAGGTTATATTCTGCTCCAATAACTCGATTATACCTTTCAGAGTCATCTACAAAATCATACTTTTTTGTATTCTCTCTATTTAAAATAAAAAATGAAAAGTTAGATCTCGAAAAAACTTTTTTATTAAATGTTAGAAGTGTATTATTATTTTGAGGTATTTCATTATTAATATCTTCATTAGTCAGAACATTTAGTAAACCAATTCTTGTTGAATTATTTATCTTTCCACTTAATCTTACCCCAGCTATAATCTTATTTTCAACTACTTCACCATCTTTATTCTTTGCTACACCAATTCTTCTTGAAAAAAATGTTTGTGACTCTCTTGTCCCAAAATTTGAAAATAAATCTGAGTTTTGAGTAAAAAATTGTCTTTTCTCTGGTAACCTTGTCTCCCACTTAGTTGTATTTACAATCTGATCATCGACTTCTACTTGTGAGAAATCTGGGTTTAATGTAGCATCTAGGTTAAGTGAGTTTCCAATTGGAATTTTAAGGTCAGCACCATAATCAAAATCTTTTAATTGATAGTTATTTTCAAAGTCTTTACCTTGAATAGCATTCATATATGGAATAAATTTCACTGGTTTTTTGGAGTTTCCAAGCGGTTTTTCAAAATTAAATTCTCCCATATACGCAAGGTTACCAATGCTTTGATTCTGTGGAATATTAACCCACGTTGAGTGTTCTAATGATTGAGTATCACTTCTGTACATGTTGAATCTCCATCTTTTAGCACCATTAATAAAATATAATTGATTAAATGGAATTTTAATTTCTGTTAAATAATAGTCGTCGTATAATTTTGATTCAACATACCAAATAGCATCCCACGAAGAATTTCTATCAGTCCTGTAATCTCTATTTCCTCCGGATACTAATACATCTCCCTTAAGACCTAGATGATTTGTTTGAAATTGAAATGCATTAGTGGCGTCACTAAAAGTGTCAAAAATTAACTGAACATAATCTGCACTGGCTGTGCTAAAATCTCTTTTTAGTGAATAAACAGTAAACCTTTTCTCCTTTGTATATGCCTTAACGAGAAAGTATAAATTTTCATCATCAAACACTGCTTTAAATTCTGTTTGTTTTATTGCTTTTACATCATCCTCAGGTCTCCATTGCCAAAAATCATTACCAACATTTGCCTCTTCCCAAATTTTTTCTGACTCAACTCCATCAATTGTTATATCATCACTAATATATTTTACAGTATAATCTTGTGCAGCAATAATATTACATAAAATAAGAAAAAAAAGATTTAGGTAATTTTTCAATGAGTTTTTATAAAATTTAAAATTAATATTTTAGAGTTAAATAAGATAATACTTATTAGAGTATTATATTTGATTTATAATAAGCAAAAAAAATTGAGATTTTTATTTTATATTTTTTTAAGTATCATTTCAACTTTAAACTGGGGATCCACTGCACACAGGGCAATGTCTGAAGTTGCGTCATTTTATCTAACTGAAAATGCAAATAATAAAATAAATGAAATCCTAGATGGTGAGACAATTGTTACTGTATCTACATATGCAGATGATATAAAGTCTGATAGTAGATATGATAAGTATTACAATTGGCACTTTATCAACATGGAATTAGATGAAGATTATGAAGATACTGTCCCCTCAGAAAAAGGAGATCTTTTCATTGCAATAAATAGATGTCTTGATATCCTTGAGAGTGATTCAGCAACAGATTCAGAAAGATCATTTTACTTGAAACTACTTATCCATTTTATAGGTGACCTTCACCAACCAATGCATATTGGTAGATATGAGGATAGGGGTGGAAACAGAATTTATGTGAAATGGTTTGGAAGAAATTCAAATTTACATAGAGTCTGGGATTCGGATATGATTAATGGATATAATATGAGCTATACTGAACTAGCTAAAAACTTACCCACTCCTGAAAAGCTTGAAATAGAATTTGAAAGAGATGATCTAATCGATTGGGTTAACGAAGTCCATTCTTATACAAGAAAGATTTACAATGATGTCTCAGTTAATGACAACTTAGGATACGAATATCAGTATGAAAACTTTCAAACTGTTAGAGATTTACTCTTAATAGGAGGTTTGAGATTAGCTTCAGTTCTTAACTACCTATTTGATTAAATCTATGCTTCTATTAATAAATTCAGTTAGTTCCTTACCAGTTAGAGTATTTTGAGAAAGTTTTGCAAGATCTACAGACTGTTTAATTAGACTGTTTCTTTTTTTCTCTGTCCTAGTATTTAATATTTTACTCACCAACTCATGATTCGTGTTGACAATCAAAGAGTACATATCAGGCATACTTCCCATGCTTCCTCCCCCAGTTTGTTGCATCTCCTTCATTCTTCTCATAAACTCTGGCTGAGCTAACATAAATGGTAATGAACTACTATCTAAAGGCTCAAGTTGAACAGTATATTTATCATCGGAAACTGCACTTTCAATCATTGGTTTTAACTTTTCTTTCTCTTCGTCAGACAATTTAGAAATAACTTGATCATCTTTTTTAATCAAATTTTCTAAAGTATCTGAATCGACTCTTGAGAACTTTAACTTTTCTTTCTTAGACTCAAGTTTTTGAATTAAATGAGGTATTATAGGTGAATCTAATAATAAAATTTCATATCCTTTCTCTTTTGCTGACTCAATATAAGTATATTGCTCATCTTTATTTTGAGCATACAGAACAATTAAGTTTCCATCCTTATCAGTTTGTAAATCCTTTATCTTATCTTCAAGTTCTTGATAAGTATAATACTTTTCATCAACAGAAGGATATAGATTAAATGATTCAGCTTTATCATAAAACTTATCTTCAGTAAGCATACCATACTCTATAACAACTTTAATATCATTCCACTTACTTTCAAGATTTTCTCTTTCTTTTTTGAAGATTGAGCTCAGTTTATCAGCAACTTTTCTAGTAATATAGTTGGTGATTTTTTTCACTGAAGCGTCAGATTGAAGATAACTTCTAGAAACATTTAATGGAATATCTGGAGAATCAATTACTCCTTTTAACAACCCTAAAAACTCTGGAACAATACCCTCAACGTTGTCAGTCACAAATACTTGATTTTGGTAAAGTTGAATTCTATCTTTTTGAAGATTAAGATCATTTGATATTTTTGGGAAATATAAAATTCCTGTCAGATTGAATGGATAGTCAACATTAAGATGAATGTGAAACAATGGTTCTTCGAATTGATATGGATATAATTCTCTATAAAATTGTTTGTAATCCTCATCTTTTAGTTCAGATGGGGGTCTAGTCCATGCTGGATTTGGATTATTTATAATATTATCAACCGTAACCTTTTCATCTTTGCCCTCTTCTTTTCCTGGAATAGTCTCTTCCTTTGTCCCAAATTTAATTGGATGGGGCATAAACTTATTGTATTTGTTCAGTAACTCTGTAATTTTGGACTCTTCAAGATAATCTTTAGAATCTTTTGAAATATGAAGAAGAATTTCAGTTCCTCTTTCTTTTTTATCACTCTTTTTTAAGCTGTACTCAGGTGAGCCATCACAAACCCAATGAGCAGCAGGTTCATCTTTGTATGATTTAGTAATGATTTCAACTTTATCAGCAACCATGAAAGAAGAGTAAAAACCAAGACCAAAGTGACCTATTATGCCAGTATCTTTTGAAGTTTCTTTGTACTTTTCAAGAAATTCCTCAGCTCCTGAAAAAGCAACATCATTGATATATTTTTTTACTTCCTCAGAAGTCATACCAACACCATTGTCAATAATTTGTAGTATTTTTTTCTTTTTGTCAATTTTAATTTCAACACCAAGATCTCCAATTTCCCCTTTAACTTCTCCTATACTAGAAAGGTGTTGAATTTTAGTTAAAGCGTCTGTAGCATTTGAAATAAGTTCTCTTAAAAAGATTTCTTGATCACTATATAAAAACTTCTTTATAAGTGGAAATATATTTTCAACTGAAACATTGATTTTTCCTTTAGGCATAATAATTTTTTAACATAACAACTGCAAAAAAAATACCAATCAATAAGTATGACAAATTGACATTATTTTCTAATTAGATAAAGCCCTATAAAGTTTATTAAACCATTAAATGGCAGTAGTTCATACCCTATGGAGTATCCTCCAATTGCTTCTGGAGGAATATTTCCTATTAATATTATTAGGATTATGTTAATTATAACTACTAAAAAGACTTTATCATCATCAATCTTATAATCAGTAAATATCCCAAAGGCAAATAAACCTAAAAGTGGTCCATATGTATATTGTGCAACAGTTAAAAGGCTGTCTATAACATTCTTGTCTAAATAATACCTAAAGAAAATTACAACTATTACTAATAAAATACTCATTAAGACATGAATATATTTTCTGGTTCCTTTGGAATTAGGTCTATTGCTATCTATTTTCAATATATCAACACAAAATGAAGTAGTTAGAGACGTTAAAGCACTATCAGCACTACTATATGCAGCAGCTATTAAGCCTAATATAAAAGTTATACCTAAAAAACCACCGAGTCCGGAACTTAGTGCAATTTCAGGAAATAGAAGATCTGTTCTAGGACTATTATCAACTAATGGTAAATTAATTCCATTTTTATTTGAATATATGTATAAAAGTGCACCTAAGACTATGAATAAAAATGTCACCGCAGTAAGAATAAAACTAAAAACAATCATATTCTTTTTGGCATCATTTAAATTTTTACAAGTGAGATTCTTTTGCATCATATCTTGATCAAGACCTGTCATACAAATTGTTATAAAAGCTCCACCAATAATAGATTTTAAAAAGTAATTTCTCTTCATTATGTCATCTGTTACAAATATTTGATTTAACTCTTTAAAATCTGTCGATCCAACAAATTCAACAAAAGTCCATCCAATATCTTTATTTATATAATGTATTGATAGCACAACTGCAAGAATCATTAAAGTTGTTTGTATAGTATCCGTCCAAACTATTGTTTTTATTCCTCCCCTTCTAGTGTATAACCATATTAAAGAGATTGAAATAATCACGGTTATTTCATAGGGTATTCCAAAATCATCTAGAACAAATTCTTGAAGAACAATTGCAACTAAATATAATCTAAAAGATGCACCTAAAATTCTTGAAATTAAAAATGAAATTGATCCAACCAAATGAGACTTTTTTCCAAAGCGCTCATTTAAGTACTCATATATTGATGTTAAACCGAAATTATAGTATACTGGTAATAATAAATTGGCAACTATTAAGTATCCGATTAAGTATCCAATAACAACTTGAAAATATGTAAATTGTGATTCTCCAACCCATCCTGGCACTGAAATAAAAGTAACCCCAGAAAGAGATGCTCCAACCATTCCAAAGGCAACAACTGCCCAATTGGAGCTCCTTTTTGCATTGAAAAAAGTTTCATTATTATCCTCTTTACCAGTAAAATATGAAATGGCAGTTAGTATCAAAAAATAAGATACTATTGCAAATAAAATAATTTGTGGAGATAACATTTTTATAAATATACAAAAGAACTTACAACGAATATTTCTAAATTAGCTTAATGGAATTTCCATCTAAACTTCTTGAAAATTTAGTATATAATATTTCACAATTATCTGGGATTGGAAAACGATCTGCACTAAGAATTGCATTAGAAATTCTGAGAAAACCAAAAGAATATTCAAGAGACTTATCTGAAAGTATTTTCGACTTTAAAACTCAAATTAAACATTGCTCTGAATGTCATAATATTTCTGATAAAGATATTTGTGATATATGTTCAAATTCATCAAGAGATCAATCAATAATTTGTATAGTTGAAGATATTAGAGATGTTATTGCAATAGAGAATACAAATCTTTATAACGGAATGTATCATGTATTAGGTGGAGTCATTTCTCCAATTGAAGGAATAGGCCCTGAAGACCTAAATATCAATAGTCTTGAAAAAAAGATAGTTGATAAGAAAGTTAATGAAATAATTTTTGCTTTAAGTGCAACAATAGAGGCTGATACAACAAGTTTTTACTTATTTAAAATATTAAATAAACTTGATGTTAAAGTCTCTGTTTTAGCAAGAGGAATTCCTGTTGGTGATCAATTAGAATATACTGATGAAGTTACACTCGCAAGAAGCATTCAAAACAGACGCCCATATGAAAGCAATATTTCAAATCAGTAATAATTTAATATTGTAAATTTGCAAATACTATTCTAATGGGAAAATATCAATTAAAGCTTCCAAAGATGGGAGAAAGTATTGCCGAGGCAACTATAACCAAATGGTTAAAAGATGTTGGAGATAATGTTGAAATTGATGAATCATTGGTTGAGATTGCAACAGATAAAGTAGACTCAGATGTACCCTCTGAGTACAAAGGAAAACTTATTAAAAAGAATTTTGAAGTAAATGATGTAGTTAAAGTCGGAGAAGTTATAGCTGAAATTGAAACAGATATGATTGATAACGATAATACTATAATTAAATCAAAAGAAATTAAAGATGAAATTATGGTTGAAGATGCTAAAGATGAAATTATGGTTGAAGATGTTAAAGATGAAATTTCTAATGAGGATGTTTTGCAAGATATACCATCAATTGAATTATTAGATAAAGATGATAAAGTTGATATACAAAAGACTAAATCTAAAAGTGACAAATTCTATTCTCCTCTTGTAAAAAATATCGCAAAAAAAGAAAAAATTAGTGGTCATGAGCTTGATTCAATTATTGGTTCTGGAAAGGATGGAAGAGTTACCAAACAGGATATTCTTTCTTATGTAGAATCAAGATCCAATAATTTAAAGGATAATATTCAAGTTGAGACGAGTTCATCAAGAGAAGATCAAGTCTTAGAGCTTGATAGAATGGGTAAAATAATTTTTGACCATATGTCTAGTAGTAAAAAAATTTCTGCCCATGTTCAGTCGTTCGTAGAAGTTGATGTATCTAATTTATGGGATTGGAGAGAAAAATATAAAAAATCATTTTTTGATAATGAGGGACAGAGACTCACATTTACTCCTCTTTTTATTGATGCTGTAGTCAAATCACTTAAAGATTATCCAATCTTAAATAGTTCAGTTGTTGATGAGAAAGTCATAATTAAAAAATCAATAAATATAGGTATGGCAACAGCAGTTGAA
>Ga0208878_1000252_pt1 | contig 17971 bp, 20 predicted proteins | sample Knorr_S15_td_Sur_FD_185600 | JGI IMG/M metagenome (GOLD analysis project Ga0208878, IMG submission 185600) | Marine microbial communities from Southern Atlantic Ocean transect - Knorr_S15_td_SurfaceA_ad_5m_LV_A (SPAdes) (version 2) | ecosystem: Environmental > Aquatic > Marine > Oceanic | place...
TTATATCCACATAACTTTTCAAAATTATATAATATTATTTTTGCATCTGGCACAGATTTAACTAAATTAGAATAAAAATTAATTACATCTTTATCACCAAATTTATAATATGCTGGTGGCATTATTAAGAAAGTATCAAAACCAAGTTTTAATGAAATTTTAATTAAATTTACATTTTCAACTAAAGAGTTTAATCCAGTTCCTATTATAAAATTATCTTTAAATTTATTTTTACTGATCTCATTTATTAGATCAATTTTTTCACTAATTGATATAAGTTGAGCTTGCCCTGTGCTGCCAAAAAAAACAACTCCATGGCATCCATTTTGAATTAGGTGTTCAGCATGCTTTATTGTTTTTTCGACATTTAATGATAAATTATCATTAATAATAGATAAAGTTGCAGCATATATTCCTTTTATTTGTTTCATAAGTCTAATTTTTTTTGAAAAAATATTATACATATTAAATAATTTAAATGAAAAAAATAAAATCTTTAATTATTGGTTCTGGTGTAATTGGGGCTTATCTATCTAAATTGCTAATTCAAAAAAAGCATAGTGTTACTGTTACATCAAGATTTTTAAAAAAAAACTATAATAACTATAAAAGTTTAAGGATTTCAAAAAAGGTAAAATTTAAAAAATTAAATATTTTAAAAAAAAATGAAATTGAAAAAATTATTAAAGATATTAATCCTGAGAATATTTTTTATTTAGCTGGCCAAAGCTCAATTCCAAAAAGTTTTACATTACCTAAGGAAACTAAGGATTCAAATTTTTCAGGCGCTAAAAATTTCCTTGAAATTATAAATAAAGAAAAAATAAATACTAAATTTTTTAAAGCTAATTCTGGATATATATTTAAACCGATAAATGGAATTATTAATTTAAATTGCTCATTAATTAAACCATCTAATCCCTATGTAAAAGCACAACAATCTGCTTATAAATTGATAAAAAAATTTAGAAGAAAAAAAATAAATTGTTATAACTTAATATTTATGCAAATTGAGTCGCCTTTGAGAGATAAAAATTTTCTTATTAAAAAAGTATGTTTGCATGCTAAACAAAAAAAGAAAGTTATAGTTGGCAACATTAATACCCTAAGAGATTATTCATGGATTGAAGATATAGTGAAAGGAGTTTATTATTCTACATTAATTAAACCATGTGATATTATTCTCTCATCTGGAAAAAAATTATCTGGAAGAGATATTTTAAAATATGCTTATAAATTAAATAAATTAAATTACAAAAATTATTACTCTATCAATAAAAAGTTTATAAGAAAAAAAGAAAATAAAGTGGTAATTGGTTCAAATTCCTCTACAGTTAAAAAGTTCAAAAAGTTTAATTGGAAACCAAGAATTTATAAACAAAAACTTATTAAAAAAATATACAATTCCATATGAAAGTATTGGTAATACAAAATAGAATGGGTATAGGAGATATGGTTATCTTTCTTCCCTTCATTGAAGCAATTTCAAAAAAACTTAAAACACCAGTAAGTATTTTGGTTAAAGAAAGTTCAAAATCAAGAGAATTTTTAAATGATAATAAAAATATAAGTGAAATAATAGATCTTGAGAGAGATAATAAAAATAAAGGAAAGCACGATGGATTTTTTGGATCTTTGAAACTTATTGAAGAACTAAAAAACTACAAATTTGATAAAGCATTTATTTTTAATTCATCTTTAAGATTTTTTGTAATATGTAAACTAGCAAGAATTAAAAAAGTTTATCAATATCCTTTATTTGAAAAAAAAAACCAACATATTATTAAAGCTGCTCAAGAGTTTTTAAATAAAAAAATAAAGCTTGATGTAGAAAGTAAACCTGAAATAAATTTAGATATAAATAAAATAAATGAAGCAAAACAGAAATACAATTTTTCTAGTTCAAAAATTAATATTTTGCTAGGTATCGGTGGATCGGGAAAAACTAAGAGAATTCCTGCTGAAACATTTATTAAATTCATTGATCGTTGCAATAATTTCAAAGATTGCAGGTTTTTCTTAGCCACTGGAAATCATGAAGAGGAATTAGAAATTTTAAATAAAATATTGGGATCTGCAAACGGAGGAAAATGTGAAAAACTTAATCATCTTAAAATTAATGAGACATTACCAATTATTAAAAACTGTAATATAGCTATTTGTAATGACTCAAGTTTTAGCCACTTATCTGCAGCATTAAATATTCCTACGATTGTTTTAATGGCTGATACACCTTTGCTTTATGGGAACTATAGTCCAATGATGTATCCAATAATACCAGATGGTGAAGAAACAGTTAAACATGATACTCTCGGAAAAGATAAAATAAATCCTGAAAAAATATTCAAAAAATTTAAGGAAATATTATTTTAAGAAATTTCTTTTAATACAACTTCTTTCGCTTCATTCACTATTGATGCTAATCTAGTTAGTTCTGGACTAATATCAGGATGAATTTTTTTCATAATTTTTTTATAAGAGTCTAAAACTTCCTTCTTACTATATTTTTTACTAGGGTTTAGATTTAAAATTTTATAAGCCTCTTCCAAAGATATACTTTGAGTATTTGGATTATTTGCGAATTGATTAAAATTAAACCTACCCATTCCTTTTAAAATTCTAAGCAAATTCCACACTCTAAAAATTTGTAACAGTGTCAATCCAGCTTTGGTTTTTATTAACGGTAAAATCATCAACATAAATGGTAAAGAAAATATGTATCTTCCAGCAAAAATCATTATCATTGCTATTACAACTGAAGCAATTATTGTTGAATTCCTGATAACCTTAGATATTTTTTTACTTGATGTTTTTACAAACCAATTAAGAATTAGATAAATTATTATAAAAATAATTAGTGTTAAGAAAAAAATATTCATGTATTAAATAATCTTAAATGAAAATACCACAACTTAAAAAAAAACTAGAGATAAAATCTTGTCACAATACAAGCTGGGAAGATAATTATAGCTGGATACACCAAAAAAACATATTAGAGGTTTTAAAGGATAGCTCTAAATTATTGCCCGAAGTAAGAAAATACTTGGAGGATGAAAATGCATATACAGAATATAATCTGAAAAATACAAAAGAAATTCAAAAACTATTATTTGATGAAATTAAAGGTAGAATAAAATTAGATGATGAAAGTTTGCCGTTTAAAGATATCAAATATGAATATTGGACCAAAACTACTACTGAAGGTAATTATTCAATTAAACTAAGAAAAAGAATTGGATCATCTGATGTAGAAGAAATTTGGAATGGTGATGAGGAGAAAAAAAAGTTAAATACTAAATATTTTGGTATAGGGGATTTAGAAGTAAGTTTTGATGATAAATTATTAGGTTATTCATTAGATTTAAAAGGTTCAGAATATTACTCTATTTACATCAGACAGATTTCTTCTAATAAAATTATCACAGAAAAAATCGAAGAGACCAGTGGTGCTATTACATTTAGCTTGGATAACAAATATATTTTTTATTCTAAATTAGATAAATTCCATAGGCCGAGAAAAATTTATAGACATAAAATTGGAGACTCGGTTAAAAATGATGAGCTAATTTTTGAGGAAAAAAGTGATGCATTTACTGTTGCAATAGGTTTGAGCGCAGATGAAAAATATTATTTTATATCTTCATCAGATCACAATACCTCAGAACAATATTACTTTAGAATAGATGAGGAAAAACCACATCCAAAATTGATTAAACAAAGAGAAAAGGGAGTGCTTTATTCAGTTAATTCATGGGAAGGCTTTTTTTATAATCATACAAATAAAGATGCTGAAGATTTCAAAATTGAGAGATGTAATGATTTAGTTAATCAGGAATGGGAAGTTTTTGTTCCTGCTAAAAAAGAAGTTCTTATCGGAGGATTAATATTTTTAGATGATTGGATTTTAAGATCTGAAATTTCTAATGCATTAGGCAAATTATATGTAAAAAATAAAAAAACTGGTATGGAAGAGGAAATAAATTTTACAGACGAAAAGGTTATTATTCCAAGTGTTTCTTTAATACAAAAAGATAAAAATACTGACTTAGTTCATTTATCTTATTCATCACCAAAAACACCTGGAAGAACATATTTGTATAATCTTAAATCAAAAGAAAAAAAATTGGTCAAGGAACAAGAAATTCCATCTGGACATAACCCAAATGATTACATTGTTGAGAGACTAGAATGCTATTCTCATGATGGAAAATTAATTCCAATTACTGTCACAAGACATAAAAATACAAAAATAGATGGTACTGCGAACCTACTATTATACGGTTATGGATCTTATGGTAGTTCAATGTGGCCAGGTTTTTCGTCTACAAGATTTAGTTTAATTAATAGAAATATAATATGGGCAACAGCTCACATTAGAGGTGGCATGGAGAAAGGAATGAAGTGGTGGAAAGAAGGAAAACTTTTAAACAAAAAAAATACTTTTGAGGATTACATTTCTGTAGCTAAATATTTAATTAATCAAAAATATACATCTGACGGAAAGATAATTGGTATGGGGGGTTCAGCAGGTGGGTTATTAATGGGTGCTGTAGTTAACCAAGAGCCAAATCTATTTTTAGGAATGATTATGGCAGTCCCTTTCGTTGACTCTCTCTCAACAAATTTAGATCACTCTTTACCATTAACTGTTGGAGAATTTGACGAATTCGGAAATGCAAAAGATAATAAAGAACATTTTGATTATATTTATTCCTATGCACCATATAACAATATTAAAAAAATGGACTATCCACATATTTTGATAACTACTAGTTTAAGTGACAATAGAGTTTTATTTGATGAGCCTGCAAAATTTACAGCTAAACTTCGTGATTTTAAAACTGACAATAATCTTTTACTTTTAAAAACAGAAATGAACGCTGGACATGGTGGAAAATCTGGAAGAGATGGTGCTATTGAAGAAGTTGCATTTGATTATGCATTTGCGTTAAAAATATCAAATAAAATATAAATTTTTGCACTTGAAAATCTAAAATTGATTACTAAATAATTATGGTAAGTCGCCTAATGGGGCTTGCATAAATTAACTTGCTTAAAAAGGAGGAAATATGACAAGTAAGGATCTATCTATTTTCAACTCATTAAGACCTTTTTCAATTGGTTTTGACGACATGTTTGACCAGTTTGAAAATATGCTGGGTAATGGAGGTTTGACAATGCAATCAAATTATCCACCATATAACATTAGAAAAACAGGTAAAGATAACTATGCAATAGAAGTTGCTCTTGCTGGTTTTAGTAAAGATGATGTTGAAGTCGAGTTTGAAGATAATTTATTAACTGTAAGAACAAAACAAGTTAGTAAATCTGAAAACAAAAACGAAGATGGTGAAGTAATACATAGAGGTATTTCACAAAGACAATTTGCTCGATCGTTTACAATTGCAGATGATGTGAAAGTAAATGGAGCAGAGTTAAAAGATGGTCTTTTAACTATAGCTTGTGAAAGAATTTTGCCAGATCATAAGAAAAAAAGACTTATAAACATAAAATAAGTCTAACCCTTGCTTGTGGGGGTTGCCCCACAAGTTTTAACTTAAATACATCCACTTGAAGTAAAACCAACAATAATTCCATTTGAGTTTACTTCAAATTTTCTTTCGCAGGGTATTCCATATTTTTTAGTTTTATAAACTAAAATTTCATTACCAAGCTCATTAATAAAATCTTCATTAGGTGCGCCTAACTCCATTTTTAATTCGTTAATCTGTTGACCAACAAATAATCCAAATCTTTCATTTTCTTTTGCAGCAACCTCGTCAGATTTTTTTTTTATAGTTTGGCATCCACTAACAAAAAATATGATTGTTAACAAAATAATTAAATTTTTAATTTTCATGATTTGATCTTAACAATGAATTGTGTCAGAAAAATTAACCTTATGGTTGTAAATATTAATAGTTTAGTAACAAAATTGTTATATTTTACCAACTTCATTAAGATTTTTTTTATCGAATCATCTAGTGTGCTTAAAAACGGAGGTCTAATGTTAGATAACTACTTTAATTATAAAAAACATAAGACAGATTTTAAAACAGAAGTCATTGCAGGAGTATCAACTTTTTTGACAATGGCCTACATTATGTTTTTAAACCCTGTCATACTTGCCGACGGTGGTTTTGATTTTGGCGGTGTTTTTACAGCAACAGCTATAGCTACAGCTTTAGCATGTTTTATTGCTGCATTTTACGCTAAAACGTGGCCTGTTGGACTTGCTCCTGGGATGGGAATTAATGCTTTCATCGCTTATGGAGTTTGTTTGGGAATGGAATATACTCCTGCAGAAGCACTAGGTGCTGTCTTTGTTGCAGGTGTAGTTTTCTTAATAATTTCTCTAACTCCAGTAAGAGCATGGTTAATTAACTCAATACCAAAAAGTTTAAAACTAGGAATAGGAGCTGGTATAGGACTTTTCTTAGCTATTATAGGATTTGAACTTATGGGTCTTACTGCTGATAATCCAGTAACACTTGTGCAGCTTGGAGATGTTTCTAATCCTTTATTGTTGTTGGGTGCAGCTGCTTTTGTTTCAATGATAGTAATGGAAAAAATGAATATTAAAGGAAATATTATTATTGGAATTTTAGTATTTAGTATAATCGCTTGGTTAACTGGATATGGTAAATTTAATGGTATAGTTTCATCACCACCACCAATGACACATTTGTTAGCTTTTGATTTGGGTGCAGCATTAAGTGCATCAATGGTGACTGTGGTATTTACTTTATTCTTTATTGACTTTTTTGATACAGCTGGAACTTTAACTAGTGTCGCAAACGTTGCAGGAAAAGTTGGTAAAGATGGTAAAATTCAAGATATTGAAAAAGCAATGTTGTCAGATAGTGTTTCAACAGTTGCGGGTTCAATGCTTGGAACGTCTACAGTAACAACTTATGTTGAAAGTGCTGCCGGAGTAAAAGCAGGTGGAAGAACTGGAATGACATCATTGGTCATTGGTTTATTATTTCTGTGCTGTTTATTTTTAAGTCCTTTGGCAACATCACTTCCTAAAGAAGTTGATGCTGCAGCTTTGATATATATCGCTACTTTATTTGTTAGAAATATTTCTGATATAGAGTGGGATGATATTGCAGAAGCAGGGCCTGCAGTAATTGCTATGATTGCTATGCCGTTTACATATTCAATATCTAATGGAATAGCTTTGGCATTTGTTTCATATGCAGCAATTAAAATCTTTACTGGAAAATTTGCAGATACAAGTCCAGCAATATGGGTTGTAGCAATTCTAAGTGTTATTAGTTTTGCTGTAGCTTAAAAATTTATTAAAAAAGGGGGCTAATTATTTATTTAGCTCCCTTTTTTTGTTTAGAAATTATTTCTTCTATATTTAATTCTTCATAATGCTCTGTTGGCTGAATAATCCATGGGTCATTTTCTAGCATTACAGGACAAAAGTCAGGTGTGAAGGATGAAGATTTTTTCTTCCACAAACATGCAGTTTTAATTTCTTTTATGTAGTTTTTTACTGGTTTATATTGTTTCAACCATTCTATACTTTTGTTTAAAGTCAGGCCTGTATCTGAAAGATCATCCACTAACAACACTCTCTCATAATCAACATTTTTTGCTATTGAACTTATGTCTCTTGCAAATATTAGTTCGCCCTGTTTATTTTCAATTCCACTACCAGAATAACTTTGAATTACTATATATGCAGTAGGTAACTTTAAAATCCTAGATAAAATATCAATTATAGGAGCTGCTCCTCTCATAATTCCAACTAAAACTGTTGGTTTATATTTCTGATTTATTACCAAAGCTAATTTTTCAACTGTATCAAGATATTCATCAAATTTTATAATTAACTTTTCAGCCATGAAATTTGGTATCATAAACTAAAAAATATAAAAAGGAGAATTTATGAAAGGTTATTGGGTATGTATTTACGAAAAGATTGATAATAATGAAAAACTCAAAGAGTATGCTTCTAAAGCAAAGCCTGCGGTTGAAAATTTTTCAGGAAAATTCTTGGTCAGAGGAGGAAAAAATAGAACTAATGACGGAATAAATTCGCCAAGGATAGTCGTTGTTGAATTTCCTAATTATAATACTGCTTTGAATTGTTATGACTCTAAAGAGTATCAAGAAGCTCATAAAATCCTAGATGGACATGTAATAAGACATCATCAGTTAGTTGAGGGTGGTTAATATTGTATAGGCTCATCATCAATTGATCTCCATAAATACCATGTTGCAACTGAACAATAAGGGCTAAATTTCATCTTTAAAAAACTTACAAATTTTTTTGGAGGTAAATATTTTTTTTTATAATTATTAGAAATTGCTCTAAGTAAACCTATATCTTGAATAGGCCAAATATTTTGACGATTTAATGTAAACAACAAAATCATTTCAGCTGACCATCTTCCAATTTGTCTTAAATTTGATAAATATACTATGGCCTCTTCATCATCCATATTTTTTAAGAGTTTTGGATTAAATGATTTATTTAAAAATTTAATTGATAATTCTTTTATTCCTTTCGTTTTTTGTCTGCTCAAACCACAATTTTTTAATTTTTGAAAACTTATTTTTTTTACTACACTCGGATTTATTTTTCCATTACATAATTTATTAAATTTTTTAAACACTGAATTAGCTGCAGCAACACTAATTTGTTGTCCTATAATACTTTTACATAATGAATAAAAAATATCTTTTCTAGATGTAAGAGTTTTATCTTTATATTTATAAATTAACTTTTTCATTACTTTATCTTTTTTTGATAAATATTTTATTGCCGAATTCCAATAAATAGGAGGTTTACTCATTTCTAGGTATAGAAAATTGTTTTTTAAGATAAATTTCTCTTCTAAAAATGATTATAGACGAAATAATTACTAAAGCAGCACCAAATAATGTTTTTAATGATGGAACTTCACCCCAAATAAAATATCCAAACCCAATTGCAAAGACTAGAGCTAAATATTTCAAGGGAGATACTAATGATACCTCAGCTAATTTATAGGATTGACCTAACCACAAATTTGCAAAGCCCCCAAATACACCAATTAAAATTAATAAAGTTAAGTCGCTAAAATTTGGCATAACCCAACCATAAGGTAATGTGAATAAGCTAGCTAATGTGATTGTAATTGAAAAATACAAAGATATTAACCAAACAGGCTCTGTAGTTGAAAGTTGTCTTATTGCTATTGCAACGTATGATAATCCTAAACAAAAAATTATTGGATATATAAAATAAATATTGAAAGAGGAAAACCCTGGTTCAGTTATTATTAATATTCCTACAAAACCAATAATTACAGCTAACCATCTAAACACACCAACTTTCTCACTTAATAAAAAAATGGAGAAAATTGTTGTAAAGATTGGAGCTGCAAAAGAAATACTTACAACAGTAGCTAAAGGAAGACTCCTTAATGCAATAAATATAGCTATTAAAGCAATTAAACCTGATAAGCATCTTAAAAAATGTAATCCTGGTCTTTTAGTATAATAAAAATTTTTTATATTTTCTTTGGGCATAATAATGAAGTACAAAATAACTCCAAAAAAACCTCTAAAAAATAAAACTTGACCAAGAGGATACGCCTCAGACCATTTAACTATTATATCCATCAAAGAAAATGCACAAACAGATATAAACATGTACAAAAAGCCTAATTGATTTTTGGAGAGCATAATAATAACTTTAAATTATATAAAACAATAATCAATGGAAATTGCAATAATAGCTTGTGGATGTTTCTGGGGACCAGAAATAAAATTTAGCAAACTCGAAGGAGTGCTTAAAACAGAGGTTGGTTATTGTGGTGGGAATAATGAAAAAACATCATACGAGGAAGTTTGTTCAGGTACAACAAATCATGCAGAAGTTGTCAGAATTGAATTTGATCCAAAGATGATAACATATGAAAATATATTAAACTTCTTTTTTGATATTCATGATCCAACAACTTTAAATGCACAAGGTCCAGATATTGGAACTCAATATAGGAGTGAGATTTTTTATATTAATGAAAAACAAAAGATTATTGCTGATAAAGTTTTAAGTGAAAAAAATGTAAAATTCTCTGGAAAAATTGTAACAAAAATATCACCAGTTAAAAATTATTGTACTGCAGAAAATTATCATCAAAAATATCTAGAAAAAAGATTTTAATTATGTCAATAGTTTCAACTCATTGGACAGAAAAAAATCTAGACAAAATTAAGATTATTGATTGTTCTTGGCACATGCCAAATATTAATAGAAATGGGTATGAAGAATATTTAAAAAACCATATTGAAAATGCAGTTTTTTTTGATTTAGATAATAATTCAAATCAAAAAACTGACCTGCCTCATATGCTGACAGATAAAATAAATTGGGAAAAAATAATTTCAAACATGGGAATAAACAATAATGATAATATAGTCATATATGACAATTCAGATGTATTAAGTGCTTGCAGATGCTGGTATAATTTTATCTACTTTGGTCATAATCCAAAACTTGTGCATATTTTAGATGGTGGATTAAAAAAATGGGTTAAAGAAGGAAAAGTTACAACAAACAGACTACCTCAAAATAATTTGTCTAAATATATAGCAAAAGAAAATAAAGAATTAGTTAAAAATAAAATTCAAATTGATAGAAACATCATAGATAAAAATTTTTTTGTGGTAGACGCTAGGAGTAGAAGTAGATTTGAAGGTAAAGAGAGTGAGCCAAGGAAAGGATTAAAAAGTGGATCGATACCTGACTCATTTTGTATTCCTTTCAATGAATTAATAAATGAAGATCACTCATTTAAAAATAAAAATGAAATTAAAGAGATATTTAAAAAAACATTAGGAGACAATATGTCTTTAAACGTTGTGTTTTCTTGTGGTTCTGGTGTAACAGCATCTGTTTTGGCGCTTGCATATTCTTTAATAAATAATAAATATATGCCTATCATTTACGATGGATCATGGGCAGAATATGGAAGGATTTAATTTATGAAAAGATCAACTAAGGTATTATCTGTAGTAATTATTTTTTTTCTAGTCATCGCCTCTGTAATCATAGCAAGAACTATGATTGGTAATCATTTTAAAAAAAAATTTAGTAAAAGACCTCCTCCAGGCATAATTGTCACTCAAGTAATTCAGGAAAATTTTTCAGAAAAAATATCGAGTTTTGGAACTGCTGTCTCAAAAAAAACAGAAACATTTAGAATTAAAAAAAATGAACTAAATAGTGAATTGAAATTAGAAGAATACGTTAATAAAGGAGATTTGATTGTTAAATTAAAAGATAAATCAATTGTTGCGCCATTTAGTGGTGTTTTGGGATATCGAGGTTTAACCGATGACGTTCTTGGTAGTGATAATTCAATTATCATAACTTTGGACGATAGCTCAATTATTTACTGTGATTTAAAAATCCCAGAAAATTACGCATCCTCAATAAAAAAAGGATTGCCAGTTGATGTAAAATTTTCAGGATATAAAAATAAAAAATTTTCTGGGATAGTTGACATGATTTCAAGTAGAATAAATGCAGAAACCCGAACACTCTTAACAAGAGTAAAAATTGAAAATAGTAATTATGAGCTCATTCCTGGCTCCTTGTTAGAAATTACTATTAATTTTAATTTAAGAAATTCACTTAGAGTTCCAGATACAAGTGTAATGATGGAAGGTGAAAAAGTGTTTGTTTATACAGTTTCAAAAGATAATATTGTAAATAAGAAAGAAATTGAAATTGGATTAAGAGACCAGGGTAACGTAGAGATTTTATCAGGGCTCAATCTTGGTGATACAATAGTTGCTGAAGGTCTCAAAAAAGTTTTTCCTAGAGGAAAAATTAAGCCTATTAAAAATTAAATGTTTATAACTGAACTAAGTATACGTAGACCAGTAGTATCATGGGTAATGTCATTGATATTAATAGTTTTTGGTCTTTTTGTTTTTTGGAAACTACCTGTAAGAGAACTTCCATCAGGAATTCAGCCTCCCGTAGTTCAGGTTCAAGTTGATTATTCCTCTGCTGCAGCTCCAATAGTAAATCAAGAAGTTACCCAAGTTTTAGAAGATGTTATAGGAGGGGCTGAGGGTATAAAAAATATAGACTCAAAATCCGAAAATGGAAGAAGTACAATTAACATAGAATTTGATACAAGTATTGAATTAGACAATGCTGCAAACGATGTAAGAGAAAGAGTTGCAAGAGTTGTTGATAATTTACCTTCAGAAGCTGATCCACCTCAAATATTAAAAAGAGCTGCTGGCTTTACAACTACTATGTGGTTAGCATTATCTTCGCCTACTTGGAGCGATCTTGAACTTGGTGACTACGCTGAGAGATATCTAATTGATACTTTCTCAAGTGTAAAAAATGTTGGAAGAATTTTAGTTGGTGGCCTTAGAGAATTAAGTATTAGAGTTTGGATAGATCCTATTAAACTTGCTGCAAATAATTTAACTGTACAAGAAGTTGAACAAGCACTAAGAGGAGAAAATATAAGATTACCCGCCGGTACTCTTGAGGCTGACAATATAGACTTAACTCTTAACTTGGATAAGTCTTATAACTCAATAGATACGATCAAACAATTGCCAATAAAAAAAAATAATAAACAAATTGTTACTTTGTCAGATGTGGCAAAAATTGAATTTGGCCCTGTGTCTGAGAAAACATTGTTTAAAGCACAAAGAAAAGATCAATTAAATTTAAAGACTGTAGGTATTGGAATATATGCAAGAAGTGGAGCCTCTACTGTTGAGCTATCTAAGGAAATTAAAAAAAAAATAATTGAAGTTAATAAAACTTTACCTGATGGATTAAAACTTGAAATTGCCTTCAATAGAGCCACTTATGTGGGAGCTGCAATTAACGAGGTTTATAAAACTTTAGTTATTGCTTTTATATTAGTTGTTGTAATTATTTATTTGTTTTTAGGAAATCTTAAAGCGGTAATTGTTCCTGCAATTGCTTTACCAGTAAGTTTAATCGCTTCATTCCTTGGTATTTACTTATTTGGATTATCAATAAATATATTTGTACTTTTAAGTTTCATTTTAGCAATCGGAATAATTACAGATGATTCAGTCATAATGACAGATGCAATTTATAGAAGAATTGAAAATGGGGAAACTCCTTTAGTTGCTGCATACAAGGGATCTAAGCAGATAACTTTTGCAATAATAGCAACAACATTAATTTTAATTGCTGTTTTTTTACCGTTAATATTTATAGAAGGAATTTCTGGTACCTTATTTAAAGAGACTGCAATAGCATTATCTTTTTCAATTGTTGTTTCATCTTTTGTTGCTTTAACTTTATCTCCAATGTTAGCAAGTAAGTTTTTAACAAAAAAAACTGATAAAAATTTTTTTATTAGCAAGTTTGAAAAATTCTTTTTAGGTTTTTCAAAGTTTTATGAAGAAACTTTATCAATTTTAATTAAAAAAACAAAATCGATATCCTTTTTTATAATTTTAATTATTATTGGATCAATATTGCTTTTTAATTTTTCAAAAAAAGAATTATTACCAATGGAAGATAGAGGAGCATATTTGGTAATTGGCTTTACAGATGAAGGAAGTTCATTTGAGTACACTCAAGAAAAAGCCCAAGTAATTGAACAAAGGTTAATTCCATTATTACAAGAGGAAAATAGTCCTTATTCAAGATTTATTATGAGAGTACCAGGCTTTGGTACATCTGCTAATTCGTTTAATAGTTTTATAATAATTGCCTTATTAGATAATTGGGATAACAGAAAGAAAAATTCTCAAACAGTGATGAGAGAAGCTATTGGGAAAATTGTTACTGTTCCTCAAGCAGTTGCTTTTCCAATATCTCCTCAATCAATAAGAGTATCTAGTTATAATAAGCCAGTTCAGATGGTTATTTACGGTAGTACATATGAAGAATTAGAACAAATTCAAACTCAAGTAATTAGAAGTTTGAGAAAAAATAGTAATCTTTCTAGAATTGAAACTGATTATTCTAGGAACAAACCAGAGATAAAATTGATTATAAATAAGAATAAAGCAAAAGATCTTGGAGTTTCAACTGAAAAAATTGGAAGAACTTTAGAAACATTATATGGAGGTAAAAGAGTAACTACATTTAATAAGCTTGGAAAAGAATATCCAATTATTTTACAACAATACTTAGCAGATAGAAGGAATAAAGAAGGAATATCAAAAATATTTGTCAGGTCAGATACAACTGGAAAATTAATTTCACTCGTAAATCTAGTCGATTTTAAAGAAGAAGGAGCTGCCAAAGAACTAGCTAGATATAATAGACAACCAGCTGTTACTATTTCAGCAAATATATCAGAAAATTATTCTTTATCAGATGCAATAAAATATTTAGAAAAAACTATGGAAGAAGTTGCTCCACAAAATCAAATTACATGGAAAGGTAAATCTGAAGAGGTAAAAGAAACAAGCAATGAATTATTTATTATTTTTGCGTTGGCGTTATTGACTGCATATTTAGTTATGGCTGCTACATTTAATTCATTTGTGCACCCATTTATTATTATTTTGACGGTTCCATTAGCAATTTTTGGTGGTTTAATATTTATTTTATTTTTGAATAGTTCAGTAAATATATTTTCACAAATAGCACTTATTATTTTAATAGGGATATCAACAAAAAATAGTATTTTAATTGTTGATTATGCAAATCAAATTAGAACGAAAGGTAAAAATATAGAAGCAGCTGTTAAAGAGGCCTGCAGTATAAGATTTAGACCAATTATAATGACATCATTAAGTACTATGATTGCTATGATGCCTTTGGTGATTGGTAATATAGGTCCAGGGGCTGGTGAAGGATCAAGGTTAGCAGTAGGATCTACAATTTTAGGTGGAATGATTATTTCAACATTTTTTACACTTTATGTTACACCAACAATGTATTTATCTTTAGCAAAAAATACAAAAAGAATAGATGCTGTTGATATAGAGCTAAAAAAAGAACTTCGTTAAAAAATAATATATTTTTTCCTATTTAATTTATACTGACACGCTAATAATTGCTTTTTATATTTTGAAGATTGTTTTTCAACTTTTTTTGCAATTAATATTATTTTATTATTATTTTTATAATTTTTATAGTTACCCCAGCCCTCATGGTAGGCAACATATTGTTTGAAGACATCATTTTTAGAAATTTTAAGTATCTTTGAACTTTTACTAGTGTACCATCCAATAAAATCTACACTATCTTTAAATCTTGCTCTTGTTGCCAATGGTCTATTGTTTTCTCTTTTGTATTGTTCCCATGTACCTTTAACAGCTTGTGAATAACCAAAAGAACTTGAGGGTCTTTTGTATGGAATTATTTTAAATAATTTTAATCTTTCAGGTTTTGCAAGCCAATCAAAATCTGATTCCATCTTAATAAAAGCTAACTGTAAATGAATAGGTGTTCCCCATTTTTTTTCTGTTTTTTTTACATGTTTGTACCAAAAATATCTTTCAGAAAATATTGAACAGCCATCAGCAGTATTCTTTGGAACAGATGAACAAGCTGATAGTAAAAAAAGTAAAAAATAAACTAATATTTTATTCATTTTTTCCTTCTCTTATTTTCTTTCTCCAATCCCAAGGATATTCAAATTTCATATTCCAAATTCCTAAATTATTATTCCTTGCATACTTTTCATCCTCAGCATATTTTTTTTTTGAGTACTTAGGATAATCAAAAGCATATCCGCTTCTTACCATAAATTTTGATAAACTCTCTTTGTTTACAAAACACTCTGCTATAATTCTTCCATAGCTATCATTATTTTTTTCCTGCTTACAAGAAACAATACTATTATCTATTTTTTCAATGAGTTTTTCGGTTGATAATTTTCCACAAACAATTTCATTTTGATCTTGATAACACATTTGTTGTTTTCCAAGGTAATTTGTTTCTGGAGCATCTATTCCACCAAAACGAATTTTATTACCATTTATTTTTATTGTATCGCCATCAATAACTTTGGCTTTGCCTTTTGTGTTAAAATTTTCATCATTTTTATTAAAATGGAAATTCAATAAAACTATTATTATTAGACTAACTAAAATCAGACTTAGCTTTTTCATTTAGCTCGTCCATTTTATTTCTTATTTGTTCTTCTGAGATATTATGGTCTTTCAAATCCTCTTTAATTTTTCTTTGAACATCTTGATCACCTGCTTCCGCAAAGTCTGCTTTAATTACTTCCTGAATATATTCTTTTTCTTTATTTTCATCAAAACCCAGAATATTAGAAACCCATTGTCCTAAATATTTATTTCTTCTAGCACTTACCTTAAATTGTAATTCTTGATCATGTGCAAATTTTTTTTCAAAACTTTTTTTTCTATCTTCAAATGAGCTCATTTTTGTCTCCAAGCATAAATAAATTTTATAATTACAAATGAAAAAATAACTCCAGCTATATTACCAAAAATATCTGAAAATTGGAATGATCTATTAGGAATAATCAAGTGAGAGATCTCAAGGATAACAGATAAAGATAATAAGTAAAATATTATAAAATTTTTATAATTTTTATAAAAAACAGTAAATCCATATAAAGATATTACTAAAAAAGTATAAAAGTGATTAGAAGATATAACAAAATCTTTAGTTAACTGAGGTTGTATAGAACAGTCTTTATAAAATATGCATCCAAAAATACTTCCTGGATAAATATAAAAAATAATTAATATTAAATTTACAAGAAAAAAAAGTATTTTTATTAATTTCATTTTTAAATTATAGTTTAAAAATAGAATGAGTCATTTAATTTTAATAAGACATGGGCAAAGCCAATGGAATCTTGAAAAAAGATTTACAGGTTGGGTAGATGTTGACCTTGCACCAAATGGTAAATTAGAAGCCTGTAAAGCAGGAGAATTGATAAAAGAACTTAGATTAAATATAGATTTCTTTTTCTGTTCCTATCAAAAAAGAGCCATAGAAACATTAAATTTAGTTTTGAATACACTTAGAATTAAAAATAATAATATTATTAAATCCTGGCAATTAAACGAAAGACATTACGGATCCCTTACAGGTTTAAATAAAGATGAGATGAAAAAAAAACTCGGAGAAAAAAAAATTCAAGAATTTAGAAGATCTTGGGATATTGCACCAGAACCTTTAAATCGTAATAGTCCATATCATCCACTAAATATTGAAATTTATAAAAATGTGCCAAAAGATAAAATTCCAGATACAGAGTCACTTAAAGATACCTTTGAGAGAGTAACAAAATATTACGAAGAAAAGATATCTGATAAAATAGAAAAAAATATAATTATAGCCGCACACGGGAATTCAATTAGAGCTTTATGTAAATATTTATTTAAAATAAGTGAAAAAGATATTTCAAAGCTTGAGATTCCAACTGGAAATCCTTTGTTAATAGAATTTGAAAATAAAAGTGTTAAAAATGCTAGATATCTTGACAAGGAAAGAGCTCAAGATTTAATTAATTTTTAGTGAGTTTGTTATAAATTTCTAAATCAGTCACATGTATAAAATCCTCTTTGCTTTCAAAACCATGTAGATTATTTTTATCAATCTCAGTATTCCAAATTTTAGAAATTGAGAAAGATTTTTCAGTTATATTTTGAAAAATTTTTTTATTTATTATTTGACATCCAATATAGATATAGTTTTTATCTTTGTACTTAACTAAATTACTATTTTTAAGTTCAAAATCTCCTTTGAGTCTTTTATCAAAACTTTTGTTTTTATTAACGACTAACAATAAATTGTTTAATTTATTTGAATAATAGTATTCTATCATTTTCTCTAGCTCATCTTTATATTGTAAGTCCCATATTGTATCAGGATTAAAAACGATAAAGTCATCTTCAGTAGATGATTTAATTAAATTAATTATGCCACCTCCAGTATCTAAAATATCTTTTCCATCTTTTATAATATCTATATTTATATTTGACTTATAATTTGACAAAAAATTAACAATTT